>TARA_R110001599_G_scaffold213631_1_pt1 | contig 14826 bp, 12 predicted proteins | sample TARA_R110001599 | Tara Oceans TARA_R110001599 (sample SAMEA4398360) | marine metagenome | biome: Polar Biome; feature: [MES] marine water layer (ENVO:01000295) within the mesopelagic zone...; material: water (ENVO:00002006), including particulate matter (ENVO:01000060) such... | reverse complement strand
CGGATGGACGCCTACAGCCGCTGGCTGCGCCTTCTGGTCTCTCAGGCGCTTCAGGACATCGCACGGGACGCAGAAGCCACTGTAGCCCCTCAAAGTGGCCCTGTAGGCGCTCAGGGGGCTGCACAGCGCCTCAGGACGCCCACGTTGTTCTTGCTGGATGAGTTTGCCGCTCTGGGCCGCTTAGAGGCCGTGGAGCGCGCCATGGGGCTGATGGCGGGTTATGGGTTGCAGCTCTGGCCGATCCTGCAGGACATGAGCCAGCTCAAGGACCTCTACGGCGAACGCGCAGGCACCTTCATTGCCAATGCCGGGGTGCAGCAGGTCTTCGGGGTGAATGATTTCGAGACGGCCAAGTGGCTGAGCCAGATGATCGGCCAGGAAACCGCCGGGTTCCAGACCGACAGCTTCAAGCCCGGTGACGGCCCCAGCTTCAGCAACAACCTTACGGGCCGCGATCTGCTGACCCCTGATGAAATCATGCAGCTCCGCCCGCAAAACCAGCTCCTGCGCGTGCAGGGGCAAGCCACCGCCGTGGCGCAGAAGCTGCGTTACTACACCGATCCCGAGTTCAAGGGGCTGTTCGTCCCGCAGGACCAATGATCCGAAGGATGAGCCGCCATGACTGACCAGCCCGACTTCCATGCCCTCTCGGATGACGAATTGCGCGAAACTCGCGATTTTATGACGACAGCCATCGCTAGCATGTCCAACAGGATCGACGATCTGACCACGGTGGCCGACAAACAGATCAAGGTCTCGACCGAGGCACGGATCGCTGCCTTTGCGGCGCGGGATCAGACGGACCCGAAAGCGTTCGGTCAGCTTGTAGGCGAAGTCATCGATGGCGAGATAGATGAAAACCTCGGGCGTATGGCCCGCATGGCAACTGACCTGCTCAGGGTCTCCAACAAGACACAGGAAGTTCTCAAGAAAGCTGAAGAGGATAAATCCGCCGCTCTGCGCGATCTCTGGGATCGGGAACAGAAAGTGGATCGTTTGAAATCTCGCCTGCCCTGGTTTGGTCTGGGTGCTTTCGTTCTGGCTTTGGCGATGTCGGTGCTGCTTCCTCGCTTCTTAGCCAGCAACACCACCACGTGCGCTTTCCTTGGGGCGACGTGGACAGTCACAACAAGTGGTGTTGATGCTTGTGTCTTCTATGTGGAGTGAGGGATGTGATTCGTGTTGGGTTTGCTGATGTGTTCTGACTTTAGCTGATTTTTGCTAGTGTTATATATGTGTTAGAATCTGTGTTACGTCATTTCAAAGTGACTTATTCTTGTTGATTGTCAATCACTTGCATGTCCCTTGTGCAGCTAATATCCCGTTGGAGTGCAGGTATTATCCTAAATAGTGCAGCTGTTATCCCGATAAGTCTTGCGATGCAGCTAATATCCCGATAACAACTAAATTGCAGCTAATATCCCGTTGAGAGTAGGCATTATGAAAGAAGACAACCCCCCTCTCCTTCCTGATCGCTACCCTCAAACAGATCTGTTTATCTGCGATGTTGCCGACGCTGTTATCAAGAGTGACATGGCGTCGATGGAACATCCCATTTTCACTCTGTCCAAGAAGCCGATCCGGGAGGTCAAGACCTACGAAAACGGTAATATTTTGCTGGAAGTGACGCCTAGCTCAAAGGGCATCGCCAACATCTATGACAAGGATATTCTGATTTTTGCGATCAGCCAGATCATGGCTGCCAGGAACGAGGGTAGGCCCTACTCACGGGAAATCATGTTTCAGGCTCGTGACTTCATGGAGTTCAGCAACCGGCATACTGGCGGCCATGACTACGATCTCCTGCGAGATTCTCTGGATCGTCTCGACGGCACTCGATTGCGCACCACAATCAAGACCGGTGGTGAGGAAACCTGGGAAGCGTTTGGCTTGATCGACGGAGCAAAGATCAAGCGAACGCGGAAGGACGGACGGGTGACAGAATGGGGCCTGCGGCTGTCAGAGTGGTTGTTCAAGGCGATTGAAGCGAACGAAGTTCTGACCTTGCACCCCGACTATTTCCGCCTGCGAAAACCCATTGAAAGACGTATTTATGAGATTGCCCGAAAGCACTGCGGAGCCAAGGAATCTTGGCAGATTGGGCTGAAGAAGCTTCAGAAGAAATGCGGGTCCAGCGATGCATCACGAAACTTTCGAATGGCTGTCAGGGCTTTATGCGAATTTGACCACCTGCCTGATTACTCCGTGAGTATGGAATCCGACATGGTGTCATTCAGAAACCGTAATTCGGCTCCTGCCCTTCTTGGTGAAGGTTACTCTGTGAGCCTTCGGCCAGACACCTTTGAGGCCGCGCGCAGAGCAGCTCCCGGCTGGGACGTGTATGTTATCGAGAGGGAATGGCGTGAGTGGGTTGTGTCTCTTCTTGATCAGGGAATGGAGCCACCAAGAAACCCGGACAACGCGTTCATAGGGTTTTGCCGTAAGTGGGCTGCACGTCAGACTGTATGATATTAAAAATAACGTGATACTTAATGTGCCGTATAATATGCTGGGCATAAAATATGCCGTGAAATATAAAATGACGTGACATATAAAGTAGCACGCTATAAAAGGTGCTGTAAAAAAGAGGCCGAGCAATGATCGTAAGTGTATTGTCTCCCAAGGGTGGCTGCGGGAAATCCACGTCAGCACTCACTCTCGCAACCGTGTTCGCAAACAATGCGGATTTGTCAGTTGCGATAGTTGACGCTGATCCTCGCCAAAGCATCGCGCGGGTCTGGCTGGGAAAGCGGAAAAGCGAAGGTTTGGGGAAACCACCCTTCGAGGTCATCTCTGATCCATCTGATGGCAGCATCCTAGATACTTTGGAAGCGGCGGATGCGAAGCACGATCTGGTGTTTGTCGATCTTGAGGGTGTTGCGGGCCTGATGGCTTCTTATGCTGCGTCTGCATCAGACATGTGCATCATTCCTATGCGGCCCAGTGCGCTTGATGGAGACGCGGCTGGTGCAGCGCTCAAGATGATCCGGGACGCTGGTCGAGCCGCCCGCAGAACTGTTCCGGCGCGAATTTTAATAACTCAGACCGATGCCGCCATTGTCACAAAGTCTCACAAAGAACTTCTTGCTGAACTGGATGGGGCGGGGGTCGAGCGCCTGCAAACCGAGCTCATGCGTCGAGCGCCATTTGAGCGTGTTATGGCTGAAGGAAGGACTCTTTTTGAGCTTGGGCACAATCAATCCGTTGCCAGCGCGATCAGCAATACCGCCAGGCTTGGCAAGGAGCTGGCAGAAATACTGGAGGCAGATTGATGGCTAATAGTTTTCTAAACTTGGATGATGACGACGAAAAACCAGAAACTGATTTCAAAATCGGTACCGGCTTAAAGAGCAAACCAAAGAAGCACCGTGCCAAGCCTGATAGGAGCGCTGTCGCAGAGGCTGGAAAGGCACATGGCTTTACTCGATCCACAGAGCCTGTAGCTGTATCTGCATCGCCCAGAAGGGGTCGCCCACCTCTGAACGAAGATATGACCTATTGGCGAATCTACCTCTCCAGTCAGCTCCGCGACGAACTGAACCAGCTTCGTGACGAAGAAGGCAGACGGCTCAATGATGTCATTGAGGACATGTTGGCGGCGTATAGAGCCTCGAAAGGTTAAAAGTTATCAATCATATCATCCATGCTATTTTGGGGTGACTTCCAGATTTATGGCAGTTACACTCTTCTGGAAAACAAGAGGTAATCGCCCGTGCAGTCATCAAAAACCATCTACTTTCCGGACTATCCCTCATCAGGGGCAACTCGTTCCGGACTCACCATTCCTTTTTCTGTAGATGATGGGCATCTTTTTGAATTTGTCAGACCATTGAGCAGCCATACGATCCGAACAATGATTGGCTTCTCCCAATACGGGGAGATCGAGTCCGCAGCAACAGAAGTCGATGCACCCATAGCTTCATTTGTGCGGGAGTTGATACGTAAGCGTTCAAACCGAAACCCGGATGCCAAGAACAATCAATTCTATGCAATCCAATCAACCTTCAGAGGCGGGAAGGGGAGTCCGCTTCATGACTGGTATCCGTATCTTGAGGGCTACTCGCCCGAATTCGTCAACAACGTCATTGAGACCTTCGCTCCTGAAGCTAGGAACATACTCGACCCATTTTGTGGCTCAGGGACGACTGCGTTGGTCGCAGCTCTAAGAGGCGGGGTCGGATACTATGCTGAGGTCAACCCAGTTTGCCAGTTCATAATCGAAGCTAAGGCGATGGCGTTGACTTTAGACGTCAAGGAGCGTCAGCGTGTCGCGACTAAGTTGGTGGAGCTCTGTCAACAAATCTCTACCAAAACCCAGTCGAGCAGACCTGACGCGAGACTTGCTCGTAGCTTTTCAGATACTTTTGGGGATCGGCCATTTTTTGACGAGCAAAATTTTGATAGCGTATTAAGAACGCGTACACTGATCGACGAATTAAGTGGTATCGACCCTGTCACATCACGGTTCTTTATAGTTGGAGCACTTCGGTCTCTAGTGCCGAGCTCCTTACTTGTGCGCAGAGGGGACTTACGATTTCGATCAACCAAGGAGCTTGAAAAAGGCTACCCAAGCTACATCAGCGAACTCCAAAAAAGTCTTGAACTGATATCGAGCGACTTGATGGATAGCGAAGCCGCGCCAGGCAGGACTCATTTTGTATGCAGCGATGCTCGCACTCTTCCGGAACAAATGGATGATCAAGTCGATGCGATTATTACCAGCCCGCCGTATCTCAACGGTACCAACTACTTCAGGAACACGAAAATTGAGCTGTGGTTTCTTAGAAAGCTGAAGAAGAAATCGGATCTTCGTAGTTATCGTGATGCGGCTGTGACCAGTGGTATCAACGACGTTACGAGAAAGAAGCTTTCTGGTGCTAAGGAGGGGCCCTTGTCCTTCACTTCGGATTTGCTGGAACGTACGCTTAAAAATCTCGGGGAAACTGCTTACGATAGCAGAATTCCCGCAATGGCCGAAAACTACTTCATGGACATGAACCGTGTACTCTCGGTCTTTCCAAAGGTGTTGAGACCGGATGGTTCGATCTGCATAGACCTCGGAGATTCTGTCTATGGTGGTGTCCATGTTCCAACCCACGAGATTCTGGCCGAATTGATGGACCAGCATGGGTATTCTGAAGATAAATTGGTTGTACTACGTGAGCGGCAATCTCGTGGGGGAAAGCGCCTTTCTCAGACCCTTCAAGTGTTCAAGTCGAAGCGGAAAGCTAGAGCTGCTCCATTGAAGGCTTCAAACAAGTCAATCATGAAGGAATGGAGCCGCTTTAAGACCGATCTGCCACATCAGAAAGGTGACATGGCTAAGCGGAACTGGGGGCATTCATGGCATTCAATGTGTTCCTATCAAGGGAAACTCAAGCCCTCGATCGCAAAGTGTCTTGTTGACGCTCTGATGCCTAGTGAACCTGGTCGATTGCTTGATACGTTTTCAGGCGTTGGGACGATTCCCTTTGAAGCCCGCCTGGCAGGCCACACCGCGTTTGGATTTGATATCAGTCCGGCAGCAATAGCGATATCTAGAGGCAAATTAGAGCAGGTTGATTGGTCTGTTGTTGACGATATTCAAGAGCAGCTAGCCAAATACGTCAGTGAAAAAAAAGGACGTGTAAAGCTAGCCCCTCTATCTACCATCCGTTTCAATGGACCTCTACCGGACTATTTCCACCCGGACACATTAAAGGAAATCGTAGCGGCGCGGCGTTTCTTCCTAGAAAACACGCCAGACAACGGGGCAGGGGCCATCATCATGGCATCACTGCTCCATATTCTCCATGGGAACAGACCTTATGCGTTAAGCCGCAGGTCTCATCCAATCACTCCGTTCGCACCTACCGGACCAACAGAATATCGGTCACTGATCGAACGCCTCCACAAGAAAGTTGATCGTTGCAGAATAGCCGCCGAAGGCATCCCTGACACACAAAGCCTATCCTTCGCTCAGGACGTTACGAAGACTTGGCCTGAACAAGTATCAAACTTAGACGCGATCATCACATCACCACCATTCTTTGACAGTACGCGATTCCACACGGCAAACTGGATGCGCTTGTGGTTTGCAGGTTGGAACCCGTCCGACTTTTCCAAGAAACCAGCGGATTTTGTCGATGAAAAGCAAAAGTCCAGCTTTGAGCTATATGATCGCATCTTCGAACAAGCGCATGAAAGACTAAGAACTGGTGGAGTTTTCGCTGTTCACGTCGGCAAGAGCAAGAAATGCGATATGGCCGCAGCCCTTCAGCAGGTTGGTGAACGACATTTGCAATTCAAAGATTGGTTTTCTGAAAGCGTAGAGCACTGTGAAAGCCATGGTATCCGAGACAAGGGAACAGTCACACACCACCAGTATCTGCTTTTTGAGAAACCTGCCTAACTCAAGAGGGCATCTGCCTGCAATTTCCAATCTGGCGAAATTTTCGCGCTGGTGTCTAAGAAGTCGAACCCTGTTTCCCGAAGGATGCGATTGCGCAGCCTTAGCAACTCGTCTGGATGTCTTGCAAATTTCTCAAACAATGCCTCCACGAAACTTGGGTCTTCAAGCGTCTTAAGGGCATCCGGGTTGAAGATAGGTTCCCCAGAGAGCTCGCCATATTCGATACCTGTCAATGCAGATAGCTTTCTTAGCTCTGCGTCTGAGTAGTATACGCTCGGCCATTTTTCCGCCTTTTCGCCGTTGTGCTCTCGGCATAGCAAGGTCGCATTGTTGGTCGTTAGCGGCCACAGATAGAAGACTGGAAGGGTGTGATCGAGGTTACCTTCCTTCCTGGCAACACCCGCTGTCAGGTCTGATGCCAGATCAAGCCCACACTTGAAGCATTGGTTGCCAAAACGCTCGTAGATGGCTGCAATATCCATCTTATCTCTTTCCTCAAAATGAGTATAGAGACGCCGTTTCTGACTCGCTTCGCGATGTTGCTCTACAAGTCGGGTCTGGTTCTTGATGCTGTTATAAACTTGCTTACAAGTACGACACTCACCCTGCCGACCTGTTCGGCGGCTACGATGCGTATCGAACAGCTCAAAGGGCTTAAGAGCACCACAAACGATACAATACTTGAACTCTTTAGATTCACCGACGTAGTCGTCATGAAGTATTTCAAAAGGACCGGACTCAATTTCTGAATTGTCACGCGTGTCGATCAGCTCGTAGTCGTACAGCGATGTTGTTTCACCTGCTTGGTGGGCAAATCCACAAGTGGGGCATTCAATGTAAAAATCAGGATCAATCGTTTCAGCTTGAATGAAGATGAACTCAGTGCAGTCTTTTTCCAAGCATTGAAAGCCTCGAAAGGTTTTATCCCCCATGCCTTTCACGTGGTCTGGGTTGGAAAAATTCTTGCGCTCAACTTTTGTATATGCTGCCCGTCTCGCCATGATCAGTTCTTTTCCATCCGCTCTAGGGATTGAAGAGCCATGCAAAACCCTGAATCGCAAGGAAAACCAGCAGCAAGCCAATTTCGCATATTGATCTAAAAGGTGTTATCCTGTCGATGCTCACGCTCGTCGCACGGTTCGCTCGCTGACTTTGAACAGCCGGGCAATCTCTGAGACAGCGCGGTGCTCCTGATCCCTCATACGCCGCACCTCGTCTTTCTGAGCGGTTGAGAGGGCAGGAGGCCTGCCGCCGATCCGCCCTCTTTTGCGAGCTGAGGCGAGCCCTTCTCTGGTCCGCTCGGAAATCCGTTCCCGTTCAAATTGAGCGATAGATGCGAAGACATGGAAGACCAGTCGGCCTGCCGGCGTCGTGGTGTCGATGTCCTCGGCAAGGGATCGAAAGCCGGCTCCGCGCTCGCCGATGGTCTCGACAATCTCCAGGAGGTCTTTCAGCGACCGGGCCAGGCGGTCATATTTGGTGACGGTCACAACGTCGCCGTCGCGGAGTTGCTCCAGCATCCTATCAAGTTCGGGTCGTTCGCGCTTCGATCCACTGATCTTATCGGCGAACAACTTACTAGCTCCTGCCGATGTAAGCGCGTCGGTTTGGACATCAAGGCTCTGGTCGTCAGTGCTAACACGGGCGTACCCTATGATCATTCCGATCTTCCCTTTGTCAGTTACGGTCAAGCCGTCGATAATACTTACGCTGATTGTTAGCCGGATCAGTCCAGCAGAAGCAGTCCGCGAGTGCGTCAACGCTTTGTAGCACTCCAAGCAGGGCATAGGCGTTGAACGGATTGCCCGCGCCTGTCTCATAGTGGCTGACATAATTTGCCATGATCGATGGCATGTGATGGTTTTGAAGATCAGTGATTTGCTGTGGCGACAGAACACAACGTCCCGCCGCCTGATATAAGGACACTGCCGCCGTGATCGCGTCCACATAAGTAGACAACGTGCGCTTGTCGCCTCGGGTCGCGTAGTCAGGTGGCACTGGAATCTCTAAACGGGATATGACTTGTCCAAGTTTGTACTCAAGGTACTGTCGAACAATCGGCTCACCGATATCTATCTGTCCCGCGTTCAGGTACTGTTCGGCCTGTGCCTTCAAGCGATCTGCTTGCTGCGCGGCAACCATTAAACGCCCACGGGGTGGCATCCCTTGCAGCTTTTGGTGATTCCACTCTGTTGTGCCGTTGAGCCGGTCAAAATACTTCTCAAGACTAGTATCGTGGCTGAGGATAATGAACTGAAGGCCGCCGGGTAGCCCGTTCGCCGCACCAAAACGGAGTTTTGTTCGGATCGTATCCATCAGGCTGAATTGATGTCCGGCATCGAAACTTGAGGTCACATCGTCCAACACCATAAAGCGTGGAACACCCTGGTGCCGGGTTGCAGATGCCATGAAAATGGAGGCCGCGACTGCGTTGCGGTAACTCTCCGACAAGAGCGCCCGCGCACTTAGATTTTGAAGGCCAAAGAAATCGGCAAGCTTCAAATCCACCTGTTCGGTATTCTGCGCTCGATTCAACGTTGGCCGCACGTCTGGACCGCCGCGCACGAGATGCCCGAAAAGTTCTTGGCAACTGGCCTGAATATCCGCAATGCGCGTATTTGCGAGAGCGCTCTCCGCCGTTGAGAACTGCTGAGCGACATTCGTGATGAACGACTTCCAGCGATTTAGCTTCGCGAGTTTTGCCCGCTTCGCCGCCAGCGATGGTAGTGCCCGCTCGTATTCTTCCATTGCGTCCCGGAACTGCTTGGCCTGTCCAAGGGTGCGCGTGACGGCGACAAGCGACGGCGGCAGGTCGGCTTGCAGCGTCGCGATCTCAGTATTGACTGTCGCGAGCGCATCAACTCGCTTCGTTTCGAGCGCGCTGAGTGCATTCTTTGCACGTTCCAGGTTTGCCGTTGAAACCGACGACTGACGCGCGGCCAGCATAAGTACCGGCGCAATACGATCAGCATCAGCGACGCCAAGACGCACTTGTTCTTCAAGTTGTCGGAGCTTGCTGACACATCCCGCACTTTGCACCAGTTGCTTCAGCTCCGCGTCGAGGCGTTCGGCCTCATCGTAGAGGGCTATCTTCGCTTCCAATTGATCCTGAAGCGGCCTATCGCCTACCGATTCGCACACAGGGCAGGTCGTTGGATCGTGCCAGTCCGCGCTGGTTACAACCGCGAGCGCGTCTTTCATCAAAGCATGCAGACTGGCGGCACCGACTTTGTGCATCGCATCATCACGCGCTTTTGCCGCTGTCATGAGAGTTTCTATTTCGGCAAGTTCTACCGCAGAGACCTCTAGGGCACTAAGGTTCGTTACGGTGGTATTGAGCTCGTCGAGAGCCTTTCGCGCCGCGCCACCTTCTTCCTGGTCGACGATCTTTTCAGCGGCGTCAAAATCGAGTCCGATCACTGATATGTCGGCAAGCAAAGGCGTGAAAAGCGCGATTCCCGCGAGACCTGCCGTCACCTGAGCCTTAAGCGCTACGGTATCTGCCATCTGGCCATCAGCAGCGCCCGTCACTTCCTGGTGTGCGGCCAGAATGCGTTGTTCAACTGTCGTTAACGCGCGGTTTTCGGCGCTGACTTCCGTATTTAGGGCAGAAAGCCCGAGATCACTGTTGATGTTGCGGGTGTTCTTAGCTCCATCAAGTGCCTGCCGGAGATGGGAATACCGGCTCATGCCGACCAGCGAGGCGAAGGAGCGCCCGCGCTCCAGCGCCGAGCAATCGACGAGAGACTCGAAACGTGGATAGTCGACCAGCACGAAATCCTCACCTAGATCAGCGAGGAAGTTGTCTGGATCGGCATGGCCGGACGGAGATGTGACTGTCCGTCCGCCTGTTATCGTCCTGGTGACAGTAATCGATACATTTGGCGTTCCATCATCGCTCTTAAAAACGAGCGCGACTGTTGCCTGTTGCCCCGGATGGAACTTGTTGACGATGTAGCTGCTGCCCTGTTCGGCGTCCTGCATCCCCTCCAGGCGCGGTACCGTTCCGTGTATAGCAAAATAAAGCGCTTCGAAAATCGAGCTTTTGCCGACCCCGTTGGGTGCGTGAACAGAATTTACCGCATCGTGCTTGAACTTTAATACTAGCGGATCACCGTCGTTATTGATGCCACGGAATCCTTCAATGGCGACGGACGCCAGAAAATACCGGCTCATGTCGCAGGGTCTTCCGGCAGACCATCGAGTGCGCCAAGGACTGCCAGATGGAATCCTTGGACAGCCTGCCTAGTGCGTGTGGCATCAGCTTCACTCGCCAGCAGGTTCAGATTCTCGAACAAAATACGGGCACAGTCAGCATCAATGCGCTCAGCCTCTATCCGAAACCGGGCAAGGTTATCTGAAAACGACAATGTTGGATCAAAGTTCATGGCACCTCCTAGCTCGTGCTGTCCGATTACGAACCCGGCGGAACACGCTTTATAAACTCAGTGCCAAAAACCTGTCAGAACTACAATCTTTTTGCCCTAGGTTTTTGGCACAGTTACCTACTTGATTTTGGGTGGGGCAGGGCAGGGCGGCACAAACGACCGTTTTTGCCCTTAGAAGCGAATTCCCCCGCCAACTAATTCAGGAGCAAGCGGGATCGAGTTGTCGTTCAATCGCTTGCGCAACGTTTCCCGGTCAACTGGAGCATAGTCGTATGGATTTGCGAGTTCACGCTCAACGGCTTTGGCCAATTCGGTTATCTCTCCCGACAGTTTAAGAAGCCCATCCCATTTCGCGCTGTCGTCTAGGACGCGACGAGTGCCATCAGGCGTCATCAGCGAAGAGGCCCGCGCGTAGTCACGAGACAGTTCGTCAAACCAGCGCTCTACCCCGGACAAAATCATGAGATCGCGTGCCACAAGATGCGTAATATAGCTGTCCGGGCAGTGATAAATCAGGCTTCCAATATCGTAGCTGCTCAGCTCGATGTCTGCCTCTGCATCATTCTTGACGTTTTTGGCGAGACGGATTCCCATGCGCGCGCCTTCATTTGTCTGGCGCGCTTTGGATTGAACCTCAGAAATATAGAGGAAAGGGTAATTACTGATGTGCTCGCGGGTGTACTTGTTTGCGATCTGAACACCGCGTTGGGCTTCAACCAGCGTGCGCTGGTACGTGCCCGTATCGAACCAGTTGGCCGGAACAACATCGACCTTACGGCGAAATGCACCATCAGAAAGCTGGATCGATTTGGCTGGTGTTTTATCAACTGTTGCTCCCCAGAACCGCCGGTCCAGAACATCCTCGCTCTTGGCCCTTAGGTGCAGAACATCATCGACCAACTCGCCCCGCCCAGAGTACGGCGAATAGTTCCTCAAGCCTCCTTCACAAGGTTCATACCTCAGGTAGTGCCCTTCGATAACCAACAGGTCAACGTCACTCGCGCCCCGTATGTGAACATTCAGTGGCACCGATCCCTGAAGCCGAAAATCCGGGTATAGCCCCTCCGATTTCAAACCGTCCCTCAGATTGCGCTCAACCTTCTCTGCTTCTTCAAGCGATATCTCCGTCGAGCGTGGATCGACCTCCTGCATGGCTCCAAGCGCGTATCGGGTGGCCTTGTTTGAGGTTCGTTTTTCGTAGGCTTCACCGAAACCCTGCGAGTTCAGAACCACGTTCTGATTGTCCATCCGGCGTGACCGAAGCCGCGCCAATCTTTCGTCAAAGCTACGTGGCATCAGGGACGCTCCTTTTCAAATTCATTGTTCCATGCGTGAAGCGGCCACCGCCGTTAAAATAGCTACCTTCAGCCGACTGAAGGTCTGGATCGAACAACAGTTCACAGTGGCCGATGTGCGTCTGGAGCTCAGGCTCACCTGGCTTTGGCTGGTTGCGATAGCTGTAGATCAAACGATAGCGCCGCCCCTCCGGCACCAATGCTGCCGAGATGCTATGAGACCCACTTTGTGATGTACGCAACCATACGAATATCTTCTCGTATTTCTGCGTAATCTCGATCTTACCTGACCATTGCCACTTGGGTTGATGGTCCTGATCATACGAGATTCCTTCGAGGTCCCAGTCTCCTGAAATGTCAGGAACACCAACAGCTGAACGGATTCCCCGCCAGCGCCATCCAAATCTGTCGAACACGAAGAACATGGCGCCGAAAACTGCTGCACCGGTGACCGGCCAGAGCACGATCTCAGGGAGATCGAAATACCCCGCATCGCGGGCCATAGTCAGGAGTAGGCCCGCGCCAATGGTTGATGCGCCAGCTAACATGCCAGCAGTAAACGCCAAGTACATCCCAATACGGGAGCGGCTATGGCCAACGATTGAGTACTCGTGTTCAGACAAAATGGGCCTCGTAGATTCGGCTCATCTTGCGCGCTGAACCAGTGGGGACACCGTATATAGCAATTCTATTGGCTTTACTCAACGTCACATCAAGAAAATATTCATCTTTTGTTCTACTGATGCTTCCTGCATTTTTGTGATCTGGTGAATGTCAGCGGCATCGACAGATTGTGGACCTCAAGAGCCTGCTTCTACCCTTGCCAACCATATACAGGCTTAGCGAAGACCCTCTCCAGGTTGTCTGTAGGGTCTAACAGATCAATCCTTTGCTCCGCCCAAGCAATCCAGTCTGAAAGTGAGCGCCCGTCATAAAGCGCCTCTGGTTCCGATTTTTCCTTGGTACGCAGAAAATTCAGGAACACCCTCAAGCGTTGGCACTCCTCACAGTCAACCGCGGCTTTTCTGAAGCGGTCCCACCGTTCGTCATCTTCTCTGGCCAACCGGGCGCGCTCTGCTCGAATAGCTTGTTCCTCCGCCCATTGGCGTTCGCGCTCTTCCCGTTCCTTACGCGCCTCGGCCAGTTTCGGGCCGAGCGCCATAACACGCTCGATGAATCTTGCCAGTAAGATATCGGCAGGGGCTTTCTCACTCTCGATCAAGTCCTTTGGAGTTGTACCCAACCCCCAAGGTTCGACCGAAAACCGAAGCCAGCCAGACGGCTTCAATCCCGCATTGTGATCATGCACCCATGCGCTCCAGCTCTCATTACGCTCACCGTATGAGCGGTGCATCTTCTCCATGATTGCGCATGGGAGTTTTTCGCCAAGAATTTCGAGCTCTAGTTTGCCCTTACGTTGCCCCCCAAGAACCCGTACTCCACGCTTTTCAACGGCTTTCAAGAACGCACTCGTTACACGCAGGCGATATTGGTCGCGCTCGGTCAGGTCTGGCAAAGGATCCAAGCCGCCCCAGTAGACGTCTCTAGCGCTACGACCTCGACGGGCTTTGCGTCTTTCTTCTTGGTCAGCCTTATGATCAGAAATCCATCCAGCGACCAATGGGTGCAGGCTACGCATGCTCTCTGGGATAGGATGGTTTTCTGGTGCCTTGGCCTCTGCTTTCTTAATAGACAGATGAACAGCCTCCCCACGCTCAGACCTCCGGCTTTTCTCTTTGTTCGGTCGGATCGCGATCCGCAGGTCTCCGGCTTGTGTTTTCTCAGGCAAAGCGACCTGTGGTGATGACTTGCCTGATGCAAGTTTCGCCCAATGCCCTCGTGGTGGTGTTGGGATATCATGCTTACGGCAAATTTTAGCGAGGCCTTGGTCCGACAAACCAAACTCGACTGCCAGTTTGCTCATCGGTGTGGTCCACACTCGTTCGTAGAGCTCCGCACGGGTGAAATTTGTCATTTTCATTTTCCTTGGCAAACAATGCTGAGTTTTTCAGAATCGTAGTGTGGGAGACCACAGTCCTCTTCTTTGATGCGAGCATTAATAGAAAAGCGGTTTCTGCCCATCGGGCCAAACAAGATCATCTGCATGAACACCTTTAGCAACTTGGATAATCGAGAGATTTGTCTGACGCCACGGTGACCGCATATGAAAGCGCTAGAAGTTCAAGGAGGCGCAGAGAACATGGCCGCCACTGCAAGCGGCTCAGGTTTTGGCTGCGTCTTCCCTACGCTGGCGAACAGAAAAGTAATGCCTTCAGACGCATTGAAGATAAGCCAGTGCGTCGCTCCGCCCCTTGGGGCGTCCGCGCGAAGCGCCGGGCCTGTCGGCGGGTGGCCTTCAGGTTGCCCGCCGACAGGTCACCCTAAAATCGCCTACACCCACGATCACGTCAAAACACAAAAAGACCCCCGCCAAGCTGACGGGGGCCTCGATGATTGCGGCGGTGCGGGCTATTACTCGGCGGCCATCCTGTCCGCCTGCCCGGTGCGCTCCATGATGTAATCCACGGCCTTCTGCGCCTCGGACGCGGCACGGAAAATCGCGCGGCTGTCTTCCTTCATCGCCTCAAGCCACCCTTCGACATAAGCGGCGCTCTGATCGAATTCAGGCTCCACCCCGATCTGCGCGCAAAGCATGCAGTTGCCAATCTCCGCGACCAGTTCCTCGAACGCATAGGCCTTGCGATCGTTGAACCGGCCCAAACGGTCCAGCCGCTTTGTCGCGCCTGTCCAG
>TARA_R110001599_G_scaffold21922_4_pt1 | contig 14827 bp, 29 predicted proteins | sample TARA_R110001599 | Tara Oceans TARA_R110001599 (sample SAMEA4398360) | marine metagenome | biome: Polar Biome; feature: [MES] marine water layer (ENVO:01000295) within the mesopelagic zone...; material: water (ENVO:00002006), including particulate matter (ENVO:01000060) such as...... | reverse complement strand
CTTAGAGTGAGTCTGACAATCGGTCCGCTGACCAATTCTGGGCTTGTATCGCAAGAACATGGGCAATTAATCAGAAAAGAGATAGAAAAGACGCATTACAAAACAGGTATATCGTTTCTAAAAGATCACAACGGATTGAGGCCTAGTTATATTCACTTCGTACTAGGTAGAACATCGGGTGGTAAGTCTACTTTAGTCAGAACCATGATACACGACTACATCGAAGCTAATCGACATGAAGAGAATAATCAGATTTATGTCTATCTATCAGAAGAAAAAGTGCAGGACTATCAAGCCGCATTACTTGCGACAGGGATAACTTTTGAGCAGCTCAAGAAGTTTGTAATTTTTAGTAGTGAGCTAGATCTTCCGCACATTTCAAAGACTCCGATTAGTGTAATTAAAGCGGTCTTGGCAGAGCATCCAAACGTAGGTTTATTCGTTTATGATAACATAACAACGTCGAGATTATACACGACGCTTAAGCCCTCGGATCAATTTGATTTTGTTCACCACTTGAAAACATATATCAGCACTACAGACATTGCCTGCGTCTTAGTTGGTCATACAAACGCGCAAGCAGACAAGTCAACTCAGTTACTCACTACACAGGACGTAATGGGTAGTAAGGGCGTTGCAAACCTTGCCGAGTTCTATTATGTAATGGAGAGTTTTTACGCCAACAATAGGCGATATAACTTTGTAAGAACTCTTAAGCATAGAGGGTATTCGATTGATAAAAATACTTATGCTATGTACTACTCTGATAAATCGAAAACATTCTTTAACTCAGAGTGTATAGATTTCAAAGCTCTTGCGGCAATATCAAAAGAGAGGGATAAGATTTGAAGTTAACAAGAAATGATAAGATGTATTTAAAAATGTATTTACCTTATTTATTAAAAGGAAAGCCGCACGACAAGGCGGCCGAAGATGTGCAGCTATATTTATATGATAGGGACATTTGCCCTGTAGAGTGGGTTTTAAGCCAAAAGGTGAAGCAAGATGATTAGAAGTAAGTATGGAAGTAAGAAGACAATTTACAAAGAAATTAAATTCGATTCATTAGCCGAGAGAGATTACTACATACTATTAGAAGGGATGCTTTCAAGAAAAGAGATAATGAATATCGAGCTACAACCGAAGGTATATCTGACTAAAGCCAAGATACTTTACAAGCCCGACTTTCTAATAACAGATAGTGATAATAAGAAATACTACATAGACGTCAAAGGGTTTAAAACGCCAGTATTCAACATAAAGGCGCGACTATGGAAAGCTTACATAGAGGACGAGTTACACATAATTAAAAAGAAAGGTAGAGGATTTATAACGGAGAAAATAATAAATGGATAAGCGAAACTGTGGAATATGTAAAAGAGGATACCCGAATAAAAGATCATTAATAAACAAGGACGACATTTGTTTTTTATGCGAACCAAACTACTCAGGAACTAGTAGAATATTTGGAAAGGTCAAGAAAGAGAAAGTTGAGATGGTAGCAGCTGCGCCAAGTGTAGCCGCCTTAACAGAGATAGAAGTTCTTGAAAGGTATTTTAAAAACTTAAATAAACAGGGCGGCTAGTATTGCAATTTGGAGAGCTTGAGGTATCATGAATTTGTGAGAAACATTTGGCCCTTTATGTATTTTCATTGTTTTTTCAAACCAATGAATTTTGCCTAAAGGGTTTTTTGATAGCGTGGAGAGTGCGGTCATGATACTATCTTAGCGCGGCAAGTAGTTCAAGCAGTTAGAACGTCGGAAGTAAAAGCTCTGATGATGTGGGTACGATCCACCTTGCCGCGTCCATTTTACTTATCATAATCAACATCAAACAACCTTAACGATTCTCCTGCATTGTAAAAATGCACATAGTCTTTAACAATTGTTACCTCTCCATTTATATAGTTCTCGGCGTAAGTATGCTGGCAATCTGACTCAAAGTTATCTCTAAAGATGCGAACGGTTAAAACGTCACTCGTGTAGCTGACTTGTACGCGCTCTTGATATGAGAAAGTGTTTGTCACCTCAACACATTCAGCAAAGAAATTACCAGTAGGCAATTCAGTAACATCATAATTAGAGGTTACGACGTCCACGACTTCCACTACTTCATCTTCTGTTACTTCCTCTTCTGGATAGCTGTCATTAATAGCGTCTTCGATTTGCTTAGTCTCTTCTGGACTACAGGAGATAAATAGTAATGCGATTAATAAGTATTTCATTTTAACTCTCCTTTAATAATTTAGCTATAGCGTCAGCAAGTGTTAGTCCGTTCTTTAGTGCGTAGACTTTTAGTTTTTGCCAAGTCTTAGGCTCTACGTTCTTAATTAGTTTATTGGTTTTCATTTTCTAACTCCTTTAGTAGTTCGGCTAACTGTACGCTGTACTCGTCACCTAGTTCGTTATGTACAAAATCAATTAAGTCGCTTGAGGTTCTTAGTTCTTCAAGGATAATCCAGCAACTAACGATAATGCTTTTAATTCTTGCGCGATTCTGGTCAAGGTTTTCCAGATCTAGAGCGTTCTGCATTATTGATGTTAATAGCAATTTATCTATATGCTTCATTTTATTGCTCCTTAGCTATTACTATGTACTGCGTATCATCCCACCTTGATTTACCATTAAGGCAACACCAGCTACAATACCATTCATTATTAAGGCTATCCCAAGGTAACATAATCAAACAGCCTTCACATTCATAGGTTTCTGTTTCTTTCATTTTATTGCTCCCTTTAGGTCTACATTTAATGCATAGCCATTCATTATTAAAACAATTATCAGGGCCAACGAAATAGCATTGGTCACACTCAAAAAATCCTTCGAAGTGTGTCACGCTATACGCTCCTGTAGTTCTTTAATAGTTTTTTTGCCTTTGTTAGTGTTGTAGTTTCTAGCCATGCGTTAGCGTCTTCATCGTCAAACGGATATACATCATGATTACTTATCCCTTCTTCACTATTGATTGTTACTATTATTTCACCTTCTTTATATGTGTAAATTGTTTCAGTAATGTTTTCTTCTATCTCGGTAACTTCTTTTTTTAGCATTTTCATCTTGTATATCCTTTGTTTGTTTTGTTGCCTTACCTAAGTATATACTGGTATATACTACGAATCAAGAGAAAAAACAGATAGGTACTAAGTGTTTGTAATTACTACATGGTTAACATTAAACATTATTTATATACGCACAGATAACGCCAACTATTTGTGCGTTAAGGTTGCAGAATTTGCCGACTTGAATAATAATTAACTTATCTAATTACATAACAAGGAAGTTATTTATTAAGATTACAGAGTATGTAAAACCGTCCACCGTGCAGACTTTATCAGTCCTAGTATTATCAGACATTCATAGCGAATACATGGACGTTGACGCGTTCTTCACAGCAATGCGATTCTTTGCGATGACTCCTAAGAAGCGAAGACGAATAATCCTACTTGGCGACATATTAGACTTTGAAGCATTTGTAACTAAAAAGGCATCCTACAAGATAGCTAAGAAGTTTAAAGACTTTGATGGTTACTTCGTACCAGAGGCACAAAAGGAATATGAATGGTTTGAATGGTTTTTGTCTGAGCTAGTAAAACTTGTAGACTATGAACACATTACATTCGTAGAAGGCAACCACGAAGAACGTCTAAGGCGACACGACTTTAAGAGTTCGATACTTGTAGAGTACGCCCATAATTTTGATCTAGTGAAGCAGTTAAAGTTAGTAGAGCGAGGAATACAATTTATTAAGTATAATGATTGGTTAAGAATATCTACAGCGTCGGGTAGCTTGATGTTAACTCACGGTATCTATTGCGGCGCTAATCCAATTAAAAAGCACGTCGACGTAGCCAGAACTTCTGTAATGTTTGGCCATACGCATGAGCGTGGAGTCACATCATTTAGAAACGTAGACGGTACATTTATGGGATTTAATAACCCTTGTCTATGTAACCTCCAGCCAAACTACATGGAAGGTAGACCGCATAACTGGTCGGTGGGATTTAGTACAATACAAATAACTGATGAAGCTTTTTACGTTAATCAATTCACAACACATAACGGCCTTCTATACGATGCGCACGGAAGAAAGATATGACATTTAAAAGTGGTGATATGGTCTGGGTTATATTCTCAGATCACAGCATGAACTTCGGTAAACTACTCTCTTGCGAAGTAGCTGGATGGGTACGCGAGTGTAATGACGAGTTTATAACAATAGACTCTTGGCGAACAGAAGATCAAGACGCTGAAACGGAGAGTTTCACAATCGGGTGGGCCATGATACAATTTGCATACAAAATCTACATCAAGGACTAGAACATGGCATTAGGCGTAACATTCAATCAAAAGAAAATAGACACAATATATCTAGGCGAAGATAAACCACTCAGAGTTTATATGTATGATAGAGATACAAACGAGCCTAAAGAGCTATCTGGTAACATAGTTACTATGTGTATCAAAGACAACGTAGGCGCAAATATTGAAGTCGTAGGCGTAATTAGTTCTTCGGCTGGCGTAGTAGATTTTGACATTAATCAACTTGGAAGCGCAACACTAGCAACTGGTAAACAGTCGCCAGTATTTAGTTTTGATGATGGTGGTGTAATTGATAAAGAGCCAGTATTAGAATATCTGTTAGTTGTTGACTTGGGTTGTTAGAAAGTAGGAGGGTTTAATCACTCTCCTTTATTTCTTTGAGGGTTTTATCAAAACTAGTTAACTCAGTATCGAGATAATCTGACTTTACCACTCCCGAACTCTTAAAAAGCTTAATCCTATTTCTAAAAAGATCACCTAGCTCAACACACTCCATCAACTTCTTAATGATAGCGTCTTTTTGATCTAGCTTTTGTTGTTGGTAGTTCCAAGTCCTTTTTGTATCGTCCTTTAAAAAGCCCTCTACCTGTTTTGGTATATCTGTACCGAATTCATCTACAAACCACTCACTAAAACTTTCCTTGCTCATCTTGTAGCTCCTTAATTTCTTGTTCGGTCATGCAATCCACCTTGCTCTCGTCGATCTCACATCAATATGAGTTCTACCTGTATAAAATCCTATTCCATATTTATCTGGGTACTTATTGCACAAATAGTCATGCACAAGAACCTCCGAAACATTGTGCATGACAATATCCGCTGCCTTACCTGTTAGATGTTGGCTAGTGAGTGGAGTACCGCCGACTTTAATGTTATGTTGTACGCATCTTGCACCACTATTGATTGTTATTGGAGAGTTGAAATGTTCCCTAAGGTCGGTTAGGACTTGGAGTAGTTCAGCGTCTACTACGTCAAAGTCACAACAAAAACATTTAAACTCGGATCTTGAAAAGTATTTATTCATCACATACCTCTACTAGTTAAATACTCTAATGCTTCACGAGTGCTGGCGTATCCCTTACGCTCTTTATCGTCCTTCTCTCTCTCGTCTTTTAAATTAGCTAAGAACTTAAGCGCCTCTGTTACGGATGCTGGTTCGGTCTTGATTATCTTTGTGTATTCATCCATCGTTCTACTCTCCATTGATTCACATAAGAAACATATATTTCCTCTTCTTTTAAAGCTCGGAAATAATGCCCTTGAGTTTCTTAACTTTTTCTCGCATACCCTGCAACTCATTGACTCTCTCTTCAAGTTCATAATTCTGATCCAATAGTTTACTTATCCATTTGTCTTTAGCTCTTAGCATCTCGTGAAAGTCGCTTGATGACTCCATTGAGGTTATGTGGCAACCGCATAACATCTCACTACAGCCATGGGCGTCACATTGCGCTTTAATTGTCATTAAAACTCTCCTGTGAGTATTTCTAGATATGGTGGCAAGTCTTTTGGCAAATTATCGCAATCGTTAAATATCCAGCAATCACCAATAGGGTAAGGCTCAGCCTCTCGATAAACTATTCTCAACCCTTTCATTATGTTTATAGCGTGGCTATGGTTACCGCTATCTTGCGCAGTTCTGTAACACAGCTTTAGACGAATCATTAAAACTCTCCTGTGAAAAGTATTTTTAGGCGTGTGAATAGAGATGGTGTACGGAGTTTAGTCTTGAGTCTCTTGACGTCTCCCTTCAAAAAGAATAACTGCCTCTCGTCCTTACGGTGTGAGCGACTTAACTCGTAGTGAGCATTTTCCCGTTCATTTATCACATTGCCTTTAAGAACTATTGTGCGTTTCAACTCGTCTATCTCGGCGTGTAGCTCTTTAACGTCAGCGCGTTCATTACGCTTTCTTTCATCATCTATATGTAACACTTGAAGACGTAGGTTGATGCTTTCGTCTAACGCTTCCTTCAATTTGTCGGAGAGTTGTTTGTTAAAGATGTGTTTATCGTTATTAGCTCGCTCTAGTAGTGCGTAGGTAGGTTTATTTGTTGTCATTACTTCTCTCCTGATTCACCATGTAGGCGATAAAGTTCTTTAGTGTTCCGTAGTTTGATTTAATCCATTTAAGATATGATGGCTTAATCATTACGGAGGTTAGTCTTTCGTAGTCGTCTTGCATTAAATCTCCTTTGATTGTTTATATATATATATTTAGGGATTGTAAAAGTAAAGGTGGAGAGTCTATAATAATTACATACCCACGGTATGAATTTGTTTTACGAACAAGGAAGTTATGTTATGGCGAAGAAAGTCGCTAAGAAGAAGACCGCCAAGTCTAAAGGTGGCAGACCTAGTAGTTTCACTAAGTCTCAATTATCAGTTATTGAATTCCTAATTAAAGACGGAAAAACAGACAAAGACGTTGCCAAAGCACTAGGTGTAGCAGAGTCAACTTACCATGGCTGGAAGAATAACAACCCTGAGTTTATAGAGTCCTTAAAGGATATTAAGGATTGGAAAATCGAAGCAGATAAGAAAGTAGAGGACGCTTTATACAATAGAGCGCATGGTTACAGCCTTACTGAGACTAAGACTTTCATGCACGAAGGCTGTGTTATTACCGAAGACATTATCAAGCATTACCCACCCGATCCAACATCAATGATCTTCTGGCTTAAGAACAGACAGCCTACTAATTGGCGTGATAAGCGCGAGTACGATGTTAAGACAGATGGCGAAATCAAGATCAATATAGATAAAGACGATAGTAATCTATGATTAATTTACTACATGGCGACTGTTTAGAGCTGATGAAAGACATTCCAGATAATTCTATAGATATGGTTTTAACTGATCCTCCTTACGGTACGACTGCGTGTAAGTGGGATACTGTTATTGATTTTGATTTAATGTGGAAGCAATTAAAAAGAATCACTAAGGATAATGGGGCTATTGTGTTAACAGCGAGTCAACCCTTTACAAGCAATCTCGTAATGAGCAATGTTAAAGACTTTAGGCATGAGTGGATATATCAAAAGAGATGTGCTTCAAATTTCGCTCAAGCTAAGTATGCACCTATGAAAGAACATGAAAGTGTCTTGGTTTTTGGTAACATGAAGCCGAACTATTACCCAACAAAAGAAAATAGAGTAGGTGGAGGCAAGTCAAGGATTAAGTATAAGTTCTCAGAAAAATCTACACAGGGGAGCGGTGAGTTTGTTGGCAATATTTCGGGCGGTGGAAATGTAAACCACGGCGAGCTAAGGAATCCATCAAGCGTTAGGCTGTTTAATAACAGAGCTAAGGGACAACGAGGGCTGCACCCAACACAAAAACCAGTAGCACTACTAGAATACCTAATCAAAACATATACGCTAGAAAACGAAGTAGTCCTAGACTTTACTATGGGAAGTGGTTCAACTGGTGTAGCAGCAAAGAACTTAAATAGGAAATTCATTGGAATAGAGATGGCTGATAGATACTTTGAGATAGCAAAAGAGCGAATTGATAGTGTTTAGCAAAACTCTAAAGCAGATCGAAGCAATTAAGATACTAGCGGTTAGTGTCTTTACTGCGCTGTATGGTGGTTCAAGGTCTGGTAAGACATTTATAATCATATACGGGATAATAGTAAGGGCCTCTAAATGCAAGTCACGTCACTTAGTAATGCGTAGGACATTCGCCTCTGTTAAGCGCTCAATCTTTATGGATACATTTCCAAAGGTTATGAATTTATGCTTTCCGCACTTAACATGCGTTGCGAATAAGTCTGATCTATATGTCACGTTCCCTAATGGTTCTGAGATATGGTTTGCAGGACTAGATAGTGGCGACAGGGTAGAGAAGATACTAGGGATGGAGTTCTCAACTATCTACTTCAATGAAGCGTCGGAGATAGAGTATGAGCCAATACAAATTGTACTTACAAGACTTGCAGAGAAGAACGCACTTACCAAACGCGTATGGTATGACTTTAATCCTCCGTCTAAATCACATTGGTCTTATTGGTTATTCATTGAAAAGCTTAATCCAATCGACGAAGAACCACTCTCCAATCCAGAAGACTATAATCACTTAATGATGAATCCGAAAGACAACGTGGAGAATATAGATGAAGACTATATCAAGCTACTTGAAAGGATGCCTGAAAAGGACAGACTCAGATTTCTTGACGGCATTTTTGGCGATGATTCGGATGGACGAGCTTATAGTTCTTTTGATCGTGACAGACACGTTAGCGATGTTAAGTATTGCGGTGGCACTATTTTCATTGGCATGGATTTTAATGTGAATCCGATGACAGCGTGCGTCTTCTCAGTATATAACAATACGTTCCATGTCTTTGACGAGATATATCTAGAGAATAGCGATACTCCTAAGATGATAGCGGAAATTAAAAGGCGCGGTTATATCGGTACAGTCATTCCAGATAGCACAGGTAAGAATAGGAAGACTTCTGGTAAGTCTGATTTTCAGATGCTTAGAGACGGTGGGTTAACAATAGAGTACGCGACCAATCCATATCAACGCGATAGGGTTAATAATATTAATAGACTATTAAATGAAGACAGAATTAAAATAAGCCCTAAGTGTAAGAAGTTGATTAACGACTTACATAAGGTATCATGGAAGGATAACAAGCTAGACCAGAAGACTAATACAATGCTTACACACATATCAGATTGTTTAGGTTATGGATGCTGGAAGCTTGATCCGATGGGCACATATAAAGGTGGACGATCATCAACACAAAGGAATTATTGATGGATAAGCTAGAGGATCATCAGAAGATATATAATGATGAAGGTGAGTTCGAGGGCTGGATAGTATCTTCTAATGTTGGCATTGATACTTTCTATGGGAAGCCGATATTTATTGAGAATAAGAAGATAGATTTGCCAGAGCCATGTAGTTCAGAGTTCATAAGAAAGAAGATGGAGAAGAGAAGATGAAAAAAGTTAAAGTAATAACGTCTATGTCGCAAGCGCGAACGATAGAACACTTGGAAGAGTTCATCAATAAGCCAGATATAGACATTCTCAATATATACCCTACAATGGAAAGTGGAAAAACATTTATATTTGTAATCTATAAGGACGTAGAGCATGACAGAGCAGGAACTAATAAAGAAAGCGTTAGCAAAGATAACGCACCAAAACGAACTAAAAAGAAAAGAGTTAAGTCAGACTGAGTGGGATATATACACAGGGAACATTAACCCTTATGTAAAAGAGTCAATTGCTAACAGGTTCTCTCATAAGCTCGCGGAAGAAGTTCCAATTATCAGCGCGGTTAACCTTCTTAAGAAGATCGTAAACCAAAAGGCGTCACTATATAAGTCAGAGCCAGACCGTAAATTCTCGGATCTATCAGACGAACAGCAGAAGTTCGTAGACGAGCAATATAAAGAGTTGCGCGTTGACTACACAATGCTTGAAGCTAACAAACTATTTGAGTTACAAAAAGAGCAGACACATATCTTAATAGAGTCAGTTAATAACGATGGCGTGGACGAAGTTAAAATGCGTCCTATTAAAGCGCATCATCTATCTATATGTGAAGGTGATAATCCAGAGAAAGCAGACGTATATATCTTTGGTGCATACGATAGAAACTTTAATGACTCATACTATGACAGCGAAGACGATACAATTGAGTCGAGCATAGAAAGAGGTAAGAAGAAATTCGTTCTATGGTCTAAAGACTACCACTTCATGTTTGATGGTAACTACAACATATTAACAGAAGAGACAGCTAATGAGTTAGGCGGCATCATTCCTATAGTAGAGATTTCAGCAATGAAGGACTTTCTATACTGGCGTGAGTTAACTAATGATGTTGCTCAATTCTGTATTGATTACAACGTAAGCCTTTCAATGCTTCAACAAATTGTAGAACTAAGCTCATTCGCTCAGGCATATCTTAAGAGTCCAGAGAACTTAATGCCTCAAGTAATTGAAGTGGGTGCGAACAGAATACTAAAGCTCGTAACTAATCCAGATCAAGACGGTGACGTTGAGTTTGGTTATGCTTCACCTAATGCAGATATAGCAAGCGCACAGGCATTTCAAGAGTCAATACTTGCACAATTCCTATCTTCTCAAGGCCTAGACGCTAATCTAATTAGTGGTAAAGCTCAGAGTGATAAGTTTAATAGTGGCGTGGAAAGACTACTCTCCATGATCGAAAAGTTCGAAGCCTCTAAAGAAGTGCAATCACTATTTGAGAAAGCTGAAAAGAATATCTTTGAAATATTAAAAGCATGGTGGGACGTACTAGGTATCAATACGCTACCAGAGCAGTCAAAAGTATCTGTCAGTTATGCTGAACCTCAATCACTACTATCTGAAATAGAGAAACTAGATATAGCAGAACGTAAAATAGATATGGGCGTATGGGATGAAGTGAAAGCAATCTCATTTCTTGAGAACGTAGATGAAGACGTTGCAAGAACGATGGCCGAAGAAATGGAAGAACGATTAGTTAAGAAGGAAGCCGATGGCATTAGCATCAGAACTGACATTATCGAAGACGGAAGTCAGCCAGAAGATAGACCTTAGTCAATACTTTGATGGGCCTATTTCTGACGATGTAAAACTACAAATTGGGCAAGCTTTTGTCGATCGCATTGTTGAGCGAAGCGAAGACGGTAAAGATGTGAATGGTAAGAATTTACCCTCATACTCTAAAAGCTATAGAGACTCAGAGGACTTTTCACGCTTTGGTAAGTCAGCGTCAGATATAGACATGACACTTAGGGGCAATATGCTGGAAGGTATAGACTTCGAGACAAGCGGCGATGACATAACGATAGCGGTCGATGATGCTGACACAAAGAAAGCACATGGGAACATTACAGGACAGGAAGGTAAGTGGAAGAGTAAACGCGAGTTCTTCGGCATAACAGAGTCAGAAGCTAAAGAGATAGCGCGCGATTTCAAAGAAGAGTTTAAGGACGATCTATCTGTTAACACAGGAACTAAGTTGCTATTGGATGCGTTCACTACTCAACTATTTAGTGTTCAGCAGAACGCATTTAACAACCTGTTTGATGTGCTGTTTAATGGAGAGGATAATGGTTAGAATTACCGTAAAGAACTCACGAATAGTAGCAAAGAACCTAGAGAAGACTATAGAGGGGTTCTTGGTAGATACTAGAAGTATGTTAGCAGTAGCCAAGGTATTTGAAACTGAGTTAAAGGGTGAGCTAGAGTCAGCTGCCACACAAGAGGGAAAGAAGAGGAAGAGTTCGACAATACTTGCAAACAAGAGTTTATCAAAGAGAAATAAAACCTCTAAGTATTACTCAGACTATCTCTCAAACATTCACTTTACTGGACAACTGGTTAGCTCGATATTCGCAAGATGGCGCGGAAAAAAAGGCAAAGTCGAGATGGACGTAACAGGGATACGAAAAAGACTCGTGGGGAAAAAAGGTAACAAGCTAGGCGGTATAGTAAGAAACACTTCCGTCCGTAAGGGCTTAGAGGATATGGGGTGGCGCGTCCTATTCGTTCCAACAAAGAAAGCACCAAAGAGAATAGTTAATATTCTAAAAAGGTACATAAGAAGAAATAAAAATATCTAGTCTAGCACGACGCTTGACACAAATGGCATGGAGAGATTAAAATGGAAGAACAAACAGCAATGGTTAACGATCAAAGCGACAAGTCTACGACTGAAACGGTAACAGCAGAAGTTAGAAACCCAGATGCAGTATTAGCTAAAAACCGCGAACTACTTGGAAAGAACAAACAGTACAAGGATGAACTGGACGCTCTAAGAGACTTTAAGTCTAACCAAGAACTAGCAGAGAAAGAAGCTAAAGGACAACATCAGGAAGTTATAGCTTCACTTAGGCAACAGCTTGAGGAAACGAAGAAGACGTCGGCAGAAGAAAAGAAACAGTTTGCTTATTCTAAGTTTGAAACTCAGTTAAAATCTAAGGCCCAAGTAGAAGGCTGTGTAAATCCCGATAAATTAATAAAGCTAATGACAGCTGAACAGATCAAGTCAGTAGAAATGGACGAGATGTTTAATGTTAATGGCGACGACCTAACTAGACTAATGGGCGAACTCAAGGACGAGCATAGCGATATTGGACTTTTTGGTAAGATGAAAGTAAATAGCACATCAGTCAACAGCGTAATGACTCAAGGTGAGTCAGAGCCTAAGACTGAAACAATAGATTACGAGGCTCAACTAAGAGCAAAAAACTTTAACTAATATTAACAGCTATTTAACAAGGACGGAAAAATGGCAGCAAATAACGCAGTAGCAACTAAAGCTGAACTAATCAGCGGAATGGTTCAAAAAGAATTAACAGAATCAGCATCACTTCTAGGTTTAATTACAGATCTATCTCCACTAGCAACTAAGGGATATGATTCAATTTCAATTCCTAAAATGTCTCAGTTCACAACTCAAGATAGAGCGTTTGGACAAAAAGCAGTAGAGAACGCTCCACTAGTTGACTCTAAAGATACACTTCCACTAGATAAGAATAAAATTGTTATCTGGGGATACGATGACGCAGACGCAATGCAATCATCAATTAACTGGCAAATTGAGTCAGCAAAAAGAGCATCAACTGCACATGGTAGAACTATCAACGGTGACGTTGTTGCAGGTCTTATCGCTGGTACAGGTCTTAACCTTGCAAGTGTTGTAGATATTACAAGTGATAACATTCTTGATATGAGAAAGTTCTTAATCCAAAACTTTGCAGATATGACTAATGCTGTATTCTTAGTAGCAGCTGACCAAGAGAAAGCAATGCTATTACTACCTGAGTTTTCAAGATATGACTACAATGGTAAGGGTGCATTTATTGATGGGATTATTGGACACGTTTACGGAGTTCCAGTAGTTATTAATCAGTACGTACCAGCTGGGCAAGCGATCATGTTTGAAAAATCAGGATTTGCTTTCGCTTTTCAAAAAGCACCAAAGTACGGAGAGCAGCCAGAGCTTGATTACGGAACAGATGGTAAGAAAGCAGTTGTAGATTGTCTATATGGTGTTGCACCAATGCAGACAGGTGAAGGTGTTAAGTTAGACAACGTAACTCCAGTTGATCCAGCTAGATCACCATACATTGCGGTACTTTCATAATAAGTGGCGATACACCATAGTAAAACCATACCTAATTTTATAAAGGCGAGGACTCCTAGGGGTCTTCGTCTTCTTATGATTAAAAACAATGCAAGAAGATATGCGCGCTTTGACTACTTCAACATACAGTTTTCTAAGGGTAGCTGGTACGCATGGTACTACGATAATGAAATAACGGAAGAGGACTTTAAAGATGACAATGTCTAAGTCGTATGTCGACAGAGAACAAGACAGATTTAAAGAGACTGATAAGGGTGAAACAGCCGTAAGAGTCATATCCGTTCGCGGTGCTGATGGTGGTGGGTTCGCTCCACAGCTAGGTGTTGATTACGACGTTATAAGTGCAACATACCCTACAACATCGACAGAGTTATATACATACTCATTAAGCGGACAAGATCAATTCACGATGACAGTAACATATACAGACGCTTCAAAGGAATTGATAACAAGCGTGGTATATAGTGCCATATAAGTTCAATCCATTTACTAATGAATTAGATTATTACGAGAGCAGCAAGACGGTCGATATATCGGATGGGTATATCGTAGAGAACAGGATTCTTACTGCTCAAGAGGTAATTGATAAGAAGTTACTTTTAACTAACTCTCCACCAGTACCATCTAAGGTGACGTTAGACATTGTAAGCGGAACAACACAAGAGTATACAAACGATTATATAGTGGTAGGCCAAGAATTATCTTGGAATGGTCTAGCACTTGAATTAACATTAGATACAGGCGACAAGTTAAGAATAATATATCCAATATAGGCGGTAAACAATGAGTAGATTACTAGGAAAATTTGTACAAGATTCAACGATTACTGATTTACAGATCAGGTTAAGAAACAACTTAGCTCTAAGGGCTAGAAACGCAGGTAATACGGCTGACGTGGAGATACTTAAAATCTCACCATCAGACATATTACAGATATTAAGAGAGACTTCTTTAGAGTCAAATAAGATCACTAACCTTGCAGAAGGTACAGCGGCAACAGACGCAGTTAATCTTGGACAAGTTCAATCATTAATAAATGGTTTAACAGATCCTAAAGACGCTGCAAGAGCAGCTACTACGGCGGCACTACCAACGGCAACATATGACAATGGTGTAAGTGGTACAGGTGCAACTTTAACAGCAGACGCAAACGGTGCAATTCCTTCACAAGATGGTGTTGCATTAGCAATTGGTAACAGACTACTTGTAAAGGATCAAGCAAGTGCAGTTGAAAATGGTATCTATGATGTAACTCAATTAGGAGATGCAGGAACGCCATTCATCTTAACTAGATCGGTAGATGCTTCTATTGGTGGTGGAGATGCAACAACACAACCTAAAGAAGAACAAGTTACACAGGGTATGTATGTACCAGTAGCAGAAGGA
>TARA_R110001599_G_scaffold76272_2_pt1 | contig 14831 bp, 14 predicted proteins | sample TARA_R110001599 | Tara Oceans TARA_R110001599 (sample SAMEA4398360) | marine metagenome | biome: Polar Biome; feature: [MES] marine water layer (ENVO:01000295) within the mesopelagic zone...; material: water (ENVO:00002006), including particulate matter (ENVO:01000060) such as...... | reverse complement strand
TTAGTCCTGGATAAAACCACCACCTTTAATATTGTGCTTGTGCTACCACCACCCCCCGGTAAGGGTGTCACCCCCTCTTTCCTACCCGGCTCCCCTCTCTATTAACGTCCCTTATATAATTTCATAAGAAACTCACCCTTTATCAAAACCCATCCCCACTTATCCAACTCCATGATATCATTCACATTCATGTTTAACAAGTGTTTCGAGCATGGATAATATACATACATTCTTTACAATTAGTTTATCTAAACTATTTAGACTAAGTATTACTATTCTAGTAGTAATACTATATTACTATATTACTATAATAATATAATCCTATATATTGCAGGAAGTGTGCCAGAGTTAAATGTCTTTAGGTATTTGCTAAAGGTTGATGATGTGTTAGTTTGTTTTTGAGTGGGTCTGTGAGAGGCTCCGTGTCAAGGGGGGCATAATGGCTACAGTGCAGGATTACTTGAACATGGCAGTGTCCATGACGATTGGGAACAAGTCGGGAACTAACAACCAGGTACTTCTCCCCGATGACTTTAGAAAGCTTTCTGACTTAAAAGTTAAGCGGTACAACTTAAGAACAAGCATTGCTGCGGCTGGCTCTACTGGGAACAAGATAACGACTCTTGATGCCAACGATAGCCTTTGTTTCGTTTTCTTTTCCCACCCTGTGATAATTACCCACATAAACGAAGTAAGTATTGCGGCACAGGTTCTGCCTTTAAGTTTTATTTCTTTTGGCCGAAACATTACTGGCTCTGCCAACTTCAAAGTAGATGCCAGTGGCGAGGGTCTCCTGACCTTTAACAACTGGTTGGCCTCACCTGAATTTGTTACTAACACTGGGTCTAGTAGGGTAGACATAGAAGTTCTTGCACTAAATGTAGAGTTTGAAGCTTAATGGCTAAAAAGAAAGAAGACAGCTTGGATAAGGTTACCCTGGGTATTAAGCTAGGGAACCTGCCTGAGTCTACTGTAGACGCTATGTTTGCAGGTCTTGCATGGCAAGCGGAGAGAGATCACGGTCCATCCATCCGTGCATTAGTAGCTGCCACATTCGCAGCTGCACGGGTTGAGGCTGAGATAATGTCTGATATTGAGACAACTCCCAGAGACAGGCTTACTGCTGCCAAGCAGTTTAAAGAGGGATTCAGAGAAGCGTGTAAGGTTGTTAACGAGGAACCTGCCCTTAGGAGTCGTAGTTCGGTGGTAATAAATGACCCAGAAGCGTCTCTTCCGTCTGCTCTAGAGAAAATGTATGGAAATTAATGATGAGTACTTACGCAAATTCAACTCTGACTGTTTAGCTGATATATCCTTTTTCGCAGAGAATGATATCGCTCCCCTGCATATTGCACCTGAAGAAGGTCCAATTCGCCGCGTAAAGCTTCGTCGTGTTCAGCAGAGACTTGCTGAGGTTGTTAACAGGCAGTGGTTTAATCGTGGGTTCTTAAGGGTGGTTGTTTGTAAAGCCCGCCGTATTGGCTCAACAACATTCTTTTCTATGGATGCTTATCGACAGGCATCTTTACGGCCTAACACAAACGTGGTTGTTGGTGCGCAGCTCGACGATATGGCATCTGAGATACATAAGAGAAACCATGTGTTTTATACAAATTACCCTTCGAGCCTACGTCCCGAGAGATGGGGTAGGTCTAGGTCTTTTAAAGAGCCTATGGAGTTCAGGAGGGACGTTAGCGACAGAGAGACAAGGGACTGGGAGCTTGGTGGTAAGCAGCCTGAGACGGGTCTAAACTCTACCATTTCTATCTTCACGGAAAGAACGCCTCTTGCTCGCACAGGAGCAACTATACAATATCTCCTTTTATCAGAGTTTGCTAAGTATAGGAATCAAAGCACAATCATTAAGGAGATGTTCCCAACTGTTCGTAAGAATACGGGAGCCATCGTAATTGATACGACTGCTGAGAGTCGGGGTGACTCTTATTCTCGTTTATGGGAAGAGGCTATTGCGGGTAGGTCTGAGTTTGAGCCTGTCTTTATATCTTGGCTGGATGATGAGCAGCAGTGCCACCAACAGCCAACCGTTGAGAACTCTGCGTTATTCTATGATTGGCTCCAGTGCAACTCCAGGGGTGATACATCTGGTCTTGAGAAGTATTCATCCTTGTTGAATCTTGATGATGACGAGTTTGATCTCTTACAGAATCACATCGTTCCCCGTTGGTCTAAGAATAAAGATGAGCAGATCTACCATCCAATGGGCTGGATTGAATGGAGACGCTGGGCTATTCAGGACCGGTGTGATGGTAAGGCCCAGGTATTTAAGAACCAGTACCCAACTCACTGGCGCGAAGCATTTATGTCTTCGACCCTCACCATTTTTGACATGAGTCAGGTGGCTTCACAGGCAGATCGAGTAAGGGACGAGGAATCTCCAGTGCGTGGGGAGCTTATCGAGAAGAGTGGTCGGCGAGCATTGGAGCCAAACGCTGAAGCGATGATGGCTCAGGTTAAGCAAACGAATCATATGGTTACTCCAGATATGTTTACGTTCATTCCTGAGAGCTTTGGGCCGCTGAGGATATATGAAACCCCCATAAAGGGTGAGGAATACATTATATCCTCTGATTACGCAGAGGGACAAAGCGCCCAATGCGACTACAATGTTATACATGTGTACAAAAGGGGCGATAAACTGACCCAAGTGGCCCATTTTAGGGAGAAATGTTACCCAGAAGAGTCTGCATCAGAGGCTATTGCGCTTGGTGCGTACTATAATATGGCTTGGCAGATACCCGAGGTTAACTCCTGTGGAGCTGCTGCATTGGCTATGTTTAGGTCTTGTTACCCTATAAATCGCATATTTAGGCGTAAATCACCTGATAATGTTAAGAATGCGGCACCATCTAAGTACCTTGGGTGGAGGATGACTGGAAGAAGTAAGTCAGAAGCTGTGAGTGCTGCTACTGCTTATTTTAAAAAGAACCTATGTGTAATTAAGAATGCAAATACATTGAGAGAATTAGAGGTCTTTGTTAAAAAGAGTTCCCGTATGTTGCCTGAAGCTATGGCAGGGACAGATCCTATTACGGGTGAAAGATATCATGACGATGAAGTCACATGTATGATATTGGGTATCTATGCGAATCGTCAGTTACCATATTTAAACGGTCAGCTTACGAAAGGCTTGGACAATAAGCCTAGAGAGTGCCAGCATCTAATAGTTGCTGGGGGTATTTGCTTAAGGTGTCGCTTTAAAGTTCCAGAGGCTCAACCCAAAGTCTTGACATTTGAAGATCTAAGGTCAACTGTTAAGGCGAACAGTAAAAAAAGAAATAACCCAAGTTCATTATTAGGTTTTTGGGTACCAAATCAATAAGAGGTTATCATGGCAGAAAAATTTATTAGCCCCATGAATACTGTTTCGGACCCAGACTTAGGAGAACAAGAGTTCTCTGACGAAGAGTTTGAAAGTATTGGCTTGTCTTTTATGAAGCTTATTAAAGAAGCTGAAGAAACCAACCAGGGTCAGCAACCTATTTCACAGACTGGCCAAGGGATGGGTGGCACAAGCGCACCCCCAAGAAAGAGTCTCCAGCAGGTCCATGAAAGGATCCAAGGCATTCGAGACAGGCACAGTGGCCAGTCTAAAGCTCCAATGAAGGGGAATGCTCTTCAGGCACTTGTTGACCAAACGCAACAAAGATCTACAGGTATGCAGCAGCAAGGTCAGCAGGGAATGCAAAGGGGTCGGATGAGACAACCTGCGCCAATGCAGGGAATGCAGATGCAGCATGGTCGGCAACCCATGCAACCACGTTACACGGAAGCACCCAGGCCAAATCAGCAATTTTACAACTCACTTTCAAACATGCCAGGGCCAGGCATGTTCCAGCCATTCCAAGCAGTAGGATACGGGGGTCAATAATATGCCATCCGTATATGGTGAACCTAGCTCTAATTCTAGATTCCGAACAATGTCTCCCTCAGAGCCAGAGCCAGAAGCTGGAGGACCCAGTTTTTGGGAAAAGAACTTAGGCAGTATGCTCGCGACTGCCGCAGGTATTGGACTTAGTGCTTCTGTAGACCCATTCGTGCCTGGACTTGGGACTGCCCTTGCAGCTGTTGCTTCACCTGCCATTAAGATGGGAACTGATGCCGGGTATGGAAATGAGCCAGACTACACGCAAGCCGCTGTAGAAGCTGGAACTGGATTGCTTGCTGGTGGTGCCAAGTATGGCGGGTCAGAACTCAAGGGATACATGCAGGGCATGGATGATATACCAACCCCAGACATGTATGTAGACCCTCCAGGGGCTGGATCACAATTTGGAGGGCTGGACCCCAACTCCAGTGAGTATTTTGATCAAGTGGTGAACAATCAGTTTCGCGACAGCCAAGCAGCTTATCAGAAGACAATTGATGATGCTGGTCGTCAGGTAGTAAATTCAAATCAAGTTATTAGAGACATGAAGTTAGATCCCTGGCCAGACGTTAATCTCTCCCAAGGTACCATGGAAAGAGGTCAAGGCTTATTGGCAAATAATCCCCCATTGCAGCAGCGTCCAGTGGCAATTGGGGGTGAGATAAATTACCCAAAAAGTACACAGGAATTTCAGCGACTGAACCCTGAATGGCAAAATCGCGAATCTAATTGGGACAAAATCCCTGGACCCTCTGGACCATATCCACCGAGCGCTTATGGGGTGAACCCCCCCCCTATGAGAGGTTATCCAGTGGAAGATCCTCGTGGTTATCAAATGCACGACCCATACCAGTTTGATTACCGGAAAGAATACAATGTCAATGATCCCATCGGATTCCAAATCTATTAGGTTTAACTGCAATGGCTAGTAGCAAAGAAGAAGAGAAAGTACTCAATTACGTCAAGCAATGTGTTAAGCGCAATAAAGATGCTCGTCGTCCACTTGAGTATCGGTGGTATGAGAATGCTGCATTTGCTGCTGGATTTACAAACATTGAGTATGACCCACGGACGCAAAGACCTGTGGTTATGGGAACGGCAGAGTCTAGCAATCCGCAGGTACAAGATAAACTACGCAAGTATCATGCAAAGCTAATCTCCCCACGAATGATGCCAGAGTGCGTTCCAGGGTCAAACGACAGAGACTCAAGGAAGAGAGCTGATGTGGCGAACTCTTTGATTCTGCATTTCTGGGAAAAGCGGCAGACAGTGTATGCTAACCATTCAGCCATGTTAAATATGATGGTTTTTGGTAATGGCATTTGGGCAACCCAGTGGGATCCAAACGCTGGAGAGTGGGTAGAAGACATTAAGTATGAAGAGGGTAGTCCAGACTATATCTCATACCCAGTGCCAACAATGTCAGCAACTAATCAACCCTCTCTTGTAGACTTCCCAATGTCAGAAGAGAATGAGCTGAAGACTGTTGTTTATCAGAGCGGTCTTCCTCGTATGCGCTCAGTGCATCCATTCAATTTCTTCCCAGACCCACAGTGGCGGCACTTAACGGTAGACCAATGTGTAAATTATGCGGAAAGGAAGTTGATATCAGCAGACGTGGCTGAGTTGTATTTCCCAGGTATAGATCTCTCAAATGAAAAGCGAAAGATGGAGTCCGAGGATGCGTTCCTGTTTCGAGAGGTTGACGCTACCTTTGGTTTGAGAGACGACTCTTCAGCTCAGTCGCAAGACATGATTGAAGTGTGGGACTTTTATCATGCACCTATTATCTCAAAGAAACATAATCTTAATTATAGAAAGGGTTTCCGGTGTATCTATGCTGGAGACAAAGTAATTAAGTTTGTAGATGGTCTTCCCTATAATGAATACCCGCATACTACTTACCGGGATCGGCAGTTTACTGATCGTGGCTGGGGTTTATGTGTTGTTGATGTATTAAAGCAAGCCCAGAAGAGATTAGACCTCGTTGAGCATATTGAAATTAGAGCCGCAGAAAGGACGGCAGATCCCCCCATGTTAAAGCCGCAAGGCTCTAACGATGTAAACTTTCAGGGTCGTCCTGGTGAGATTTATGAGTACATCCCGTATGGAGAAGAGAAGCCAACTTTCATGGTCCCTCCTCAAATCTCCCCGCATTTGTTTACAATGCGTCAGGATGCTATGGCAGACCTAGAGGCTTTAAGTCTCACATCTTCTCCTGTTGGTGGTTCGACACCTTCGCGTGGTGACAGCGCCGCCTACTTGGACCGGCTGCTGGAAGAAAACCAAGTCGCGATGGCACCAACAGTTCAGGAGATTGAGGTGTCACAAGCTCATCAGGCGACCCAACTTGTCCGGCTCTGCCAAGATTATCTACCCATTGGCTATACGTTCGCTTTAACAGGTAGAGATCAACAGCCCGCTGTATTTGAATTTGACGGTATGCCATTCAATCTCATTGATGTACGAATGGTACCAGGCTCCGCTGCGGTGTCTTACCCAGGTCAGATGCGAAGTTCTATTATGCAGCTCGCTGCAAATGGAATGTTACAAGAGAGCAATCCAAGGACAGATATTATTGTATCTCTCCTTCTCGGCGCTCCTGTTGCCAATAAGCTTAAAGACATTGAAGAGCCGGGTGACAAAGCTGTCGCAAGTATCAATATCCAGAGAATTAAAGACGGTCAGAACCCTTTCTTTAAACCATGGATGGATCATCAAAAACATGTAACAGTTCTGCTGGAAAACATGAGAGATCCAAAGTTCTTTATGGACTTCACAATTGACGAGCAAAGAAGTTTAGAAGAACTTCTAGAAAAACATCAGGCAGCATTAGCACCAAATCAAAGCCCAATGGCAGCTCCAGGCATGGAAGCTCCACCGGGAATGGGTGCGCCACCAAGTGGACCTCCTGGGGGAATGGCTCCTCCAAGTGGACCTCCAGGCATGGAACAAGGTGGTATGCCGCCGGGTAGTGATATACTTGAACTTCTTCAGGGAGGAGAACAAGGTGGAGTAGCGATGGCTCCGGCAGAAGCTTCTGGCTTTGTCGGTGAATTAGGTGGGCAGGGTAGCCCTCCGCAGGTTTAACTATAAAGGGAAGGGTATGAGTAAAACAGCAGAAGAGCGTATTGCAGAGTTGGAAGGTCGGTTGAGAGACACCGAGACAGAGAGTAAAAAAGTCCAAAATCATTATAATCAAGCTTATCGTGCTTTGCAGGATTCTCAGCAGAATGAGGCATACTACAAAGGTCAATTCGAGACATTGAACTCTATTCAGAGTAGGTCTGGAAGCGAAGATACCACGCACAATGAGTACAATGATTATGAAAACTCTGGGGATATAGAGAAGACCATTGACCGAATCGTAAACGAGCGACTTGAGCCTCGGATGAAAATGGTTGAGCAATACGCTACTGATGCTCTTCAGCAAACAGCAGGTCGTGAAGTTGACCGTGCTTTAAAGTCTTTTAAGGAGAAACATCCTGAGTCTAGAAAGATTATGGACTTTGAGCGACTTATAATGTTGGATGCTGCTGATGAGATCAAACGACGGCAGAATGTAGGGCAACAAGTTGGCGATGTTAAAGACATTGCTCTTCAAATTGCTCAAACAAGAGTGACAAAATACAATAAACTAGAATCAAAGTTATCTGAAGAGAACGAGAAACGTCGAAACGCTGCACAGCAAAAGGCTATGCTTCCCGACATGTTTTCTGCGGCTGGCTTTGAAGAGTTACCCCAATCCCCAGCAAGTGCAAAGGAAGCGGGTGATCTTCTAGAAGACCTAATTCGGCGGCAAAAGTCGAACTAGGAAGGAGATAAAGAATGGCTATTAATAAGACCTCACAGACCTCTGTAGGTGCGTTTAGTGATCTATTTCAGTACACATATGCTGATGTGATTATTAAACTTCTTGATACGGTTGACGACGTTGAGAAGTGGATTGATTCGATTAACCAAGAGGATTGGAATGGCGGGGATTCTCGTTACCAACTCTACAAGACATCTGAAGGCAGTGGTAGCCGGTTTGTTAGTGGTGGACCCGGAGCAGCAGCTCCAGTTCTCCCAGCGTACAATCCACCATCGTATGCTGAGTCTATGGTCCGTATGTACCCTCACATGGACATTGTTGAGATCACTGGACCAAAGCTTATGCGGGCGCATGACAAGCCGGGCATGTATCGTCAGATTATGGACGAGTTGGTTTCAGATGTGAAAAACTCACACCGGAACCGAGTTGGACCTAAGTACTGGGAAGGCTCTGTTGGCGCACCTGGAACAAACTCCAACAATGGTGTTTTGTGTCAGGTTCCTTTGGCAGCTGCGGTTGCAGCTGGTACTGGCATTCCTGTTCAGCAGCGTGAGACACTTGCTAACTACGCAGGTAATGCAAAAGCATATATGAGTGCTTATGCTGGCGCTCGTTACTTGCGTGTTGGAATGCAGGTTCAGGTTGGTAGTGCTGCTCAGTTGACTGCTAACACAGGGACAAGCGGTATCATCACATCTGTAGACCAGGCTGCACAAACGTTCACACTTGACGTGGCTCTTCCGCTCAATGTGGTCAATCAGCTTGTTGTTGAGGGTGATGCAAATGGTAATGAGTATGGAAATACCATTACTGGTCTTTACGATGCAATTAATGACAATGGTATTTACCACGGCATTAATCGTGGTGGCGCAACACCAGCAACTCCTTGGCGATCATTCATCACTCGAAACGGCAATGTCCTTCGTGATTTTAATCACTGGCGCATTACGAATCTTTTGATGCAAATGTCTGATCTTGGACCGAAAGACATTGATGAGATGGATCCTGTTATCTTCTCTCACAATTCTTTGCTTCAGGTATATCTCCAAGAGATTGACCCTGTGTACATGCAGACAGATCTCAAAGCACTCAAAGGTCACACTACGATTGCTTATCAGTATGGCGCACGTCAGATTCCTTGGGAAACAGCTCGATCTGCTCCATTGAACCAGTACACCATTATGGATCGTTCAGCGATGAAACGAGTCAAGCTTGGTGACTATGGTTGGGACTCCTCTACTGGAGGAATCTTCAAGCAAATCCCTGGTACGTTCGCGTTCCAAGCATATGCTTACAATGAGTTTGAACTTGTGTGTGAGAACCCTCGGGTTCAGGCGCGTGAAGAAGACATTCGGGTACCAACCGGGCTGATCTCAGTCTAATAACTTAGTCGGGGGGGTCAAACCCCCCGTCTTTTAAGGAGGAAATATGAGCTTTCAAAAAGCACATAATATTTCAAACGAGTTGGGTGAGATTGTTCTTAGTGAACTTATCAATATTGACACTAATGTGACAACTACTGGATACTTTTCTGGTCAGCCCTTTATGTTAAACAAGAATTTTCGGATCCTAGAAGTTGGTTTCACCGCAAATGGTGTAACAGCAGTTGGCACGGCAATTCGGGTTGAAACTGTTACAAACGCAGCTCAAGTGGACATTGTTTGCGACAACCAGTCAATCCCGGTCTTACAAGGACCAAACTTAGCAACTGGTGCAATTGGGCAAACAATATCTACTAACAAGTCTGATTCCTCAGTTGCAAGTGGATGGACGTTCAATGAGGCCGCGTTAACTACAGTCCTTGATGCTGATGGTGTCCCTCGTCTTTTGGCGGGACAGGCGCTTCGGTACGTCACCAGCGCACATGCTGGCACTGGATGGGGACACCTTTTTGTTCGACTGGCACCAGAAACAATTTATAAAGATTAAGGAGAATTAAAATGGCTAATGATAATATGAGAACAGGCCCACGAGGGTCTAGCGATCAAGCTGCCGAATTGCGGCCTATTACAGTTCAACTTTCAACATATGGCGGTGTCAATTTTCAGATTGATGAAAGTGCTGGCGTACAGCAGATTGCCTGGTCGCCGCTTCCCGGTGGAAATGAGGCTGGTTATAAAGTGGAGCGAATTTACATTGTCACCACTGAGTTGTATGCCGAGGAAGGTGAAGAATTTACTATTGGAACCTGCACAAAGAATGCTGCTGGCGCACTGGTTGCTGTAGATATTGATGCGTTTGTTACTACCATTAAGTTTGCAGACGCTACACCACTTGGAACAACAACGGTTATGACCTTGACTGGCGTTGGTGCAGGGCTAGACCCAACAACTGATGCACATGCTAATTTCTTGATTGGCGGTCCATCTAACCATTATCTAACCCTTACAAAGGTTCTAGCTGGCAGCACCGGAGCTGGGGCTTATGCCTGTTACGCAGACCTGATTCCTGTCTCAGGCTCTGAGTTCTCTAACTAAAGGGTGACTATGCTTTCTGCTATGAAAAATAGGGATGATTTGCTTCGTATGGAAATGGATTATTTCCGAAACATAGTTAGGAATGGTACTGCTGCTCCCCACATTGAATGGGAGCAGCGGGCCAATCTTTTAGATGGCTTACTGCCTGATGAGAAGTTTTATCTAAGATTCATTGAAAAGAACTTCGATGGTTCTTCAATTAACAAGTGGATTGTCTTTGGGCAAAAGCCCAATAATAGTACCTACAGAGGAGACAAACCACTCTTTACCATTATGACAATTGAGCTTCCTGGCAAAGCCGGTGAGTTTGATACGCCTCATGATATCCACCTCGATGGGATACGAATGCTCATCTTAGACTGGAGAGAGGGCCGACATGCTGCCTTAGAGCGCATGGAGAAGGAAAAGGAAGTGGAAGACGCAGCCAAGATGAAGGATGCCCTCAATGAGGCAGAGGCACGCGTTGATGATATATTTTGGATATGGAAGCGTGCGACTGGTGAGAGTATGAATTTCACTCTCGGCGCAGACGGCAATGGTCCAAACCATGGTGGTAAACACTTTGGTTCTGCTTTTGATCGTAATCAATCAACCCCTAGCCTTATTGTGACTTAATGAGAGTAGAAGAAGCTGTACGTCGCCTTAATGGATATCTGCAACGCCGTGGTAAGGTGGATGGCTCTGGTGGATGGACTGAGGAGTATCTGTTGGATTTGCTGACAGATGCCAATATGGACATGTATCACCGAGTGGTGAATTACGGTCCTGAGATATTCCAGCTGAGTGATCATTTTGTATACGAAAAAGATGCAGAAAGCGTTGACTTGAATTCAAAGCTTAGTGGATTGCCAATGGCAATCTGGTACGCTGGTATCCTGAATAAAGACGAGGACTTAGGGCCAAACAACCTCCCCTCCCCAATTCAGATGGTTCGTAGAACAAACTTAGACCAGTCCGGGTATGCTGGTGGGATTCGTTCTTCAACGGTAGAGCTTGTTACGAATGGTGCTTCTTTCTCACTTAATGGTGTTGGTGGATATAACTCTTTTCAGGGATATTACCTTGGTAGGAGATTCTCTTTGAGGTCCATTCCTTCTGAAGATGTCTACGTGTATATGCGATGGACTCCTGATGCTCTTGCTCCATTGTTGGATAAAGATCAGGAATTACTCAATGGTTTTTTACCCCAGTTTCACCCGGCAATTGTGTACAAAGCTGCAATCCAGGCGAAGAGCGCCAAGGGTGAGGACATCTCCCAGTTGAATGCTCTTTACCAAGATGCAATTGGTCAGTATGATTCAAACATTAAAATGGGATGCAAGCAGCGACAAAGGCAACAGCCACAGCAGCGGGATCCAATGCGATGGGAGTATTAAATGAGAGTCTCATCTCCCCCAATAGCCATGTATGCCCATCCTTTCAAGGGAATGGATACCCGGAAGTCTAAGGCAATTGACTCACCAAGCCTTCTGCTAAATGTAGACCTTTCTGACAAGGGCATATTGAAAGAGCGGCCTGGGGTACAGATATTTGCAAGTCCAAGCATAGTTCTGAATAACTCACTATATTATGGGTACAGAATTGCAGGGATTTACTCCTATGTTCACGATGGTGAGTTTTTCCTCTTTTCTATTGCTACGCAAAAGGCGACTGGCGCGGTTTACCTAGTTGTTTTTTCTGAGAGTGGTTCTGGTAAAGCCTGGTATCAGCTGAACAACCCATCACCAATTTCTGTGTCTATGCCAGCCTATGGTGGCGTTACACCAACAGATGATATTTATTACCAAGAGCCGTTTAACGACAAACTTTCTTACTCATTTGCTGGTGCGTCTAGATTTGTATTCTTCTCTAATGGTGAGGGTCATTTTTGGCGAATTGAGATTCTTGATCAAAACCATGAATTGGCTGTTTTTAACAACAGTCAGTCTCAGAACTTTGAAGTAAAGGCCAATGTATTTGAGCTTGGCACTAAGTCATTGATCAATTCATATCTCCTGTCGAACATAAAGCCATCTGCCATGGCGTACTTCTATGGGCAGCTAATACTCTCTGGATTTAAAAATAAACAGTTGTGTGGCCTAAGTAGGGTTATCCCTCCAAAGGAAGAGAAGCTATTCGATGTCCCAGCTGAAGACCTTCTTGACCTACAGAGGACGAGTCTATCTGTTGCACCGGGATGCGTTTTTATATGTGAACCGTACTTATATGACTCATTTCCAGTGGAAGACCCAGGTGGCTTCTATCGGGTAATGAATGAGGCTGTAATTGCAGTGGCCACATTGAAAGAAAACTTCTTTATGTTTGGGAGAGATAACCTCTATAAAACAATGGGTCATGGCTCAACGAAACCAACAGTTATTAACATCCAACCTGTTTCCATAGCAGGTCACACCTCATTTTGTTATTTCAAGTCTTTCATCTTCTTTGTTGCGACAGACGGCTGTTATGTGATTGACGGTAACTCAGCTCAGAAGATCTCAAAGGAAATGGATTCACTCTGGTTTGGCACAGATGTGCCTCAGACGACACGATATGTTTCTGGGGAGATCTCTGGGGCGGCATATCCTTTCATTGTAAATAGAAAGGCACTCAGCAATGCCAAGTGTGTGAATGACAAAGACCGTCAGCAGATTATGGTTTCTTTGCCGGGTAATGGATCTATAAGTAACAATATGGTCTGGGTTTTTAATTACTCAGACCTTGTTGAGGGTGTTGGTCCTGGGAAATGGAGCATATGGTGTTCAAATGAAGAACCTGTTTACCAAGGAACAAGGCTTGCTCCCGGGACTCCCTTTGCAGATGCTGCTGCTACTGACCCAGCACTTGTATCAAATACCAGCAATTTGTTTCACTGGGGAAACGTAACTGAGACAACGATAAATGGAGATCAGAGGATTTTCTATTCAACCACACCAAATATATATGGAACTTACCCGGCCAGTGCCGTTTCTGGACACATCTATGAGTTTGGAAAGACAACCCTTGATGTACAGACCGTTGGTACATTTACCCGCGCAGGGGGCGCAGGAGTGGCAGAGGTTACCATTCCATACAAGGTTGTTATAAGCCTTGGATTGGTTGGAAGGGTGGACTCTGAAGGCCGAGTTATTTGCACTGATATTGTTGCCAGAAGAAAGCAATTGGCAATGAATCAAGAGGAGAACCCGTCATCCTCTACGCTTCTGGCGGTTGTTAGGTCTGAAGGTGAGGGTCTGAAACACTTCGATGTGTCAGAAACAGATGTCGAATTTCAAGACATAATGCTAAATGCACAACAGGGTGTAAGCGAAAATACAAAGTCGGTATTAAACACCTTGGTGCTTGGAGCCTCTCCTACGGGCAGTAACGCCCCTCTTATGGATTCCGAGTACTTTGACACATATGCTCGCGTCAATGTCCCTGACGAGGAAGGTAGAGCGGCCTATGTAGATCTTTTATCAACACAAACAACAGAGCCTCACCGACTCCAGATATCTGAGATAAGAGTGCTAGGTTCTGTAAAAGGTGGTTCCCAAAGGGAACAGTCCTAGATATAGTCAAAACACAACGAGGGAATAATGGGTTATATTACTATAAGCGGCGACACTGATGGAGACTTGCATACCGCAGCTCTCCACAATGAAAAGTTTGGGACCATCGTTAGCACGATCAATGGTAATATCAACCATGACAACCTTGCTTATCCAAATTCAGATCTCCTAATCACCATATCTGGCGTAAGGCCGCAAGCAGGAGCCAATGCCGGATGGGTAGAGCTGGCTTCTGTAACGGCAGCTGCGCCAAGTGCTGTGGCTCCAAATTCAGTAAATGGTAAGATCAATTTGCTTATCCCCAGTGTAACTAGGATTCCATTTTCCGGCACTCTTAATGGCGATGTTAAATTGGTTTTTTTAAAAGATTCTGGTTTTTCAGCCGGAGATGTCCTTACTTTCATTCTACAGAGGTCTAACGTTGTCTCTGAGGGCAATCTTGGCTCTGCCACATGGACAAATATTTCGTCACTGACAAGTGATTGTCATCATGGGACCCCTCTCTTGACAGACGACCGCTTTCCTAGCACAGCCGGTCAGTCATTTACTGCAAATCAGTATTTTAGAGTTGTTGTCCAGAATGCTGCATCTGGATCGGCAAACTTTCCACCAGACCTAGTAGTTAACTTAAGAATAAAAGCCCCTCACGTTTAGGATTTAAAATGGCACGATTACCAAAGGGACCAAGCAATTCAGCCAATATGGGGGCAACCCCAGGCACGCAGCAAACTGCACAACGCAATGTTGCCGTAGGTGGTCTTAACCCAAATATGCCTAGAGGCCCGCAAGTACAACGTCAGGCTGCTAGTCCATACCAGCAATCCCTAAGAGGGCAAAGCCCAGTTTCGCGACCTGGAGGGCAAGCGTTACCGCAAAGACCAGCCCAACCCAGCAGACAGTCAACAAGGCAACCGAGCAGAGGGCCAGTTGGAGATCGAGAAGTGTCAGGCAGAACAGTGACTAGAGGATCTGCAATGGACGCTGGTCGCGGTTATAATATATTCCAAGGCATGTCTGCTCCTGAGATTGTCAGCTCAAACAGGGAAATGGGTATGTCTAACATGACTGCCCTTCCATCTTTGGTTCCAGAGGCCAGTAATCGGCAGCTCAATCCAAATCGTGAC
>TARA_R110001599_G_scaffold648_1_pt1 | contig 14848 bp, 26 predicted proteins | sample TARA_R110001599 | Tara Oceans TARA_R110001599 (sample SAMEA4398360) | marine metagenome | biome: Polar Biome; feature: [MES] marine water layer (ENVO:01000295) within the mesopelagic zone...; material: water (ENVO:00002006), including particulate matter (ENVO:01000060) such as...... | reverse complement strand
TCTAAGAAATCAACATTTACTTTTTGAATCTTAGCTTCTTTTCTGCATAAGTCTAAAAACAAACTTTTTAAAGTACGATACATATAAAAATAATTTATATCATCTTCATAACTAATATCTAACCCTCTAGATAATAAAAGATTTATTTTTAGGTAAGCCTCTTGAACCACATCCTCGCAAAGATAACCTTTGCAGCCAAAACTTCTAACCACGTTAATCCACGTTTTATGCTTGCTAGCTAATTTTTCAAGAGTTGTCAATTGTCAATTGTTTTTTAGTTCTATACTTAATTAAATTTCTACCACCTATTTCAAAGCCTACATTGTTTAATACACTTTGCCACATTATTGGTTGATTTATCGAGTTTGGACGATAGCCGAGTTCTTGGTTTTTTACTTTACTAACGTACATTCTCGTATACATCCAATCTCTTTTGTCATATATATATCTATGTAATGTAACAAAATCACAAGAACGTGAGGCATTCATCTGCCCATTTTCTGCACTCGCATAGTTTGGCACAGCAGGTTGTCCCTCAAATTCGTGTCCTTTAGGATGGACTTTTCTTAACGCTTCTGTGTTTGTGTGCAAGCATACCCAAGTGGCTACATTGTTTTTTTTAGAAAAGATTCTAATTTCAGTAAGCTGCTCATACCCATATTCAAAAGAATTGCTACCAGCTTTTATATCTTTCTTTAGTGAGTTTATAGGATCAATCATCAAACAATCATAATCCCAAGCATTTTTTATATTTACAGCTAAGTCTAATAAAGTTGTGTAAGTATATTGTTTTGAACAATCTACAAATTTGAAATGTTTATCTACAAATTCTACACCCTTTTCATAATCTTTTTCTTCTATTTTGTTAATAGGCAATCCAAAGTACATCTCGATCATCTTACGAATTAAACTGACAGGATCATTTTCACTGCTAAAAATTAAAAACTTTAGTTTGTGTTTTATTGCATACAACATCATTAAATATATAACAAAATGTGTTTTACCTATGTTAGGAAATCCTAACCACATTACTAAGTTTGAATGAACAAATCTAAAATGCTTGTCAAATTCTCTAATACCTAATGTAAGTGATTCTTTTACTTTGCCTTTACGAAAGTCGTTTAGTCGATTAATATGTTCTGAATAGTTTATAAGCATAAAAAAAGGGGGTAGTTAGCCCCCTATATTTAAATAGTTTATTAAAATGGAAGATCGTCTTCTCTGTCTGGGGATTGTTCTTGTGTTGTTACTTCCTCTCTGTACTCTCTGACTTTCCAGCCTTGTAAGCTAGTAAACCAAAGCGTTTTGCCCTCTTTATTTTCCCAGGCTCTACCTCTTACATTGTAAAAGACTTCTACATTGTTTCCTGTTTTGCAAATACTATCGTCTAGTAGTCCTACGTTATTATTTGTGAAATCTAAAGCTACTACTTGAGGATATTTCTCTATCGTTTCTAAGATTAATTTTCTTACTCTGAAAGTTCCTTTTTCTTCTATTTCTGTTATTTGTTGTACTTTTCCTTTTATTGACATTTTTTCCATTTTTATTTGTTTATAAAATCTATTAATAATTGACTATCAGCTAAAACTGTATGTATGTCAGATTGTGGACGACTACTGTGAAATTCACAAGCTGCCTTTACCATTGACTGACGAATAATAAGCTGATCTTTACTAGTGTTGTTTACTGTAGGTAGAGGGTTATATTCTAGCTTAGCTGTTTTATATTCCTCGTTTGTTACTTTGTAATCTACTAAATCTCCTACAGATTTTTTAAATTCTCCTTTGGCTAAGAACTGAAATTCTTTTCCATCATCAAACCTTACTTGATATTTGTTAAATGATCCTGAAGCGTTTGTATATTCGCCTCTAGGAGTTATGTGTGTTATTTTTCCTTTCATTATTTATATTTAATTGTATTTGTAATTGTTTTATTTTTGACTCCAGTGATTCTACTCTTCTATAATAAAATTCTAAAAGTTGATCGTTTGGTGTTTTCATAATTTTTGTTTTCATAAAGCTACAAAAAAATATTTAAATACAAACTATTGTTAATAAAAAAAAAGAGGCTTACCGAAATAAACCCCTTTAAAACAAAGGAAAAAATATTACAATGATTCTACTTTTTGTTTGTAATCATCTATCAAATCTAATAAATCTTGATCAGATTGTTTAATTATTTTCTTACTTTCTATTAACAATTCCTCAGCTTTATTAAATCCAAATTCTTTATTTAAATTAGCACCAAAAATATAAGCCTGTCCGTATCTCATACAATTACAAGCATAACATTGTGGGCGACAGTTGTCCTCTCTCCAGCGCAATATTCTACTTGATCTACTTATAAAATGTCCGTTTTGCATACCCTCGCCTTTCCAATATGCCTTTTTATTGCAAGTATAACATTTAACTATTCCATTTTTATCAGCGTGTTTACGCCTTATATATTCACTAAATATTGCATCTAGTTTTTTGACAAGAGTTTTTCTTTTTACTTTTCTCAAAGTTTTATTTTTAAGTTACAAAATTTTTATATAACTTTGCCATATATATATATAATATATACTAATCCCTTAAACAACCTCCCCTGTGAATCATATATATGATTTATATATATGGTTACTTCTTAAATAAATTTGTAGCTTTTTCTGTTGTTCTTCCTCCAAAGTAAGCTAAGACTACTGCCATCATAACTTTCTCAAAAGTATCATTCCAAGTTTCGTTTATATGAAAAGGTACACTATCAATGCTATCTAAAATACCAGCTAAAGAAAATATACATATACACCATATTAAAACTAATGGACGAACATTCTTAGATAAATAAGAATCACTTAAAGAGTCTGCGCTCCATCTTGAGGTAATAGCTTGTATCTCTTTATTTTGTTGATCGTATATTAGTTGTTGTAATTTGATCTTGTCGTCTTGACTAATATCAGATTTAACAATCTCTGCTATTGCTTCTTTAGGTGAAGTAACACCCTCTAACAAGTTACCTAAGGCAGGATTAATAACCCCTGCTGCTCCTAAAAGTAATTTACCTACCGTAGTATCTTTAAATTTTTTCTTACTCATAATATCTCCATTTTAATTGTATAAATAATAAATAGATATTATACTCTTCATAATTGAATTCCTCATTAGGTGGAAAATAATTAAAACCTACATTTAATCCATTAGGCAAAAGAAGTATAATACTAAAATCCATTAAAATAATTCGTATTTAGTTCTTCCGTTTCTTTTAACTGCTCTAAGAACTCTGTTTCTGTTTTTGGCTTTACTAACATAGGAAACGTGCAACCAAGCTGGATTATTAGAATCTCCAAACTCCCATATTAATTGATCAAAGTCTAAATTTTCTCTAATGTATTCAAACATCTCTGCATTTGTCTTATGATCAAATACATCATCAATATCTATTGCCTGTCCTTTACAATGTTGGCTTGTTTGTACTTTTTTACCGTTTACTCGTTTATATGCTCCACCAATAGCCTCATTAACTTCAGGACTTCTAAAAAAAGAATTAATCTTTATTGCACCCCCTACGTACAATCTAAGAGGCTCAAATATAAATTCGGCAACTTTATACATTGCATCGAGTTGCTCTTCGTTAGGAGTGTTCTCTATGCCTCTACGCTTGGCTGTTGCACTGTGAGTAGCTTCTCTTAATGATATATGTTTACTTATTCTCATTTTTCTTTCTTCCTTTACGTTTACTTCCTTTTACTGCTTCCTTAACGTCTCCTATTTGGTTACCTACTTCTTTTAAAGCATCTTTAACGTCTGCTAATTCTTTTTTTGTTCTTCTGTATCTTCTTTTTACTTCTTTGCCTGTCGCTTTAGCTTTCTCGTCTATTGTTGTTAAACTCCATAAATAAACCCAAAGGTTTTTAAAATACTGTTTTGTTATATTCCACATAATTAAAATCTAAAATTAATACCTGCTGAGGTGTTATAAATCTTACTATCCCAAAACTTCGTGTATTCTCCCTCAACAAAGAAACCTAAAGTTTTATTTATTTTCCATCCCATAATCAAACCAAATTGATAATCTTCCCATTGCTCTGGTTTTGAATCTTCTCTTAATCCACCTAATCCCCAATTATTACGGTTAAGATAATTAAAGTCTGAATCTCCTTTAAAATATTTATGATATGGCAAAATGTAATTTGCGTAAGTGTGTAGCCAATAATTTCGCTTGTAATGGTAGAAATCAAAACCTACAATCGGTGCATACTCAGCATAAGCATCTAAAGTATCCCATATTTCATTATTATATCTGTTCATTAAGTCTCCAAAGATTTGATCTCTAAATTGTAAATCTGTATAAGCTACAATCTCTCCATTAGGATCAGTCCAATACCAGTCGGTTATTTCGTTGCCATTTTGATCAGTAGAGGTATAATAAACATCATCATAACCATAAAGAAAACCTAAACTATACCAAGCGTTAACTGGGTAGACATATTCGTTGCCTTGTGAATCTGTGTAAATTTCTGTTTCGTTTAGCCATATTTCAATAGGATTATATCCATACGCTTTTTGATGTGTTCTGGCTATAACCCCTGCTGAGATACTAAACTTTTTACCAATAGGCAATCTTAATCGTGCTTCTGCTGATTGATATTTAAAACCTACGTTTCCTACTTCTCTTTGTTCTATTTTTACAATGTGGTTTTTACCTGTATGTCTTAAGAAAAATCTTGAGTTAATAAACTCTTCTCCTCTGCGTCTTTCTTTTTCAAAATGTAATAAATACTCGAATCCTTGTACAGCAGCAGTTGGAGATGATAAAGACTTGTTGTTTTCTGTTCCATCATAATATTGTTTAGCTTTTATTTCATAATCGAATCTCGCTAGTTTTCTCAAGCCTATTCCATATCTATAATCAAAAGGGTGATATATTGTTTGATCAATTACTTGTGGTACATCATAAAGGTTTTCAGGATTAGTCCTTACAAAATAGTTTTTACGTTGTTGTTCGTAAGAGTTTCTTACATCTCCAGCAACATATAAAGTGCCATATTTAAAAAACTCCTTGTATATATTTTTAAAGAATGTTTTAACTTTATATTTCTTTACTATTTTTTTTTCTTGTATTGTATCATTAATAATAACCTGTGCAGATGCGCTTACAAATGCAAACAATAAAATAAGTGTAATAAGTTTTTTCATTTAGTTAATTTTATTTGGTTTATTTGATGGCGAAACTATTGGCTTATTGCTTGCACTAGGAATAACTATATTTGGTTTTACTATTACAGGTTTTGGCCTAGGATTAGAGTTTGTATTTGATATTGAGTTAGGCTTAATAATTAGTTGAGGTAAATAGGGACGGTAGTAATACGGAACTGTATTATTGTTGTAATGATAAGTATTATTGTATATCCTTGGCCTTAAAGAGTTTACATCTATAAGAATGCTATCGCCTGCATAAGTTATGCCAATGACTTTTTCAAAATGATAAGGCTCTAAGGTTGGCGCACAAGAAGTTACAATTACAATACCAATTATTAATACAATATTTTTTACTTCTTTCATAATTAAAATTTAGATTCTATTATTTCCTCGATTTGATCTTCTATTAATTTTATTGCGTTTTTTGGTAACTTGAGAGATATACCTGATTCTATTCTAAAAACTTCCTCTCCGTTATTAAATAAAATTATTGTTGGTATGTATTCAACTTTATTTTTGGCAAAGAGGTTGCTTGCCTTAGACATATACAAAGTGTTTGTATTATAGCCTCTAAAGCCTTTTAATGATATTTCATTGTCTTTTACAAACTCTGCACTATATTGAATAATCTCAATTTGAGCAGAACTAGCAACCCATACAAAAAGGGCAATTACCGTTACATTCCATTTCATCTATTTTTACTTATCTGATACAAACGCTCATCAATCTTATTTAATTGTTCTTTAATTTCATCAACAGATTTTTCTAATCCCTCTACTTTTTCATTTGTGTTTGATATATTAGATCTAATTAAATTATCTTTATACTCGAACTCTACTTTTTGAATTTCTGGCTCTGGTTTTTGCATAGCCAAAGCTATATCTGATTTTAAAACGAAGTACATACTTGTCAAAGAAATTACTCCACCCATAACTATACTAATAGTTTTTAAGTCTAACGTAACGTTTGTATCTTCGCTTATCTTAGCCATTATTTCTTAGATTTCTTTGGTTTCGCTTCGTACTCATTCCAACATTCTGGAGCATCTCCATCCCATTCTATAATAGCACAACTTCCGTCTAATACAATACCGTGAGAATGAGGCGTAGCTAAGGAATTTAATTTAGCTACTAAATCTTCTCTAGTTTTAAATTTATACTTCATCTTTTTCTTTTTTTTCTTTTTCTATGCTTTCATTTAAAATAGCAACTATTTTTTGTGCTTGTTCTAAAAAAGCAATAGGCAAAGTATTAATAACTTGATTTACTCTGTTTACTTGATCTTTTGTAATTTTCATTTTATATATTTTAAGGTTTATATAAAGTTACTAATTATTCTGGTAAATCTTGGTAATCGTCTGCATAATTAGCTGGAAGATAACTTTCCATAGAACTAATCTGCTCAGCACTTAACTCATTCTTATAAAAGTCATTAACTAAAACAAATATAAAATGAATTTTAATAGCTTCTAAATTTTCATTTTCTGCTGCTTGTGCTAATTGCCCATCTATTTGCCCTTTAATTACTTCTTTATGAGAATCAACTGTATTTTCTGAATTTATTACGTTTCTATACATTTTTATTTATTTTTTTATTATTAAGCGTTTTCTAATGTTGTTACTTTAGCTGATAAATCTTGTATTGCTTTAACAAGTACAGGAACTAATCTTCCGTAAGTTGCTTCAAGTTTTTCAGGGTTTGCATCATAAACTAAATTTAAAAAGTCGTCATCTACTGACTGTAATTCTTGAGCAATAAACCCAATATCTTTTGCACCTTTACGAGAACTAAATGATTTGTTTCCGTACTTATCCGATTCCTCTCTGTTATCCCAAACAAACTTTTTAGGTTGTAACGAATTAACAAAATCTAAACCATAAGGTAAATCTTCAATACTTGTTTTATCTCTTTCATCTGATAAAGCTGTTATACTTGTTACTTGACATCTTAAAGTAGCAATTGATGAATTACCTAGTGTAACAACATTTGAAGCACTACTTGAACCCTCGTTAGAATTGTAACCTATACAAATAACATTATTACCTGTTGCAGATGAGTTACCTGCTTGCCCACCTATACAAACCCTGTGATAACCTGTTAAGTTACCATCATCAGCCCTGTATCCAACCGCTGTATTTATTGCAATACCTTGTTGATCTTGTGCAACTAATGCTTCAAAACCTATGGCTGTGTTTTGATCGCCACTTGTTTCAGCGCCTAGTGCTGCATATCCTATCGCAACATTATCTCCACCATCAGTATTAGCATCCATAGCAGTTGACCCTATAATTGTATTATTAGCACCAGTTGTTGAAACTAGTCCTGAATCATTGCCAATAAAAGTATTATGGTCGCCATCAGTTATTGCTTTTCCTGAACTATAACCAACTAAAGTATTATAAAATGCTCCAGCAGCTACTGTACCTGCATAACTTCCAATAGCAACGTTTCTGTCTTTTTCTGTTCCTGTTCCTACTAAAGCCTGATATCCTACTGAAACATTATCATCACCTGCCTGATTCCATTGTCCTGACTCCATACCAACCATAACATTTCTTGCACCCGTAGTTATATATCTACCTGCTTCTGCCCCTATTGCTGTGTTGCTATCACCTGTGCCTGTTTGCTCTCCAGTTCTTATACCAATAAAAGTATTTGATGCTCCAGTATTGTTTTCTCCAGCTTCAAAACCTATACAAGTACGGGACCCAGAACTTGTGTTTGCATAACCAGCATTATAACCTAAATTTGTATTACTTGCTCCAGAGGTTTGGGAATAACCTGCTTTATAACCAACACTAACAGTTTGTGCTGCTGTGTTAACTCTGTTTGTATCTTTACCTATGCTTACTGTGTTTGCTCCTTGATTTGAACTACCTGCACCAAATCCTACTGAGGTACAATAAACTGCACCTTGTACATCTTGAGCATTATATCCTACAATTACCATTCCAGTACTATCACCACCAGCACTATATTGCCTAGTGTTAGCACCAATTATAGTTTGCTGAGTACCTGTTGCACTTTCTCCAGCTTTATAACCAATATAAGTTCCATAACTTTCAGCGTTTTGAGTTTTACCTGCTAAATGTCCTACTGCTGTAACTCCAAATTGAGTTGTTAATGCTAATCCAGCATCATTACCTATTAAAGTGTGGAATGTTCCTGTTGTTAGTGCGTTACCTGCATCAATACCTAAAACAGTGTTATTTTGTGGATTACCACTTAAACCAGCAGGAACTTCGCCAACATATAGCGAATCAGTATCGACTAGACAGTCAGTTAATCCATTTAAAGAAGTTGCTCCTCCACTACTTAAGTTTCCAGGTGCTATTTTTACGTTTGTTGATCCATCATAACCAACAACGAAATCAACATTAGCTGGATCGGTTTTGGTTGTAAATTCACTAAATTTTTTATTTGCCATTTTTTTTTATTTATTCTGTTACTATATATTCTAAAGTTGCGCCCTCAGTTATTAAATAATTACCATCCTCTGTTAATATTTCAAACAATGGTGTAGGTGTACAATCAACTAAGGCTTTATATATTTTTCCCCAGTTTATCGTGTTATCACAAACACTAACACCCCACCACGTAGAGTCGTATATTTTTCCGTAGTTTGCCATTACTTATTTGTTTTATATTCAACAGTTACGTTTTCTGTTGTTGTTTGTACCCAGTTCATATTTAAAAACTTTTTAAGTTTAACTATATTTTTACTTTTTGGTTTATATATCACAATACCCATCCGTTAAATACTCCATCGCTGTCAGGATATACATCACCTCCTGTGTTTTGACTATATTCAGGAAATAAGTTGCTATTTGCCCCCATATAATCTAAAAATCTATTTGTATAGTACTCTGCTGTATTTCTCGCTTTCTGTACTAAAAAATCAACCTCTGTTTTACTTACCGTTTCAGCATTTTCTGAAGTATGTTTAAATACTCCTCCGTTTTTGATCTGATAAGCTGCGTAAGGTATATATTCTGCCTGAGCATACCAGATTAACATTGGTTGTACATATTCGTTTACTAATGTTAAATAGTTTCCTGCTAAACCTGGAACAGAATTAATATCACTAGCTATTTTATCATATAACTTAGTTCCTAAGTAATTTTGTATTTCTATCTCTTGTGCTACCTTAATAAATTGAATATATTTATCAGTATCTACATTCCCATCAATGATAGAGTTTTTTACTAAGTCCGTTCTTGTTATAAATAATACTGTTGCCATATCTTTTATTAAATTGGGAATTTCCCTTTTCCTTTTTGTCTTCCTGTTGCCGTAGCAGCTTTTTTTGATCCTCTTGGATTTCTATTATATTTTGCTGGAATTGTTTTTGTTTTTTTATAATTTTTTAAATTATTACTTGGTTCTGTATTGCTTTCCAAACGATATAAAACTCTAACCCATTTATGCTGGCAGTAAATTCCGCCTTTTAGCGTGAAAATATTATATTTCATTTGAGGCAAATGTCTAAAAGAAACATTTACATTCTCATCCCAGCTAGCTTTATCAATATCCTCTATACGCCACACAATTCCTAACCTTGATAAATTCATCATTTTTTGACAGAATGGACGAGATGTACCTGATCTAGACATACCTCGTGCATATTTATAACGAATTTTATATAAACCATTTAAAGAATCTAAAACACTATATGCGTTACCGTTCTTTTCACTTCCTACATTGTAATCAGTTGAAGAGATTAATTCAACTCGTTCATTATTTGATAAATTAGTTTTTGGTTTAATTAAATAATTTGCCCAGTCCTCATTGCTATATTCTGAATCCTCATCAAGTTCATCAACTAAAACCCATTCATCTGACATTTTAACCCCAGTCTTTTCAAGAGAGCCGATTATTGTATCTATATTATCATCAGATAGTTCACAATTATCATCAGACTTTTTTAATTTAACTCCTGTTTCTTCTTCTCTTGTTTCTGCATCTGTTACATTGCTTAAGTCTGTAAATTCAAGCGGCTGAAGCGTTTTAAAGTATAAATGCAAGGAGATATCGTTGTAAGCAAGGATTTGATCAAAGGCATTAATTAAAAGTGTCTGAAAGGGGCGTATTACCATATTATCCATTAAGATACTAGCTGTCTTTAATTCGTCTGCATTACTACCAAAACCTGTATTGTCTTTTACTCCTAATAACATAGGGCTTACAACTCTGTGAGCAACCATAATCTTTTTGGAACTTTCATCACTTAAGAACTGATATTGATTATGTGCATCACTTAATTGAATAGGCTCAATAGTTGCAGCAGTACTAGGATCATCATTAAAGCTAAGAATAAACTTACCAGCATTAGAAGTACCTGAGAACTTTTGGTATATTCTTTGCTCTATTAACTCTCTCTCTGCTGGAGATGGAGTTCCATTATTCATATTGATTAACATACTTGGAGCAAGTCCATTAAGAATGTTGTTTAGATGATAATTAGATATTTCTTGTTCTAGTTCTGCGTATTGTGTTCCTCCCTCGTAATCTGGTGGACTATAATACTTGTACCCTGATCTATAAGGTTTAACATAAAGGATTTCTAATCCCTCGTTAGACATTCCAAAAGCTGGTATTCTAGTTAGTTTGCTACTTCTTTTGTATTTACTCCAATCATTAAAATAAAAGTATGCTGGTACTTCTCCTTTGTCGTTGCATTTCTCGGCTCTTAGTGTTTCAACAGGTATATGTTCTAGCTTTACAATTCTTGATCTATCTTTAGAATAAATAACTTGTATTGCACATTGTCCCATTAATTTTAAGTCAGAGCATAATCTTCTTACTACTTGATCTTTAAATAAAGAAATCATCATAGCGTATTGCTCTGGACGTCTATGAGAATCAGTAGCATCTAATCCTTTACCGTAAATCATTTCTGAAATACCATTAATAATAGCCATATTAGTTGGAGAGCCATTATATCTATCTATTAAGTATTGGAAATAGTTATTGTCTGAGCCAAATTCTACCCAGTCTGTACCTGCTTTCTCTTTTACTTGTGGAGAAGTATAGGTACTTAAATTAACAATACTTAATTGTGTCTTATTTTTCATATTATAATATAATCATTATCATAAGCATCTGCACCTGTTGGCACTGTATAAGCACCCTCATTAATAGAATAATAATCGTTGTTAGTTTGATTAATAGTCTGATCTGTACAGAAAATTGTGTCTTTATAAATTACACTTGTTCCCTCTTTAACATTAACATCGTAAAACCTACCCTCTACTAATACAGGGCTAAATGTGATGCCTACTTGTAAATAGTTTTTATCTGTTGTTGTTGCTATTGTTGAATATGTTGTTGAGGTGTTTGTTGAATCGTCTCTTACTACTACGTTAACAGTAGATGCATAATTTCTAGGAATTATATTTATCGTTTGCTTAGTTGCTGCAGTCGTCAAGTGTATCATACTTATATAACGTACAAAGTTTAAATTTTGTACATAAAAAAAGGAGGTAATCAAACCTCCCTTTCTACTAAACAAAAAAATTACTCTATTATGAAAACTTATAAAGTTTATATAAAGATATAAAAAAAAGGGATATGATTTACATACCCCTTGATTTTTTTGATAACAAAGTTAAACCCTATTAGTTAGGAGTTATTTGCGCACCTTGAGTAGCACCTGTTACAACTGTTGAAATTGTAAAGTCTGGCGCAGCTATTTCCTGTGCAGTAAACGTCAATGAGTAACCATTTAAGTCTCCCATTGCTGCTCCATTAGAAAAAGTTCCAGTTGTTAATTCACAACCATTAACTTTACCCATTAAATAGTAAGAACTACCTGCCTCACCACTATAAGCCTCAACCCAAATATGTGGACGAGCAATTGCAAGAAGTCTTATTTCTTCCTGAGTGTGTCTGTCTTGGAATGTAAAGTTTAAAGTTAATGTACTTTCATAAAATGTAGTACCATTTTCTCTAGAACTTGTTACAGTAGTTTCCATTGTTGAATTACCTTTGAGATCAAACTGATATAAAGTAGGAGTACCTGCTATTGCTGAAATTTCAAAATCAGTAATAGTAATAGCACCTAAAGTACCGAAATCTGCAAAGTAAACTGACTTTAAGCCACCTACTCCTGATTTACAGGGTACTTTTCTACCTTTTGTTAATAAACAAGCCATAAGTATTTGATTTTCAATTAGTTAGCGTTTCAGCTAACAATTATTTATTATAAAAAGGGAGGAATTAACCTCCCCTCTTAGATTAGTTATTATGAATAGTAAACAATATCTGCACCTACTCCGATTTGACAGCCTGCAGTATATCTCATTATTACTCTTACATTTTGAGATCCGTCTTTGTCAGCCATATCAATAAATCTTACTTCATTAATATCTGAAGTTAAACCTGTTCCGAAGAATAAGTTAGACTTATAAGTAAGTAACATTTTGTTGTTACCCATTCCGTTACAAACAAATACTGGAATCCCCTCAAAAGATAATTGCGCTCCGTTAGAAAACCAAGAAGTACCTTGATTATTGATACCCGCAGCACCTAAACCAGCAGTTCCAAAACCGCCTAATGCTCTAATGTACGCTCTAGCTACATTTGTTGAAACATATAGAGTTAAATCAGATTTCTGTAATGTTGCTTTATTAGCAGCATCTACTACTTTACCCATTTCGTCAATTACATTTGCAGCATCTACCGCAGCAGCAACTACATCAACTACTGTTGCATCTGCTAAAGCAAGAGCCTGAAAACCATCAAAGTCATCAGCACCTGCTGCACCTGCCCAGATTGAAGTTTCTAAAGCATCAGCTACTTGAGCAGCAACTCTTGAAATTACATACTCCTCGAAAGAAGCAGGAATATCAGCATAAGCTGAGAATCCCATTTCAATAGCTTGCCATTCGTCTCTCAATTCTTTTTTACAAAGTTGAGCGTTAGCTTGCAATTCTTTTGTTTCTAATACTTTTTCAGTTAGAGTAAGTGTAGTCGTTGTTGCATCAAAATCACACGATGCTCCTTTTACTACATTTGCCCAAGCACCTACCTGTAATACAGATTTGTACTTTACGTTAGGCATTATTGTTACCGCACCAGCATCTAAAGTTGATGCACTAAGCAACGCTGCCCCTAAGATTTTACCACTAAACTCACCAGCGTAAGTTCCAGCAGTATAAGTTGGATTTGCCATTTTTAATTATTTTTAATTATTATACATTTTACTTAATACACGATCCAAAGATGTCTGCTTTCTATTTTGTGCATACTTTAGATTGATCTTTTTATCTTCCATTTCTGGGTTGTGAGAAATAGGCTCTGCTGCTGGAGTTTCTGACAACTCTTGCTTTACCTGCTTCTTAACTTTTTCAAAATCTTCTTTTTCTCCCATCTTAGATTTTAAATCTGCGATAGCATCTTCAAGATTTTTAATTCTTTTTTCCATACCTTGCCAGTCATAAACTGCTGCTTCTTCATCCATTTCTTCTTTTGCTTCATCTTCTTTCTGTGGTACGTCATCAGAAACAACTCTGTAATCTGCAATGATTCCCTCTTCTTCAATTACAAGAAGTTTACCATCTTCCATTACATATTCACCAACAGGCATTGCAACTTTCTCATCGTCTGTAATGATAAAGATCTCGTCTCCTGCTTTAAATGATTCTGATTCTACTATTGTTCCGTTTTCAAGTTTAGCTTGTGCTAACTTTACTTCTACATTCTCAAGAGTTTCTTCTCCTAAGAAAGTTTTTATATTTTTTAAGATTTCTGTTGCTTTCATATTACTATAACGATTATTAATTTATATTTGTATTTTTGATTATGTTGTTTTGGTTATGTTGCCTATTCCTTGATTTATCATATCACCTTTGCAGCATTCTACTGAATACTCATCTCTATCTGCACAAAGACAACCTCTTCTCGATCCTCTTGGACTTGTTCTACTTGGTGTTCTAAATTTTTTCATCTTCCTTGTCCTCTATATATTTTTTTATATCCTGTTTGTCCTTTACTCGCATTCTTGCTATGTGGATGCGATTTTCTTTTTGGCTTTATATATGCTTTAACTACGTTTCTTGCCATTATTTAATTGGTATACAATTAGGCACTTGTTTGCCGTTTTTTGTTTTCATTCCGTATTGCTCATATCCTGGTTGGCAAGGTGCTTTTAAATTATGCTTCTCACAAGGCATATACCAAGTCTTACCCTCAAAATCGTGTGTATGTAATTTATCACATCCAATATTTTTTGCAGCTTCTAATGCTTTTTCTTCTGTCGCATAAGCTAACCTATCATCAATAATTGCAAAATCTTCATTAACTTTCATTGAAGCTAATTCTAATCCATCTAATTTTACTATTGATCTAATAGTTGATAACATTTGTTCAGCTTCTTCTTCTTCAAAATCGTTTATTGGCTCTTTAGGGCGTTCTGCTTTGTCAGCAAAGTAACCCTCTATGCTAAAGCCTTTAACTTTTCCAGTTTTTACATATTCATCCCATACCTCATCAGAGTTTACTTTAACAGCACCCATCCAAGTACCTACTGGCACATTTAAGCCGTACTTTCTAGATTTATCGTGTACTTCATCCTCAACTAGCCAAGACTCAACTAGAGTTAGTCCTTTTAATGTGTGTGAGTGTTCTAAAGTGGTGTTGTTTTGATTTCCATTCATTAAATACAACTGAGA
>TARA_R110001599_G_scaffold331913_1_pt1 | contig 14876 bp, 11 predicted proteins | sample TARA_R110001599 | Tara Oceans TARA_R110001599 (sample SAMEA4398360) | marine metagenome | biome: Polar Biome; feature: [MES] marine water layer (ENVO:01000295) within the mesopelagic zone...; material: water (ENVO:00002006), including particulate matter (ENVO:01000060) such... | reverse complement strand
AGTCCCGAGATGAGGAGTATGACCAAGTTTTAGTGAGTTTTGGATAGTTATCTGAATGTATTTTGCCGTTGGCAAAGATAATATCTTTATTTTCTACTGTAATCGCCTGAAATAACATCTTTTATACTTGGCTCGTTGTCTTTTGGTTCTCGCGCATTTAGTAAACGTCTAGCTTTCTTATTATTACCTTTAACATACTCTGTGCCAACGGTCAAGCTTATTTTGACTTGCTCTGTTATTTTTTTGTTCAAGAAGCTTAGAGCAAAGTCAATCCCTAGTGCATCTTTTCTAACCATAGCTTCTCGTATTAGTGTGTCTCTGGCGAAGTCGGCTAAAGTTACCCCTGTCTCGTAAGTCTTCATAGTGAAATAAAACTCTAATACATCTTCTATACCGTAAGTTTGCAAAATTTCTTTTATTCCAATCTTATTTCTTTTTTTATTTCTCGTAACTGTTTTGCGTATTTCTTTAGTTGTTCCAATATCGCCCGGTGTATATACGGACGCTGGTCTGCTGTTGTATGGTCTAGAGGACACATAGTTATTATAAAACGCTACAATATTATTCATCATCATTTCGATATCAGTGACATACGCCTTAGTGTAATATGTTTTGAACAAATTGTCTTTATTCAAGCCTGAATTATATTTTCCCATGTATTGTATCATTTTGGGGGAACTTATGTCAGCCACCAATCGCCATGGCACGTTTTTATCAACTAAGAAGCCATAATTTTTTGCGGATGAGATAAAAAATGCAAAGTCGTTCTTGGACATGATTTCATTCACTTTTTTTGTATCATCGGAAAAGCCGGTTGGTTGTAAATCAATAAATAAGCCGCACACACTTGATGGGCATCTTTTTGAGCCAATAAAAGAGGAAAACGTAAGTGGGGTTCCTTGCCCAAAGCTCTTAAAGTAATCTCTAAGGTGTTTGTTGAAATCTGAAAAGTCGTTTATCGTGCAATGGAGACCATTTCCCCCTATGTAAGACAGTATGAAAGCTTCAAATAGATTATTGATATATCTTTGGTATAGGGTTTCCGAATTCACATAAGCTTGCGCGACGGGCAAGTCAGACAGTGGAAAGTCTTTATTTATCTTTTTAGATACCAAGGCTTGAGAGAAGTGTTTCTGCAAGTCTTGAAATGCATCCACCACAAAGTTCACTGCAAAAAAAGATTCTTTTGTGTTTTTTGTAGGTATTTGTTTTAGGTTTTTCTCTAAAATGTATATAGGATTACCACTAAGATCATACCTGCCAAAGTACGGTTTTTCATACCACAAGTCTATGGGGATTGGATTTGGATTAAATCCTATTTCATGTACACCATAATCTGGTGGGAATTCAGGATATGCTTCATCCTTATAGAACTTTCTAAATTTATAAGTTGTAAAAACACCCATTCCGTTTCGACCTTGTGCCGAAAAGGCTTTTGATGCTGATGGTTTTCTGCTTTTTGTCACTTTGTTCTCCTAAAAAGTTTTACTATTGCCACCGCCACCAAAGGTACCACCGCCGCCGGAAAAGGAAGCATCGATCTCTTCTTCTGCGGGGTCCCCCCCTCCTGTGGCTCCTGCGCCCGTAAACCCTCCTTTCGCTGGAGACTCTGGTGTGATAACTTGAATACCAGCGGGGCGGGAGACTCGTGAAGATTGCCAATAAGCTTCAATTTCAGTACTAAAGCCGTCTCGCCCTAGATCTCCACTAACTTTCGTTACGGTATAGTAGCCTCCAAGTCCAAGGGCATCCGCGACCGTTGCTGTTAGACCCGGATCCGATCCGCCTGCTAGCGTAGGGTTAATATAAATAGTTTGACCCGGACGAAATAAAGAATTACCAATCATTGTTACGTTGACTTTGTAATTCTCTCTCAAATGTCTTAAATCACATTTTACTGACGTTGCTCGGGAAGCAGCTAACTTGGGGTCATCTATTCTGCTAAAAGTAATCTTTTTTACAAGTCCTCGATCTGCACCGATTTGTAAATGATATATCCCCCTGTCGTGATCTGTATTGCGGTCGCCATTTAGGTTTGATAACCCAAAAGTATATGCGTAAATATAGTTATATTGGTCAATTTTACTGGCGTCTTGATAATGAGTTGAACCGGGAGCGGATACGTTCGCAATGTTTGTTCTTGCCCCAAGGGGTATAATAGAAGCACCAGACTTTTTTGGCACCGGTAATGAAGAAACCGTCACACTTGGTTCTGGTGCTGGATATCCGGCTGTGGAAAAACAATTTTCACCCAATGCTGCGTGTATAAGACCTTTTATGGTATCTCTTACAAAATCTTCTAGGAGATATTCTTGCCTATTCTGAGCCACCACGTTCTTGTTGAACCATTCTATAAACTTGTTTAGAGATATTGGTATATCAGCCAAATTCGTTATAATACTTTGACCCGACTTGGGATCATTGTATGCAATTGGACCAATCATTGGTTTTATTGGACTTGCTTGGGGGTTTTTTTTAAGAACTCCAAAAGCAATGTTCAATAAGTCACCATAATAAATATAATTTATTCTTATGTCTCCAGCGTCTTTTGGCTTTGTTGATGTATTTGCCTTGGAAACGTCGCCCAATTCTTCCTGAAAATCTTCTAGGGATTCTGCTTCTGCAACATCTTCGATCCCCTCTGATAAATCACTAACATCAGCCTTTTGTGGTTCTGGAATAAGAGCACCCTTACTAACTTTAGCCTCATCAGACTCGCTCTCTTTGGATGGCTCGCTCGAAAGAACATCAGTGATGGTGTCTTCTCTACTCACTTCCTCAAGGTGCTGTTCTACTTGATCTGCATCTAGCTCGACATATAATACTTTTCCCGAATTATATATTTCACTTAGCAACCGCTGGTATGCGTTAACTCTATCATTTTCTCCTTCCTCTTTTTGTTCTTTTTTCTGTTCCTCTAATTCCTCTTTAAAATCCGATATAGCGTCATCTAATTCTTCTATGTCCTCTTCTGGTATACCACTAGCATTTTTCTTTTCTTCTTTAGCTTTATTCAACTGCTCGGTAATAGAATCAATTTCTTTTGTTTTTTCATTAATGTATAGATCTCTTTCCTCACCGACAAAGAACAGATCTGATTCTGGTCTGCTCATTATAGCATCTGTATAGCCCATGTATTGGCACGATAGTTCTATGGTTCCGTCTTGCCTGAAGTCAAACTCGTGGCGCTGTAAATTTAATAATAAAGTTGTTCTTGAGCGATCAATTAGTTCTCTTAGCTCCTGATCGATTACGTCGCTGTCTGGAGTTGCATATCCGTAAACTAATTTTATTGCAAACTTGCCAGCATCAAAGACATTGGTGAAATCAATTGGGGAACCTTCCGCACAGTTGGGCGGTGCTGTTTTTGTGCTGGCGGGAGGGAAGGTTACTAGGTCAATCAAGGCAGGTTGTCCGTTGCCCTCTTTTTGTACTAACATCTCTAGATTTTGAAATACAAAAGTTATGTTTACCTGAGTGACGCCTTTTTTAACTAGTGCTGCCCCACCTGTTGTGGAGCCTCCTTGCAAATCATATGAAACGTTTTTTATGCCTATCCCGTCTCCTCTTCCGGCTCTATTACTTGTAATTGAATCTATCGCTTTTTTTGATAGAACTGTGCTGAATTTTATCTCCTTTGTGCTTTCAGAGTCGCCGAATTCTGTTTTATACAGTCTTATCAGCGGGACTAAAGAAGAGTTTTCATACGGCTTTAATTCAAAAAGTCTATCTAAACCCGGCTTGGAAACAAGTTTATTTATCACCTCTGTTGGTTCACCCTGAATAACAGCCATATTCTCGTATGAGTTGTTAGAATTTAAACTAGTAAAACTGCTAATATTCCAAAGCAAATAACATTGCTCTTTGAACCTCAACTTACCGGATGTTTTTTTTTGTTCTTTGTTTGCCATTCGTCTTCTCTACCCCTGTTATACATCATAAAAGTTCAATAGTTTATCTAGAGGAGTTGGTACAAATACAACATCTCCTAAATTCAAGTGCGCTTCTGTTGGTTTTTTATTGAACCAAGCAATAACCCACCAGTATTTAGAATTTCCATAAAATTCAAAAGCTAGTTTATAATATCTATCTCCTGTTTTCCAAATGTGAGATAAGACTTGTAATTCTCTTATTTGCTCTGTAGTCGGGTATGCCAAATCTGGAGATCTAAATTGGCGGATGTGATTGACGTTCCTGTCCTCAAAATATCTTTTATAAAGTTTATTCTTATTTCTAGAAATTTTTCTGTTGTTATATCTAGTTGCCATTGCTTTACTCCTTACTCGTATATATCCATGGACATACCTAACCCGCTAGCTGCATTACCACCTTGTTGTTGGTCAAGAAGGTAGTCTTCCAACGCTTTCTGGTATACTTGTTCCTGAGCTTCAAACTCTTCTTGTGTTGGACCAATTGTCATATTTGTCTCTCCCGCTTCGGGGTTGTTTAGACTAATATCCTCGGCTATCTCTGTATATGGGTATCTTCTGCTGCCAAGCCAGCCGTCCGAGTTCCAGCCGACTTGTTCGGTGTGCAAGACTGTCATAGTTAGCTCTAGATCAAATTGTTTTGGTAGTAATTTTGGTCCGTTCTCCATCACACCCGCATCAAGATTGGGACTAAAAGATGCGCCTTCGAGAGCAACTACAAGTCCAGACTCACTTACGCCACCAATTTCTCCACCAGAGGTGACCCAGTTCGCAAGTTTTATTTTATGCAACGGAGCGGTTGAAATCGTGGTTGCGCTGTTACTCTCACTATAACCGGGATAAAGCGAAGCCATCAATCTGGATAAACTTTGGAAGTTGTTCGTTGCCTCGGTTATGTCCGACGCTGGTACTTGTAAAGTCATAGATAGCTTTCTAGTAGTTCCTTGGAAGGTCATGATCGGGTCATTACGCCCATATACTTGTTCTGAGTTGAACTTAGAATCAAGTTGGTCTTTGAAAGAAGATAATATTGCCTTAAACTTCACAGAAACACCACTGTGCAAACCTAAAATATGTACATAATAATTGTTACTATTTGCATAGTCTGTTGATGCGCTCATCTTCTAACTCCTATCCCAAAGAAAGTTGGTTCTTTTTATTTAATGCGGTGGTCACTGCTTTTCCTAGTTGTCTTTCATTCAACTCCAGCACGATAGTATTATTACCGCCTCCACCCGTTGTTCCGCTTCCCGCCAGTGATCGCATGACTGCTGTGTTTTCTTTTAGCGCAGCAACTACTTCGTCTGTTCCAAGTCCTACGGCTCCTGCGACTGCCTCGACTGGATTCGACATAAAGCTCATTGCTGTTGATGTGGCTTCATCTAAAAGGGAGGTCTCTGCTGCGGGCAGCACTGTTTCACCCTTGTGCAGGTAAGCTGCACCTTCTTTGTCAATGCCTCCTCCCTCTTCGAGCATTGGTATCATTGGCAAACTAAAACCAAACTCTTTTCCGCCAATTAGGGGCACCCAATCAGGCACTGTGATACTAAGGCTGTTTAGCCCGCCTATAACAGCATTCATGCCCCCTAAGTAAATGTTGAAAAATGATTTGAACATATCAATTACTGGAGCTAAAAAGTCCAGAATGCTCATTATGGCTTCACCAGCCATGCTAAAACCGGCTACAAATGGAGCAGCTATCATCTCAGACAGTCCGGAAAGACCTGCGACCATGCCGTCAACAAGTCCCGAGCCTAAGTCACCTGCTGCTTTTGCGGGTGATGCAAATCCAAAAAAGTCTGTAATTGCGCTCCATGCGTCTATAAATGGCTGCACAAATATATCGTGAAGTCCATCAAAGCTGCCGCTAAAAGCATCCATTATTGCCGAACCTAAGTCCATAAAGAGATCAATTAAGCCTTCTCCGTACTCGTACAGTAGATAAATAGCTAATCCCACTGCTGCTAACGCTGCGACGACGGCCAGCGCTGGCCACGCCACTGTCATAAGACTTGCCCCGAGAGTTGCGAAAAAGGGAGACGCAGTGGCGGCGGAGACTCCTGCTATAGAAATCGGTCCTGATAGGGCAATAAGTGCACTACCCACATATGCAATCCCGCCGATAGCGAGCGCTGTGAGTGCAATGCCAAGCCCGTCACTAATCCCGATAAAATCTGCAAAGCCCGTGGCGAGGTTAACAAAGGCTTCTAGCAACCATCCAACGGGAGTTAGTACGAATGCAATAGCTTCAACAATGCCAAACATTATTTGGACAAGTGGTCTCATTATTTTTAGTAGTGGCGCTACGGCGACTGCCATGGCTTCCATCATCAAACTCATTTGTTTTTGCATTGATGTTGCTGCTTCAGCTTGCCGAGCCAAATCAGCTTGGGAGGCACCCACTTCGTCCATGCTATCCGCTGCATCCGCAAATGCTGCTGTTTCTGCATTGAATAATTTTGCAGCCTCATTCATATCACTTATACCGGCAGCAGAAGCAATCGCTTGTTTCTCAAAACGGTCCATTTCATCAAATGATTTGCCGGTGGCATTAACAGCTTGCTGCAAGAGTGCAATTCTGTCTTCTTCAGTCGCATTCAACATTTCCATTGTGTTGATGTTTGATCCCAATATTGCGTTCAATTTAGATGTGGCATTTGCTGCACCTTCAATCGTGTCGAACTGACCTGCAACGCTCAACAAAGTGTTCATTTCAACACCAGCTAGTTTTGCTTGTGCTGCCAGACCTTTGAATACCTCGACTCCTTTGGGACCATATTTTGCTAATTCGCCCATAGCAGTGTTGAAATCTTGTGCTAGCTTACCGGCTGGTATACTGAGAGCTTGTGAGGTGGCTAGCAATTCTTTAGATAAGTCTGTTGCCTCTGAAGTTGTCATACCAAAGCTTTTCATAGCAGTGTCAAGCAATTTTCCGGTATTGGCTGCACTTACGCCCGCCTTTTCCATCCCAGCAGCAAGGGTTAACATTTCGCCCTTAGCCTCGGAGGTTAGCCCAGTAAAGCCAGACATGTTTTCATATAACTCTTGGGCTGCTTGGACAGTTTCTTCCATACCAATGCCCATCTCTCTTGTGTCAAGTGAAGCTTCGATTAAGACACCGTTTAGTTCGCCTCCAGCAGTTGTCATTTGGTTGAAATTTGCTAATGCGTCGTCTGTGTTGAAGACCATCGCAATAGTACTTTCTACAATTTTGCCAGCTATGCTGAATAGGACAGTGTTCAATGAAATACCGCTTGCTATGTTGTCTAACAGACCCTTTCCAACATCTGCTAGGGCACCGCCTAAAGAGTTACCGTTTTGTACACTCTCTTGTAAGGCACCGACGAAGCCCTCTTGTTGTTGTCTTATTCCAAGAAATGTCTCAAGATATCCGTCTGCGAGGTCTTCAAGCTTCTCTTCGTGTTTTACCCGCTGTTCAGTTTGCCTATTGATCTCCGCTAGGACTTCCATTTCTGCTTCTATTATTTCTTTCCTGTCAAGAGCCAGTTGAAGATCTACTTCGCTGAGTGTTATTGAACCTGCTTTCGTGCTGGCATGGTCATCGAGCAGCTTTTGAAGCTCTTCAGCCTCTGTGCTTAGAGCCCTTGCTTGGTCAACTAAATCTTCTTGTACATCAAGAAGATCTAGCATTTTCTGCTCCGTTGAAGTTAGTCCATCCTCAAGTGCCTTATTTGCTTGTTTTTGTATGTTTTGAATTGCTTTGTAGCGTTCGGCTTGTATGCTGGTCATATCATTGATATCACCTAGCTGTGCCTTCTGCTCGTCGAGCAGGGCATTCATTCTTGCTACTTCTTCTGGAGTTAATCTAGCCAATTACATACCCTCTATTTGAAGGGCCACTTTATTCCAGTGCCTCTCTCAAATTTTGAAACGGCATTCTTAAGAGTACTTTTAGATCTGTAGGTTTTTGGATCATTTAGCCCATAGCTATTCAGGGCTTTTATGTAGTTTTTCTCTTTCTGGAGGGCATTAGCAAAAGATGACACTTCCCTTGCATTGCCTCTAACTTTGACGGGCATAAAATCACCACCAAACATTCGTTTTAGAATCATTTTGATAGCGCCCCCGAACTGAGCTAACCAACTCTCGTTGATTTCTCCTCGACGGCTAGCACCTAAGTCAATTACCATTGGGGTGATGTCATTTTGGTCGTTCATCTTTATTGCCCTCCACAGAATGCACAAACTCTATATAAATAGTAATCTTGAAAAAATAAAAAGAGTTTCTGTTTCTTCTTTATCTCTTACCGGCTTTCTCGGCGGCTTCTTTCTCTTTTGCCATTTGATCTGACAGTTTGGTTACAAACCAGTGTCGAATTTTTACAGGCAAATTGTAAGCTTCTATGAAGCTCCAACCACCATAATATTTCAAATAGAAAAATTGTTCATACACGTCTTGTATGTGTTTATCACTTAGGCCAAAAAAAGTCAGAGGTAAGCGGTACCTCCAATTCTTGCTCGTGACCGCAAGACTGACATTCATAATCGTGTTTCAATTCGATGTTTGGCATTTTTTTGGAGTAGACTCTTCTAAGGTACTTAGCGTCAGAAGCCGGGAGGCTTGAAATAAACATGTTGATCATCATTTGATCTTCTTGACCACCGACTGATACGATGGACATTCTCAGTTGGTCAGATAGGATTGATTCTGGTTGGTTATTCTTTTTCTTATTAGTGGTCAGCTTAAGGAGTTTCTTTTCTGCGGAGCCATTCAGCAACTTCATTTTAACTGCTATTTTTCCTCTTGGTGTTGTGGAAACAAAAGTACCATCATTGCCATCCTCTACACCTTCAACTTCTTCCATTCCTTTCATTTTAGATTCTTCATCCAAATCAAAGTCGATTTGACCAGCCTCACCACAAGAAGGGCATGCTACTTTTGTTTGATAAGAAGACCCATATCCGGTGGTTCTTGTGGCTATGATGACAGCGTTCTTATCTCCGGACAAAAGCGAGTTGACATCGATAGATTTGTTCACAATTACGTTCTGTAATAACCTATCAATTGCGATGCCTTTTTTGAGATAAGACTTAGAAGTAAGAATATCTTCGTCTTTTGCAGTCATGTATTTGATTTCAACTGATTCTTGCTTATACAGAGGATGACTCTCCGGATAATATAAACCTTTTGAAGGCAGATCAACAAATTCAGTTGGTGTTGTAAAATTTAGGGTTGGAGCAGGCTGCCCCTCTTGCTGTTCATCTTCAGTGGGGGGAACTTCGCCCTGCGGGGCAGGGCTTCCCATTCTTTCTTCGTTGTTTCGTCCAAACATTTTTACCTCTTATCTTTGTTTCGTATTATAACATAAATTGTTATTGCTTTAAAGTTCTATCACGAACCGACGTAATCAGTTCGTGAAATCTCCTATTTCTTGGTTTTTCCCGTGATAAACGGCATAATCGTATCTAATGGTTGTAGACAATTCAACAAGATCCTCAACGTCATAGCTAAAGTCACCCCAACTGATTTGTGTGAAGAATGCGTTTTTTAGTGCCCACTCTCCGATTACATCTAAATCTGTGCCTTTACCGACTGGTCCCAAAGTTTGAATCCTCATGTCACCGAGCGTTTTAGTGGCGGCCGCTTTTGTAAATCCAAATGTGGACTGCGAGTTATCGGTTGGACTTCTATATCCCATCTGGAAGAGCTTGGTGTAGAGTTTCAACGTCTGATCCGGCGCTGATGGGTCTACAAAAGTTACGTCGATTGGATCCCACTCTGCTCTACCGGGGTAGTGAAAAGTATGATTTAGAAATTTGTGTGGTGTTTCTGTAATCTTCACCGCTGGGTTTTTAACCTTTTTTATTGTGTATGCGCTATTATCGTTGAATAAAACCCTAAATCTATATTGTCTTTTAGGCTCCAATGAAGCGTCTGACCAAAAGCTGTTCTGTGCCATTATAGGTCCTCCTGTGTACCTTGTTTTATATTATAAATAGTGGGGGGCGGCAAAACCCCCCACTTCTTTCTTATCAATCCTCGAATGAAGCGCCACTATTTGTGATATTGAAATCAATTGCAATGTATTCGATTGCTTTAGTTGGCTTCAAGAAGATCTTAGCATAGACGATATTTCTATCGATAAGCTCTGGTGTCGTTGTTGTTTTGTCAAGAACAACTTTGAAGTCATCAAGACCAAATCTGGCTTTTACAGCAGCCAAGAATGGTTCGACTTGAGATGTGAAATTGATCCACGTCTCTTCTACGTTAGGCTGAAACAAAATGTTGTTTGCCATTCTAGAGATTTCTTTCTTGACATAATTCATCAATCTTCTCACATTGATTCTATCCAAAGCAGAAGGTGTGACTTGAAGGGTCTTTTGACCGAAAATCACGATTCCTTCGTTCGGGAAGTTTGCGATTGGGTTGATGTTTGCCTCGTAAAGGTTGTCTCTCTCTTTAGATGTCAATCTTTGACTCGTCCCAACAACAGGTATTCCTGCTGCACCTTGCGAGAGTCCACCTCTGTTGAAACCCGCAGGTGCGAACCATAGTTCTGAAACAGCTTCTGTGTTAGCAAAAACACCAAGCGCTGCCACTGAAGGCGGAACCCAAACAAGTGCGCCTTTCTCTGGGTCTCTAATTTGAACCCATGGGTAGTAAGCACATGCGTAGCTGCTATTTTCTTGAAGGTTCTGAAGATTTGTGATAACACTATCCAAAGTACCCCTTCTTGCTTGCTCGGAACCAACAGCTTCAGTGTTCGGCTGGTATCCACCTTTGAGGTCAACAATCGCCAATGCGTCTGCTCTGTCTTCACAAGTTCTAACAATCTTTGTGATTAGACCTTGGTTTGTAAGTCCCGGCATCGTAATCATATTAGTGTCTACAACTTCTGGGTCTGAAATGGACTCAACCGCTCTAGAGACAGAGTTGACAACATAATTTGTTTGTGATGTGTCAGTAAGACCAATCCCACTATTTCTAAATGGCTCCATTTCTTTTACGTCGAGACCGTCATAACCTCCAGCAAGTGGAAGCGTAAATTTGTCGAAACCTTCTTTGAGCAAGGTTCCATACGATCCACTCCCTCGAAGAGAGGTTCCAGCCCCTCTACTTCCCGGTTGCCAGTACACAACAGCAGGAGTGGAACCGGCAACACCGGAACCTGAAAGGTCGTCAAGAGTGAAAACAAATGAGCTTGTTAGGACACTAGTGCTAGTAAATGTTTGGTTGAACTGGCTCAAGTACGAGGTTGAATCCAGCGCTCTAGCTAAGTCCAAGTTGTATTGGGCATAAGCCGCACTTCCACTATTTTTTGTGTTTGAATATCCAAAGTAAGCTTTTGTAGCGGATGGAGCGCTTATGCTGCTAGATCTAGGGAGGTGACCCGGATGGATGAGCGATGCTGACATTGGGACATTGCCGTCTGCTGGGAGTAAACCGAGGCTTACGACGTCCGGTTTGATTCTCACTGGTACGTCTGATGCCGCGCCGCCTAGAGTTGAAACGATGCTAATCTCTCCTGTCGAAATGATCCCGCCATTTGTCAAGAAGAAGTTGTTGTATTTTGCAGGTCCATAAAAACCAGCAGGTAGTAATCTTTCATCTGTTAATCCGGTATCAACATCCTCATTCATTGAAGCGTAAATAATTGAAGACTGATTTGCAAAACGTCCGTACTCGATGTAGCGACCGTCTTTTTCGTCCCATTCAATATACTTGTCACCAATCTTTCTTGCAATGTAGTTTTCGGATTGTGGATTCAAGTTGCATTGTGAATATCTTTCAACAAATTTCACAGCATTGTCAGAGTCTTGTGCAGATCTAACTACGACAGTGAATGTTCCGTATGGGTCACTATCAGTGCTTGACTCGCGAATGTCTTCAATTGAAATTTTATATTTTTGTCCATCGTAAAGACCACCATTGATTGCTCTAAAATGAAACAAGTTAGGTGTTCTATCTGTATTTACCCCGAATGAAGTCACATCACTACTTAAATCTTGAGCGAAAACAACTGGTGTTCTTGCGTCTTGAGTTTCAAAACGCTTGTTGGAACGATCTGCACCGGAAGCTTTTGCTAATGGAAGGATAACGCCTAATAAACTCCCGTCCGACGTAGAGCTTTCAGCAGAAAGATCATGACCTGCGCGAGCATCGCTCAAGAAGTTTTCATATGTTTCACCAAGCCAATAACTTGCAGTCAAATTAGCAGATCCAACTGAGCTATTTGTCAAAGTTGGATTGGTATTAAAAACCTTTCTAATGAATTTGTCGCTGGCTTCGTTGAAATTGAATTCTGTGGTGTAACTCACTACGGAAGCATTAGAGTCGTAAACACTTGCTTTGAATGCATAATCTGTTCCAATGTTTTGAACACAAACACCATAACTAGACGTTGCCGAAGCTCCGGTGTTTATAGCACCTGTCAACTGAATGTGCCCTTGCTCACAATACCAAATAGCAGCCAGAGATCCAGTTCCCATATCGGCAATGGACCCTGACTTGAAAATGTAAAGCCCATATGCTCCACCATCGGAGTCATCGGCACCTGCATAATCAGATTTGGCTGTATTCCACCCTGCATATCCATCAGTAGTGGCATCTTGGCTTTGTGCTCCAAGGAGACGAACAACATTTACTGGAGAGCCGTTCCTCAAATAGGCTTGAGCAGCATAAGCTGCATAAGTTGGAGCAGTCGAGTTACCATTTCTCCAAACATCTCTACTATCACCACCGGGGAGAGCCCCGCCAAAAATAGTTACAAATTCTGAATAAGATTGGACTTTTACTGGTCTAAGTGACGGACCTTTTTGCAATCTACCAATAATAGTTGGTCCGATTGCGGTGGATGTGTTATCTAAGGCAGAGTTATCAATCTCGTTGATAAAAACTCCGGGGGATACAAACTTGAATTGCTTGATTGACATGTTGCTTTTCTCCTTATTACAATAAGTGTATTAGTTACAATAATTTCTCTTATAATTAGTGTGCTAAAATGCGAAAACTCCAGTATCGTTTATTTTTATTTTTCTAACTATATGGATCTTCTTCCGGCAAATTTGGATTCCAGCCTTCTGGATACTTGCCTACGCCGGGGTTGGTGGTTTTATCTGATGTGTGTCCTTCTACAGCGGTGAGGTCTGCTTGTGATGTGTTTTGAGGGATGTCTCCGAAAATTGATTCTTCTTTTGTAAATTTGATATCAACAACACTCTCTCTAAAAGAAACTTTTGGTCCATCTTGATTCTCTTCAGATCCTAAAATATATCCAAGAACATTTATATTGAATTGTGTCTCGATGATCCTCTCATCGGCACCCATTGAAGAAAAATTGTTTTTTGGAGAAAATTCTTCGGCTAAAAATGCTTCATACCTATGCCCGTCTTTGGTGATGAAGAAAGAATTTATTCCTCCTCCTTTATTTAAAAAAGGTAAAAGGGCTTGATTCATTTGTTGAATATACTGAGTTCTTACTGTTATTTGATATGTCACATAGGTATACACCGGCATTGGAACATAGGCATATTGATAAACCACTTTTTCTGGCTTGGTTGGAAAGTTTATTTGCCCATTGCTTCTTTTTAGTCGTACTCCTTCAAAATTAGAGGTTTTATCTTGCTTTATTCTTTGTGCGAAGGTAATTGAATTGCCCAGAACTTGAGGTGGCACATTTCCATACACACTACCCTTCTTTGTGAGACTTTTTGCCATGGATTGTCTTTCAAGAGTTAAGACAGGTAGGACAATGGTCCCATCAGCATCTCTATATTCTTTATTCTTTTTGGACTGAAATGCTCGCTCTGCTGATACCCAAAGAACTGGCATTGGCTCAAACCCTTTGTTCCCAACCACATGAGTGTTCATTTCACGTATGTGGTCTAGCATTGCGCCATCTATTGTTTCAATAGTTGACATTTTGACTGGTAATTCTTCTTTGTATTTACTCATAGCTTATCATGGGTAAGAATCAGGGTTACCCACTATACCTCCTGCGTCAAAAATGCTTCTTCGTGCTTTGATGCACTCAGCAGAAATTTCCATTTTATGGTCGTTTTGTCCAAATAGTTCTTTTGGCTCGTTCAAAACAACAATTTCGTAATAACTCTGCCCGTATAAAATAAAATCACCCTCACGCACAAAGAGGTCTTGGTCTTCAGTTAGCCTTCTTTTGTGAAAATGTATGTTTATACTGGGTCTTCTGTTTATTCCGAGGTGTGTGTTCTCAGTTTCATAGCCTTTCCACTCCACAAGGGCATAGACTCTTATTGGGGGCAAAAAAGTTTTGTTTATAGCCTCTCCATAGATTTCGTGGTAGTTTGTATGTTCCAAACTTATAGAATAATATAGTATCTGCTGACCAATGACTCTTTCAATAAGTTCATCATTGATCTGCTTAACAAGGTCGCGTTCCTTCTTACCTGTAAACAAAGGTGGGGGGGGCTGACTAGGTTGTGACCATTTGTTTTTTGCCATTTATTTATCCCACGAACACCGCAGCAGGTATTTGCTGCATGATCTTGTTTGAGTTCTCAACAACGCCAGCACTATCTTCAGCCAATTGCTGATATGTGAGTTGATTAAGAACTTCTTTCAGTTCTTCTCTGAGTTTTCCTTGTTCTTCCTTTCCTTGATTAACCAAGTCGCTACCATTTAGCTGTACATCATTGCCCGGAATTGGAATTGTTGTAAATTTTGATCTAACCAGACCAAGCATTTCCTTTGCTACCGATAAAGCAAATCTTCTTATCCATTGTTTACCAATTGAATTGATGTTCTCATACGGTATGTTTTGGAATGGAAGAGTATTCATGTTATTTACGCCGCCAATACCGGTATCTACATCAGAATCGACTTCTGTGTATGGATCGGAAGCGACTGAAAATTCTACCCAGAACTTAGTTGGTGAATAATTATCTCTGGGGATTGGGAATAATCTCAATTGATTATTTTTTAGCTCATATGACCAGTGTGATATGCGAG
>TARA_R110001599_G_scaffold353749_1_pt1 | contig 14884 bp, 14 predicted proteins | sample TARA_R110001599 | Tara Oceans TARA_R110001599 (sample SAMEA4398360) | marine metagenome | biome: Polar Biome; feature: [MES] marine water layer (ENVO:01000295) within the mesopelagic zone...; material: water (ENVO:00002006), including particulate matter (ENVO:01000060) such... | reverse complement strand
AGGTAAAGTTTTACCTTGGTTGAGAGATAAACTGCCATTGATCTATGACGGAGATGAATTGCTTTGTTCTTTAGCCAGGTTTACGGCCTATTCATGTCAGCCGGATCAGGTTAGTAGGGATAGGGCAGGCGGAAGGTTGGTACACTTTCGATTTGAAATGAGCTAATTTGTATCGGCTAGATCTCAAGCTAACACTTTCAAATTCAGGATTCGTCCTCGTCGTACAATCCGGCGTTGACTTAAAAAGACCGCGTTTCTGTCATTGCCGATCAGGCGGTACTCAACTCTAGTTTACGTCATCCCGCACTCGTTACGGGATCCATGGTTTAAGCTGTTCGAGGCTGAAGGTATTAATCTGCAAATGCTTCAACGACTAGAACAATGGATTGTCGCCTACGCGTCAATGACGAGTGTGTGCCATAACTTGCCGTTGGAGGTTAAATTTTGTTTGGCCTAATTGTCTTGGTTTTTAGATTTTCAATAGGCAACGGAAAACAGCCAAAGCGATTATTATACACAGACTAGATAATTGTTCACCTTCAACCTAAAGCGTTTCCTTTCAATATACAAAAGTTTTCCTTAATGAGTTTATAGTGAAGCATGAAGTTACATCGCTGACCCCGAATAATGAACTTTTCTCCAATGTAATGTCGAAATGCCCCTAACTTTTACAAAAATATGAGAAATGAAATGGCACTTAATATTTTTATGTAAATATAAATAATAATCATTCGTATCTCTATTGATAATGGGAATTATTCCTATTAAACTATGGCCCATTCACTATAAAGCCATTTCGGCAAAACTACGTGCAACCCTTGGAGATTTAGCTAAATGTTTAAACAAACTTTATTGGCAGCAGCTGTCACTACTGCTTCTGTATCGATTTACGCAACCCCTACTTCAGAAGATATGTGGCAAAAAATTCAAGAGCAACAAACTGAAATTAAAGCACTTACAACACAATTAAATGAAACAGAAATAAAAATATCTGCCGCTGCAGATGCAATAGAAAATAACGTTTCAGCTGGATCAAAATTAGCGGCATGGGCAGAAAAAACAACTGTTGGTGGTTATGGTGAGATGCATTATAACAATCTGGATAACCAGTTAGATGGCGGCAAAGATGATAAAGATGAACTTGATCTTCACCGTTTTGTACTATTCTTTGGTCATCAATTCACAGATGATGTTCGTTTCTATTCCGAACTCGAAGTTGAGCATAGTATTTCTGGTGAGGGCCAGGTCGGTGAAGTCGAAGTTGAACAAGCATTTGTCGAATGGGATTACTCAGAAACTCAAAGCGCCAAAGCAGGTACTTTTCTAATGCCTGTAGGTATTCTGAATGAAACACATGAGCCTGACACATTTTACGGTGTTGAACGCAATTCAGTTGAGAAAAATATAATTCCAGCTACCTGGTGGGAAGGTGGTGTTTCACTTTCGGGAGAAATAGCTGAAGGTTTAAGTTATGATGCTGCGCTAACATCTGGACTATATTTGGAAGACGGTAAGTATAAAATCAGAGATGGTCGTCAAAAAGCAGGCGAGGCAAAAGCTGATGATTTCTCTTATACTGCTCGTATTAAATATACTGGAATTCAAGGCTTAGAGTTAGCAGCAACACTTCAATATCAAGAAGACATATTACAAGGTGAAACACATTCATCTGGCGCAACTAATATTGATGGGGTGTTACTCGAAACTCATTTAACTTATCAGACTGGGCCTTTTGCATTGCGTGCACTTTATGCCAGTTGGAATCTTGATAAAGCCTTGTCAGCGACAAAAACAGGCGCTGACGAACAAAAAGGTTGGTATATCGAACCCTCCTTTAAAGCCACTGAGAAAGTAGGTGTCTTTGCACGTTATGGTGCTTGGGATAATCAGGCAAGTGATAGCGCTGACAGTGAAATAACTCAATTAGACTTGGGTGTTAACTACTGGTTGGCTGACTCTGTTGTATTGAAAGCAGACTATCAGAATCAAACTGTACCGAAGGGTCAAGATGAATTTGATGGTATTAATCTTGGTGTAGGTTGGTCTTACTAAGGCTTATTTCAAACACAAAAGAAAACTCTCAGATCAGGGGTGCAAGCACCCCTTTAAGTATCATGCTTATGTTTAAAAATAAATTGTTCACTTTTTTACTGACTTTAAGTCTATCCATCTTTAGTCAAGCAGAAGTAATATCTGTTGAGAAGTTTCACAATCAGGCATTTCCTGAAAGTGAATTAAGATGGCAAACTTTATGGCTAAACCAGGACCTACGCATTAAGGCTGAAAAACTACTTGGTCACAGCTTTAAAGAATTAAGAGTCCGCTATTTTGGACAAAACAAACGCACAGCTTGGATACTAGATGAAATTGGTAAGGAACTACCAATTACTATTGGCGTTGTCATAGAAAATAATCAAATAATTGATGTGGTAATTCTAGAGTTTAGAGAAAGTCGTGGCGGGGAAGTTGCCTATCCTTTTTTTACTAAGCAATTTAATAATCTTAATTTATTTATTAATGAAGAAGATTATAAATTGAGTCACGATATAGACGGTATATCTGGTGCAACACTATCTGTCAGAGCCGTAAAAAGAGTCGCAATGCTGGCGCTTCTTTTTCATCAACAAACTAACTTTAGCCAATCATCCTCCCAATAATATAACTCTATAAACCGAGCATTCGTCAATACATGTTAAAACGAAAATTACGTTTAATTCTTTGGCCCTGGCATCGCCGAATAGGTTTGATGGCGGCATTTTTCATTTTAATGCTTTCTATTACAGGTATTTTACTGAATCATTCCTACTCACTTGGCCTTAGCAAAAATCACCTGCCCTTATCAATTGCGCAGTTGTTTTATGGCATTGAAAAAACCGACATCATCAGCTTTAATTTCAAGGGTGACTGGATATCTCAAGTAGAAGGCGGCCAACTCTATTTTGGCACCAAAGAATTTATCGAGTGTAAAGGTTATTTAGTCGGCGTGGCTAAATATGATCAATCTTGGTTGGTAGCCTGCAATCACGAACTATTAGTATTTACTGCTGATGGTGAGTTAATTGAACGAATTGGAAAGCAGCATGGGCTTCCACTCCCCCTAGATAATATAGGTTATTGTACTCAGCAATTATGTTTACAATCAGAAGGAATATCATATCAACTCGATATCGACCAGCTGACCTGGCGACATACCAACTCTCAAGCATCCGCTAAGTGGTCTCTGCCGGGCAATCTTCCAAATAATCTTAGAGATACCTTAGTGAGTTTCTATATTGGCCCCGGTATAAATTGGGAACGCTTTTTGCTAGACTTACACAGTGGTCGTTTATGTGGAGATTGGGGCGTTTACCTAATGGACTTTATGGCAATTTTATTCATTATACTCGGGCTCAGTGGTGTCCTTATCTGGTTTACAAAAAAATAAAGTAACTATTCAGCATAATTATTTGCAGATGAAAGTATTTTTCTATTGACACCTTTTTTAGCGGGAAAACAAAAATCCGGCAGCCAAACGACAACAGCTACAAACATTACTGCACAAAGCCATAGAAACTCCTGCACGGTGTTAACCTGAGCAAGGTATCCTCGACCTAGGTTTGAAATTTAATTTTCCGTACAGCTTAACTCAGAAGCAAAAAATCACATCTAAAAACCTGTGAGATAATAAGCACCTAAATTATTACTGCACAGGACTTCTTTGTGACCGTTGATTCAGTTGATATAAATGCCACGATAGAAAGAGTTAAAAAGCTACTTCAAGAAGAAAAAGATCTATCGCCTGCCATGGTCGCTTCTGTTGAAATGTTGTTGCTTGTGGTAACGCTCTTGGTTGGCCGGTTGGGGCTCAATAGCCGTAACAGCAGCAAACCGCCTTCCAGTGATCCGAACAGAGGAAAAAATAATAAAAGCAATGATGAGAATTCAGATAAGAAAAGCCCTGGAGGGCAGATAGGTCATAATGGATCAACACTGATGCCGTCAGATGACCCTGACTTGATTAAGCCTATTGAAATTGACCAAAGTACGTTGCCCGCTGGAAATTATCATGATGCGGGTCATGAAAGTCGTCAAGTTGTTGATATTCGTATTTCACGGTTCATCACAGAATATCGCGCCCAGATTATAGAAAATGAATTGGGTGACCGATACGTGGCAGAATTTCCTGAAGGTGTATCGCGGCCAATTCAATATGGAGCATCCGTAAAAGCGAATGCTGTTTATATGTCGATGTTTCAGTTAATCCCTTATGAGCGAATTCAAACGCACTTTTCTGAGTTGTTTAACATCCCGATCAGCGCAGGCTCTGTGTACAATTTTAACCGTGATGCATATCAGCGTTTATCTGACTTTGACCGTTTGGCTAAACACCAGTTATCCCAGTCAATGCTGGTGCATGCGGATGAAACAGGTATTAATATTAACGGAGACAGAGTTTGGCTGCACAATGCCTCTAACTCTAAATGGACTTACTTCTATCCGCATGAAAAACGAGGATGTGAGGCGATTGACGCCATAGGCATTTTACCAAAATTCCAGGGAACTTTGTGTCATGATCATTGGAAGCCGTATTACAAATATGATTGCACTCACTCCCTGTGTAATGCCCATCACTTGCGTGAATTAACCCGCGCTTTTGAGCAAGATGAACAGCAATGGGCTCATAAAATGTACGAACTGTTAGAAGAGATTAATGTCGCGGTACTCGATGCCGGAGGGAAATTATCTGCCAGCAAAGCAAAAAAATGGCGTAATAAATACCGCCACATACTCGACGAAGCCAATATTGAATGTCCAGAGCCAGAAAGGCCAAAGGGCACGCCCAAACGGGGTCGATTAAAGCGCAGTAAATCACGTAACCTTCTTGAACGACTTCGAGATTATGAAGGTGACCTGTTGCGCTTTATGGAAAATGTAGAGGTTCCGTTCACCAACAATCAGGGTGAGCGGGATATTCGTATGACCAAAGTTCAGCAAAAGATTTCTGGTTGTTTCAGATCTAAAGATGGTGCGGAGACATTTTGTTTGATTCGTAGCTATTTATCGACCTGCAGAAAAAACCAAATTGGTGTTGGCGAAGCTCTTGAGTGTTTATTTAGGGGCGAGTGGCCAGAGTTCATTCAGCAGAAAATGGACCAGATGACTAAGAGTGCTGAATAGTTACAAAATAAATAGAGTAAATAAAAATTGCACCAACTAAGTAAAAACTTTTGCAACGATATAACCCAATTCAATTTGTGTATGTGGACTTCACATCTATTGCTTGTATAAAGACATAAGATAAAGCAATCAACCTTTACTGAAATGAATCACGGCAGAGCTCATTTTCAAACTCAAACTCAATCGTGGTATGTTCGAGATCAAAAGATTTCAGTTTCTTAGCGATTGTCTGCTTTAAATTCAAGTGTTCAGCTACATCAATTGAGCGCGATAGCACAAGGTGTGCAGTTAACACATGATGTTCGCCATCCAATGACCACAAATGAAAATGATGCACTTCTTCTACACCGGTTAAATCCTTAAGGATTGCTTCAATCTGATTTTGAAGCTGTTTATCCGGTACGGCTTGTAGAAATAGTCGGACTGTTTCCCGCAGATTACGAAACACATTAAAGACAATAAATAAGGTGAAAGCAATGGATAAAATGGGGTCGAGAATAGGCCAGTCAGCGAACATGAGTACAATAGAAACGATGAATACAGCGACCCAGCCCAATACATCTTCCATTAAATGCCAGTTTAAGACTCGCTCATTTAAGGTTTGCCCCTTACTGAGTTTATAAGCAGCAAAACCATTAACCGCTATGCCGAAAATTGCCATGCCCAACATACCACTTACGACAGGCATTTCCGGGTTTTGTAGGCGCGGTATGGCCTCACTGAGTACCCAAAGAGAACCAACTACCAGGACCACCCCATTAATAAGTGATCCCAACAGAGAAAAACGCCGATAGCCGTAGCTATAACTTCCACTCGCGGGCTTATTGCTCACATGCGATAAAAACCAGGCTAGACCGATGGACAAACTATCACCCAAGTCATGTACAGCGTCTGCCATGATGGCAGTACTGTTAGTAAGCCAGCCTCCGATAAACTCGATGATAGTAAAACCGACATTAAGGAAAAAGGCCCAAGCAATACGTTTAGAGGAATCGTGATTGGTGCTGTGATTATGGTTGTGCATTGATAGTTTACCGGTTTTATTTTTTTAGCTAGCTGGCGTGATCTTTATTGGTGTTCTTTTTATTCAGGATTATCCCTATATTTACTAAGCCTGTTGTTAATAATTGCATTAACTACTTATAGAATTAATTTGATGTCCTGAAAGAAGTATCACCATGAATTCATCGATAGATTGGATATTTAGACCTCAATAAGCTAACACATATGAGTCAATTTTGTTTTTCATACATGTTAGCTTTAAGAATGAAATTCCGTTTTTACTTTTCAGGTCCGCCAATGGGTAAAGCTTGCTCTATGGGGCTAACATAAACCCAACCGGAGATATGCGTTCCAATACGTCCAGTTTTACGAATAATGCCTGTGACCTCATCAACTTGTGAATCTTCGCATACCAATGATATTCGAATCTCAGAGATAACGACTCCTGCATCTGTCGAGTAAGATTGTTCAGATTCGCTAAGTGGTTTTAATGTCCCTTTCACATCAAGCAGGGTTATATTGCTATATCCGGCATCACGTAAAGCTTCGACGACGATGGCAGAACGGACATGATGTATAAATGCCTTAATTTGTTTCATGTTGATACTCTCCATGATTTAAACAATTGTTTTTCATATATTAGGTTAATCTGACCATAAGTGGGGGAACTCTCCTCTCATATGGTCAGATTATTAAGTATTAAGATGTCATTTGGTTCTCATTACTTTCAGTAATATCTTTAGGCCTTCGGTAAGCCATTCGGTATAAGCCTGGCAGTACCAGCAGTGTTAACAAGGTGGAGGAGATAATTCCACCTATAACTACTGTCGCCAAGGGACGCTGTACTTCTGCACCGGTGCTGGTATTAAGCGCCATGGGTAGAAAACCTAGAGCTGCTACCAAAGCGACCATCAATATAGGACGCAAGCGCAACATCGCACCTTGTAGTATCGATGTATCGATATCATCACCTTGATTTAAGCTGCCTCTAAACGCCGACACCATCATCACGCCAGTGAGTACGGACACTCCACATAGGGTAATAAACCCGACACCTGCAGTTATAGATAAGGGAATATCACGTATCCAAAGGGCAATAACCCCTCCAGTCAAGGCTAATGGAACACCGCTAAATACAAGTGCAGCATCTTTAGCGGAACCGAAGGTCATCATGAGCAGAGCAAAAATCATGACTAAGGTAATAGGAACTAATAAACTTAATCGCTCAGTCGCAGATTGCAATTGCTCAAACGTACCTCCATATTCCAACCAATATCCAGGTGGTAAACTCACTTGCTGTTCAATCTTCATTTGTACGTCGGTAACAAAGCCACCCAAATCTCGACCCCGAACATTGGCACTCACCACCAGACGACGCTTGCCATTTTCTCGGGAAATTTGATTTGGGCCAGGTGCAAGACTGAGTGTAGCCACTTCTTTGAGTGGAACATAGCCGCCTTGCGGTAAAAGGATTGGCAAGCGCTCCAAGGCTTGCAAATCGTTACGAATATTCTCCGCTACCCGAACAACAATAGTAAAACGCTGGTCGCCCTCAAATATCAACCCAGCCTCTTCACCACCTGTTGCAGCAGCGACTACATCTTGAACATCGGCAACATTAAGACCGTAACGATACAACGCGGAACGATTGGCCTCGACCGACAATATCGGTAAGCCGGATACCTGTTCTACCTTGACACCTTCGGCGCCTTCAATACCATTTAGTACAGCCGCAATCTCTGTACCTGATTTCAATAACTGTTCAAGGTCATCGCCATAAATTTTAATACCTAGGTCTGACCTAACACCGGAGATAAGTTCGTTAAAACGTAGCTGGATCGGCTGGCTAATCTCGAAAGCATTCCCGGGAATTAGCGCCAGTTTCTGCTGAACATCATCCAATAACTCGGCTTTGGTCTTATCTGGGTTAGGCCAGTCAGCCCTATCTTTTAACATAACATAGCCATCTGAGATATTTGGCCCCATGGGATCACTGGCAACCTCTGCGGTTCCGACTCGCGAAAAATAGGTTTTCACTTCTGGTATTTCCAGAACAGCGCGTTCAAGTTTAAACTGCATATCTAGTGATTGTGTAAGACTGGTACCGGGTATTCGCAAAGCTTGAATCGCGATATCACCTTCATCTAAATTTGGAATAAACTCAGTGCCCATTTTTGTGGTCAATCCACCCACGGCGATAACAAACAATACCGCACAGGCTAACACGACGAATCGAAATTTTAGGACCCAAGCCAAAACAGGGGCATAGACTCGTTTTGATTGGCGCACAATAAGGTTGTCTTTTTCTTCAATATGACCACTGAGCAATAGTGCTACTGCAGCAGGAACAAACGTTAACGACAGCACCAAAGCGGACAACAAGGCAATAATCACCGCCATTGCCATCGGAGTAAACATTTTCCCTTCCACCCCGGTAAGAGCGAGGATCGGCAAGTTAACCAAAATCACTACCAGCACGCTTATCAGGCTGGGAGTGAAGACCTCGCGTGTCGCAGAGAAAACGGTTTGGAAACGTTCATCCAATTTAAGTGTTCGACCCAAGTGATGCTGACGACCAGCCAATCTGAGAATACAGTTCTCCACGATGATAACTGCACCATCGACAATAAGACCAAAATCCAGTGCCCCTAAACTCATCAGATTGGCACTGACTTTTGTTTGCACCATGCCCGTCATAAGCATTAACATGGAGAGCGGGATGACCATCGCTGTGAGTAATGCCGCACGGACATTGCCCAGCATGACTAATAAAACCACAACGACCAGTACCGCACCCTCAAGCAGATTTTTCTGTACAGTTGCAATGGTTTTATCGACCAAAACTGTTCGGTTATAAACTGGCTCAGCAGTGATCCCTTCGGGTAGAGTTTTATTAATTTCTATCAGTTTCGCTGAAACAGCTTCTGATACACTGCGACTATTTCCGCCAAGCAGCATGACCGCTGTGCCAAGGACAGTTTCTTCACCATCACGAGTTGCTGCTCCGGTTCGGAGTTGTTTGCCAAAACCAACATCAGCGACATCTGCTATGGTTATAGGAATACCGTCTTTGTGAGCAACAATAATCTTCTGAATTGCCGCAATATCAGCAACTTGTCCCGGAGCCCGAATCAAATATTGTTCGCCATTTTTTTCAATGTAACCTGCACCCACATTGGCATTATTTTTTTCTACCGCTTCTACCAAGTCATCAAAGCTGAGGTTAAATGCCAAAAGCTGAGATGGTTCTGGGGTGATATGAAACTCCTTTTCAAAACCACCAATGGTATTTATCTCTGTCACGCCAGGTACCAACCTTAATTGGGGACGAATTACCCAATCCTGTAAGGTTCGCAGTGCGGTGGCATCATACTTGTCACCATTTGACTGACGGGCAGACTCATCTGCATGAACTGCATAGTGGAATATCTCTCCAAGGCCAGTGGCAACAGGCCCCATCACCGGTTCAATGCCTGATGGCATATCACTTTTGGCCTGCTGCAAGCGCTCATTAATCAAATTTCGAGCGAAGTAAATATCGGTACCTTTCTCAAACACAACAGTGACTTGAGAGAGCGCGTATCTCGATAAAGAACGAGTACTTTCCACGTATGGTAAGCCGGTAATTGCAAGCTCGACCAGATAGGTAATGCGCTGCTCAACTTCTAGAGGTGAGTACCCCGGCGCTTCGGTATTGATTTGCACCTGCACATTCGTGATATCGGGCACCGCATCGATCGGCAAGTTTTGATAATTCCAAATGCCCAGCGCAGCGACGACGAGTACAAAAAACATCACCAACCAACGGCGAGCAATAGAAAATTGAATGAGTTTATCGATCATAGTGAGGCCCTTTTATGGTTTCGAGCTATTACCAGTACTACAAAATGACCTAGTGCTGGTGGCAAAAGATTACGACGGTGTATCGTAATGTGGCGGATGTGGTTAATGTCCATGTTCAGCATCCTCCTTGCCCATTTCTGATTTCAAAACAAAGCTATTTTTAGCAACATAGGTTTCTCCAGCGTTCAATCCAGATAGAACTTCACTGAACTCGCCATCGCTACGCCCTAGAATTATTTCGCGCGGTTCAAATCCTTCTTCTCCTTTGACGAAAATTATTGTCTTCCCTTCCACCAACTGTACAGCGGCACTCAAAATGGCAGTGGATGCAAAGGTTTCCGATAAGGTGATGTCAGCTTTAACAAAAAGTCCTGGCTTCCACATATTATCTTCATTGCTAAGTAATACGCGTACTGTCGTGGACTGGTTATTTCCATTCCCTAGAGGGGAAATGTAGATAACCTTTCCTTCGCCAGAGATGGTATTATTAGCGCTTTTAATTCTCACCGTTTGTCCTAATTGGACCTTACTAACGTCCTCAGGAAATAATGATAGATCTACCCAAACAGTGGAGAAATCTTCTATAACAAATAAAACTTTATCCGCAGTTTGTTCACCTATATTAGTGTTACGTTGCGTAATAACTCCCTTCATAGCTGAAAAAACAGAGTAGGTTTTAAAGCTTTCATTCGCTTCAACCGTGACCAGTACATCACCTTTACTGACTTGATCCCCTATACTCTTTTTTACTGAGCGAACAACCCCCTCAAAGCGAGCATTAACTGACTGTGCTTGTTCTGCATTTCGAGTAATGACGCCATATACGGGCAGAATCTCACGAATATTGCTAGATCCGACACGAGAAAGGCTGATACCTGCATGCTTGATTTGTTCTTGTGACAGTTCGATATGACCCTCTCCTTCATCATGTTCTTCCTCATCGCCATGACCGCTTTCTGCTAATGACACTGTTGATGCAAAACAGAGCATGAAAGTAAAAATCGTATTTAAGATAGATGTTTTAATAATATTGTTTATATTCATCGTACGGATCCTGAGAATTTTGTTGGTTCACCATATTGTGTGGCGGATAAGGGCTCTGCTGTCAGCTGTTCAATTTCGGCAGCATACGTGAGTGCAGAAGAGGCTGATTCGATCAGTGTGCGGCGGGCATTAAGTAATTCCTGCCTTGCAGAAACATATTCCAGATAGCCGTAGCGACCTCTCTGATAGGCCACCTGCGTTTCTTTTAGAGCTTCACTCAATGCAGGGATAATGGTGCGTTGCAGCTCTTTTGCAGCGAGAATCGCTTGTCTTCTATTATGAAATGCCCTGAATAATTGAGTGTGCATATCCAGTAGCGCTACTTCTTTTTGCACAGTAATTTCGTTGCGTTGAGCGAGTGCGGTCGAGACAGCGCCTGAATTTCTTCTTGAAGAGAACAGCGGCATACTAAAACCGGCGACCAGAGCTGCATCATCGCTTGCTTGGAAGCGACGTACACCTAGCGACCAACTTATATCGGCTTTCGATTGTGTTTTGGCAAGACGCATATCTGCATCCCTGAGCCTCTCTTCAGCAGCGTAAATTTCTATAGCTGGATTATTCTCCATTTTTGCAAAAAGTGTTTTAAAGTCCACATCTGTACCAAAATGATATAAATCGCCTTCAACACTTGAGAAATTGGGTTTTTCATCGCCCCAAAGTGCCGCAAGTGATACTTTTAAATAATCAAGCTGTTGTTGTGAGGATTGCAGGGTTAATTGTGCTTGCGCAGCAGCAGCTAGAGCACGCTTTACCTCAGCATCGGGGGTAGCTCCAGCCTTAGCTCGTTTTCTAACGATTGCTAGCGTTTCAGCTGCAAGCTCATTCGCTTCTTGCGCAAGAGAGACTTGCTCTTGAGTAGCAAGAACATCAACATAACGCCGGGTCACCTCACCTAACAAAGCCAGTGACTCGACTTGTCGCTGGGCATCTAGAACAAATCGACTATTAGAAACAATACCTTGTCTCGCAGCGCGTTTATCGCCCATTTCTAATACTGACGAAAGCGAAACGCTAAGTTCTACACCTTCGAGCCCTCTTAATTCATCTGAACCTAGAAAGTTTTCAGCATCAATTCCCAACTCATAAGCAGGATTTAAGCCTGCCATTTCCATCTGCCCGTTCAGGGCAGCATTGCGAAACTCAAATACCTTTAAGGATGGATTTTGTTCGATAGTACGCTTTAGTGCTGTGTTGAGCGTGAGACTGTTATAAGCGACTTCAGCTTGAGCAAAAGAGATTTGCCAGATAAAAAAGAAGAATAAAAATACCATTTTTTTAATACAATGCTGCCTGTGCCTTACGAATATCGTAGGCGTTACGAAAGTAATAACCATGTAAAATACCACGTTTAATTTACGAAATAATATTGCGCATTACGGGCAAAAAACCCAATGCAAATAGGTTGATGTAAACGTAGAGTTAAACTTTGGGCGGGCGGTAAAAGGAAAATAGAGGGCTGCAAGGTGCAGCATCATTGTATTGGACTTTGTCTAAAGATGGGTTAAGTAACGTAGAGAACGTTAAGTGTGATGGAACTGGCTGCCCATGATGACAGAAACCACAGTGATCACAGCTAGTTGTATTGACACTAATAAGCTCTAAGGTGTCTTGTTCATTTATATTGTTGACAGTTGGATCACTTTGAACAAGATCTGCTTGATTAAGGTTAATTGTTGGAAAGGTAACTTGTGTTTCATGGTTATCCGCAACTGCTAGCACTGATTGACAGGCAATCAAAGCTATAAGTAAATAAGATATCCAATGTTTAAACATAAAGTAACCTAGGATTTAGCATAGTCTTGCTTTAGCAAGGTTTTAAATGTCCGGTTTGTTCAGGACTTTAATTTCAAAATACGGTGGGCGCCAACTAAAACGATTATGGCAATCACCAAGCCAATAAGCAAATCAGGATAGCGTGATCCGGTCACTGAGACAAGTATACCTGCCAAAATAACACCCATATTAGCAATCACGTCATTCGCTGAAAAGATCCAGCTAGCCTTCATGTGTGCTCCGTCATCCTTGCTTTTCGAAATCAACACCAAACACGTCACGTTGGCTATCAAAGCAATAAGTCCTAAAGTCATCATTAGTATTGATGCTGGTTCGCTGCCAAAAATAAATCGCCGCAACACTTCTGTTAGTGCACCTAATGCTAACACGACCTGAAGCCAACCAGAAAGATGCGCGGCCCGCAACTTCTTTCTAGCACTTTGTCCTACAGCATAGAGTGCTACACCATAGACTGCAGCGTCAGCAAACATATCCAGCGAGTCGGCGATAAGTCCGGTTGATTGAGCAAGCCAACCGGCGATTAACTCAACAACAAACATGGTTGCATTAATGGCTAATAAATATTTGAGGATGACGCCTTCTTTTAAATTCGTAACATTTTCGGAAGCTTTAGCCTGTAAAAATTCACTACGATCAATATTGAACGTACGTTCAATCTCAGCGCCTAAATTAAGAGATTCTAGACATGACTGAATAGCTTCAAGATTGCCATTATGAAAGACTTTAAGTCTACGGTTGGGTATATCAAATTCTAACGCTAGATCATGCATCAAACCTTCTAGCGCCATTTGAATTATTCGTTCTTCAGAAGGACAGTCCATCTTAGTAACCATAAACTGACTGATATAGGCAGGTTCAGTTTTCTCTAGATGTAAAGGAGAACCATTGTTGACTTCGCTTTCTAATTGCCAGCCCTGTCTATTTATCATCAAATAACTCTTTTTTACTTTGAATGATACTCAGCTTAAACTATATAGTAACTATAGAGTCAAGTACTGAGGTTAATTATATGAAAATAGGTGAGCTAGCGACATTAACTGGGTGTACTGTACAGTCAATACGATATTACGAGAAAGAACAATTATTACCAACCATGCAGCGAAGTGACGGAAACTATAGAATTTATGGTTTAGCGGCTATTGAACAGTTAAAATTAATCAAGCATTGTCGTAACCTTGATCTCTCATTAGCAGAGATCAGAACTCTATTAGAGTTAAAACAACAACCTGACATCACTTGTGATACCGTAAACAAAATTGTAGACAGTCATATCGAGCAAGTAGCGTTACGCATAAAAGAGCTAAAGCATCTTCAAGAACAATTACGCTCGCTTCGTGATAGCTGCTCACTTAAAAGCACAGTAAATGAGTGTGGTATTTTAAAAAAACTATCAGTGAAGAAAACATAACCAAAGGTTCATATTATAGCCACCCTTATGTGTGGGTGAACCTTTACCTTTCCCGCGAAATTAGAACCAGTGAATCTCCGTTATTAATTATAAATTCTCGACAGGTACGACACCGTACTATAATTGATGACTATTTATTCCAATATATTTTATGTAAATAAAATAGTTGGTCATCAATTCCCTAAGCAATGGAGAGAAGGCGATACTATAAATACGCGACTTAAATTGTTCGGAATAATACCTGCTTGGAAACATTCCTTACGGTTTATCTTAATATCTGATGAATCGATAGTTATCTCTACTGAAGAAAAAGGCGGTATAATTCAAAGCTGGAATCACGAAATAAAATTCGAGGTAAATAGAGAATTCAGCTGCTTCTATACTGACACTGTTGAAATAAACGCAGGGATATTTACTCCATTCATATGGCTGTTCGCAAACGTTCTCTATAGACACCGACAACGTCGTTGGAAATACCTGATACAAAAAATTTAGCAATAAAGGCATACTTATTTTAGAAACTTAATGCTCTATTATCTAATGAGATAAGTTCAAACTGGCTGTTTTATCCATATTTAAATAAGGTACCTGAACGGCGGGAATGCGGAGATAGTGTTGAAAAACTCGTTTGGC
>TARA_R110001599_G_scaffold96826_2_pt1 | contig 14894 bp, 18 predicted proteins | sample TARA_R110001599 | Tara Oceans TARA_R110001599 (sample SAMEA4398360) | marine metagenome | biome: Polar Biome; feature: [MES] marine water layer (ENVO:01000295) within the mesopelagic zone...; material: water (ENVO:00002006), including particulate matter (ENVO:01000060) such as...... | reverse complement strand
CTCTAAATGATCTCATTGAAGTTGATAGATGCAAGCTATCTATAACTCGATACCCTCCCAGCTTGTCGCTGCTAACTCCATTTGCAACGTAATCCCCGTTAAACAAATCTTTTGAGAAATAGGCATCCCAATGCGAATATTTATCTTCAAGCGCTGAAAACCAGCCGGGCATACCAGCTTCGCCCACATTTATTTCTTGACCACCGCCAATTAACGCAACGATAACCGCCCAGTCAATATGACGATCCAGAATTGACATTAGAAATTCAGGTTCGGACTCATCGAAATCTAATCTCCCCCGCTTTCTCTGCATGAACTTGCTAGTTTGGTCACGATCCCATGCTCGCTGTGCCTCATCAAAGATTGCAACTCGCTCGGCCGGCGGATTGGCCGTTTCAAGGGCATCGTCACGGAAACGATGGATATTTTGGATGAACTGGCTAGTTTGCCGCCGGGCCTCGTCTTTGCGGAGCCCCCCCTGTTTATAACGGTCGACTGCCAGCGCCTCCTGAAGCACTTTAACCAACGGACCATTCCCGCTAAGGAAAACTGAATATTCATCATCACTATCACTAGCGTGCTTATTCGCTATGTTTAATCCTACTAAGGTTTTCCCTGCCCCAGGAACACCCGTCACGAAACATATTATTTTTCTATTATGGCTTCGTGCCTCACTAATTAAATTCAGTATTTGCACGCTGGTATCGCTGAGATTTTTTTCGCCTGCTTCTGTTTTAAGAATATCGCTAACATCATGATTTGCGAATAGCGCTCTCGCTGCCTCAACAATAGTTGGAGTTGGGCGATATGCACTATTCGACCATTCTTGCGCATTAAAAATTATTTCACGATACTTTCTTGTAGCTGTTTTTATAAATTCACCAATGCACTCTGCGTTCATCAATACCGGATTGGCTACCCGATCTTCTGTCAGAACAATATCGCTAAAAATTACTGGTGCTGATGTTGCTATCAAAATCGGAATAATAATTTTGTCGTGGCTATCTGTATGAAAATTTTTCAGATCTAAAGCATAATCATGAGTCTGACGAATATCCGCTGCATGATAGCTCTCAGAGCCAAACTTAAACTCTATGACAAATACAATTCCGCCGTAAGTTATCACTACATCAGCGCGACGACCCATTCTCGGAATCATAAATTCGAAGAAAATATAACCATCATTTTCTAGCAATTTCCCTAACTGACCTTTCAGTAACTTAATTTCAGCGGCCCAGACTTGAGTTTGCTGGTGCGTAATACTCTGAGTATGATTTGCCGTTATACGACCTAGGATAGTTGCAAGCTCTTCGTTTAGGAATGTAGTAAGCGGAGCAGAATAAAATGATCGATTACTCATTTCGCACAGCACCGTCAGTGACCAACAACTGATCCGCGGGTATCTCTAGGGCTTGGGCTATTTTATATAAATTAATGAGACTTAGATTTCTTAGGCCGCGCTCTACGCCGCTAATATAAGTCCGATCTAGTCCTGCCAATGCTCCTAGCTCTTCTTGACTCATTCCGCGACTAGCGCGCAGCTGGCGTAAACGACAACCAAACATAGTCAAAATTTCTTGGCTCACAGATATTCCTTATTTAATAAGTAGCACCTGCATCCTCTGTCTATGTGACTTATGGGTCTACGGACTATAAGTCACATAGACAGAGACTTTGCCCTTACAAGCTAGCCTCCGTGTTAATCCATTCAAGCAAATCATATTTCGCCAAACACCATATAGCCCGGCGTTTAATACGGCTGCGGTCTCGACAAGTGAGGCCAGCGATTTCTACCATCCAGCAATAAGCTCTCGAGCTTAAGCAATACCCACAGAATTCCCCCCCTTTCGTGACGCTTTGCTAAACTGGTCGTATAATCTAAACACTATCTGTCGCGCAGCCACCGCCGCGAACACAATAAAGAGGACGACCCCGTCGCTATGCACAGTCAAGGCACGCTCTATACCATTTCAGCGCCCTCTGGGGCCGGCAAAACCAGTTTGGTCGCGGAGCTGCTTAAGCGGACTGCTCAACTTAGCGTCTCGATATCGCACACCACGCGCGCCATGCGGCCCGGCGAGCAAGATGGCGTGAATTATCACTTTATCAGCCACGACAAGTTTCACGAGATGCTCGGCAGGGCGGCTTTTCTTGAACATGCTCAGGTGTTTGATAATTTCTACGGTACTTCCCAGCAGTGGGTAGAGTCTGAGCTCGCCCGTGGCGAAGACGTAATTTTAGAAATCGACTGGCAAGGCGCACAGCAGGTCCGCCGCTTAATGCCGGAAACAATCGCTATTTTCATTCTGCCGCCGTCGCGGGAGGCCCTAAATGAGCGCCTTACTGGTCGCGGCCAGGACGACGACAGCGTGATTCAGCGTCGCATGGACGCCGCTGTAGCAGAGATGTCGCACTACGTTGAGGGGAATTACGTGGTGATTAACGATGATTTTGATGTGGCACTCGCCGACTTAGAATCAATTATCCGCGCCCGCCGCCTGCAATTAGATAAACAGCAGGACCGTCATGCCAAGCTACTTCGCGCGCTACTGTCATAAGCCGCTTCTTTTTGTTAGACTGCAAAGTAATTAACAGCGCGCAATTTGTGCGCTGATTTTGTTTAGTCTGTAGGAAACGCATCATGGCTCGAATTACTGTTGAAGACTGCTTACAAGCTGTCGATAACCGCTTTGAATTAGTGATGGTCGCGAGCAAACGTGCTCACGCCCTCGCAACTGGCGGCAAGGCTGCACTGGTCGCGGAAGAAGGCGACAAACCAACGGTGATTGCACTCCGTGAGCTAGCCGAAGGCAAAATCACTCGCGAGCAGGTGATGGCCGCCAACCCCCAAGACGACGATCCAGAAATCGATCTGGGCGCTGAATTGGGCGCCGCGTCACTGTAATTCGCGTCTGAAAGGGGCGTCGATGCATCAATACAGTTTTTTCAATCCGAATAGCGCTAGCAAAGTGCCGGCTGGATCGATTGACGCCCTGACTATTTCCCTTGCTGAATATCTCACCGTCGACCAAGTCAACCAGGTTCGGCGCGCTTACTATTACGCCGAGCAAGCCCACGAAGGTCAAAACCGCCGCAGCGGCGAGCCTTACGTAACTCACCCCCTAGCGGTTGCCGGTATTCTTGCCGAAATGCACATGGACGTTCAAAGCCTGATGGCCGCGATGCTCCACGATGTTATTGAAGACACCCACGTTACCAAACAGGGTCTGAGCGATCAATTTGGCGAAGTTGTCGCCGAGCTTGTCGACGGTGTTTCTAAGTTGACCCGTATTGAGTTTCAATCTAAAGCCGAGCAACAAGCCGAAAATTTTCAAAAAATGGCCCTCGCTATGGCCAAAGATATCCGCGTTATTTTGGTTAAGCTTGCCGATCGCTTGCACAATATGCGCACGCTTGGCGCCATGCCTCAAGATAAACGCCGCCGCATCGCCAGAGAAACCTTAGAGATTTACGCGCCGATCGCCCAGCGTTTGGGTATGCACAATATTCGCGTTGAATTTGAAGACCTGGGCTTTATGTCCATGTACCCGATGCGCGCCCGGCGCATCCGCAAAGCCATCACCACCCGCTTCGGCGACCGCAAAAAGACCATCACCAGTATTAAAGAAAGTATTGAGAACTGCCTGACCGAAGAAGGCCATAACGCCAACGTTATCGGCCGCGAAAAGCACTTGTTCAGCATTTACACAAAAATGCGCAACAAGCGAAAGTCGCTAAAAGAGATCATGGATCTCTACGCCTTCCGCATCGTGGTCGACTCCGTCGACAGCTGCTATCGGGTATTGGGCTGTGTACACAGCTTGTATAAACCAGTGCCAGGACAGTTTAAAGATTACATCGCCATCCCCAAAGCCAACGGCTACCAGTCGTTGCACACGGTATTATTTGGTCTAGAAGGCGTGCCGATCGAGATTCAGATCCGCACCCACGAAATGGAAGAAATGGCCAACAACGGCATTGCCGCGCACTGGCTCTACAAGAGTAACGACCAAGAGCCCAAGCGTAATTCCAGCCATGCCCGCGCTCGCCAATGGGTGCAAGGCCTACTGGAAATGCAGGAGCGCGCTGGCGATTCCTTGGAGTTTATCGAGAACGTAAAAATCGACCTCTTCCCCGACGAGGTCTATGTCTTTACCCCTCGCGGCGATATTATGGAGCTGCCCGCTGGCGCCACCGCTGTCGACTTTGCCTATGCAGTACACAGCGACATCGGCAATAGCTGTGTTGCCTGCCGGATTAACCGCCGTTTGGCGCCCTTATCAGAAACCTTGCAAAGTGGCCAAACCGTCGAAGTTATCACCACCCCCGGCGCGCAGCCGAATCCCGCCTGGTTGCATTTTGTGGTCACCGCCAAGGCCCGCACCGGCATTCGTCACCACCTGAAATACCAACGCAAAAACGAAGCGCTCACCCTAGGCAAGCGCATGCTCGAGCGCGCACTGGCCAGCATGAACGAAGATCTTGTCAACTTTGAAGACAAGTATATGCAGCAACTGGTCGACACCACCCACGCCAAAACCCCTGACAATGTCTACGAGCAAATTGGCATGGGCAACCGTGTTGCTTATTTAACTGCGCGTCAGCTCCTTAATTTGCGTGACAATATTGCCGATGGCGATGCCCTGCGACCACCGCCAACACGTCATTCTATGGTGATACATGGTACCGAAGGCTTTTTGGTCAACTTCGCTCGCTGCTGTTACCCCATTCCCGGCGACCACATTATTGGCATCGTTAGCTCCGAGAAAGGCGTGGTCGTTCACTGCGAAAACTGCCACAACAGCATTGAATTAAGCAGCCAACCCGAGCGCGTGGTACCACTGAGCTGGGCCGAAAATATCGACCGCGATTTCTCGGTAGAGATGAAAATAGAATTAAGCAAACAGCGCGGCATAATTGCAGTGTTGGCTACCCGAGTTAACGGCGCCGACGGTAGCATTGAAAAAATTAGCGTAGAAGACGAAAACGCCAAAATCAGCACCATTCACCTTGTTGTTGGTGTGCGCTCACGAGTGCATTTAGCCAATATTATGCGCCGTATTAGAAACATTCCGGCGGTAATAAAGGTAACAAGGGAAAGGCATTAAGGGAAAGTCTGATGTCAGACGCATCCGCACGGTCTGGTTTTTCATCAGACGCCCGACTCCCGACATTCGACTGAATAACTAGGAGCTATCATGAGCACTAAAGAGTACATCAACACCCTACACGCCCCAGAGGCCATCGGTACTTATTCCCAAGCCGTGAAGGTGGGCAATACTGTTTATATGTCGGGTCAAATTCCACTGGTTCCCGAGACCATGACCATGGTTGAAGGCGGGATTGTTGAGCAGGCTACCCAAGTTTTCCACAATCTTTCAGCTGTGGCGGACGCCAGTGGCGGTAGTTTGAACAACGCCGTTAAGGTAAATATCTCTTTAACTGACCTGAGCGTATTTGCCCAGGTCAATGAAGTCATGGCCAAGTTTTTTACTGAGCCTTACCCTGCTCGCGCCTGTGTGCAAGTTGCCGCCTTACCCCGTGACGCCCTGATTGAAGTCGAAGTGATACTCGCGCTTTAATTACTGCGCGTTTTTACCGGTACTAGCTCGCCAAGCGCGCAGTACCGGTTCAAAGCCACTGCGGTATGTTGGGTATTTTAGAACGTAGCCGCTATCGCGAAGGCGATGATTTAAGCAACGCTTACTGCCGGTGCGTGCAATAGGCTCACCTTTACTCGCGTAGTCCACACCCATTTCTGCAGCTAGCCACGCTTGTACATCTTGAATACTCGCAGCCTCATCATCGACCCCAACATAGTAATTTTCGAGCGCGTCTCCCGCCTCCGCCGCCTCAATCAAATGCGCGATAAAGCCGACACAATCATCACGGTGAATACGGTTGGTATAGTGCAGCGGTTCCGGCGGCGCACAATCGCCAGCCAACACTTTGTTCAACATATAAAATCGACCAGTGCCGTAAATGCCGCCGAAGCGAATATTGCTAAACGGCCAAGTACTGGCGGCAATCGCCTGCTCACCCTTTAAAAGACTTTGGCCTGAGAAACGATCGGGCAGGGTTTGGCTGTTCTCGTCGATAATCTCGTGATCGCATTGGCCGTACACCCCGGTGCTAGAAACAAAGAAAATTCGCTTTGGCGGTCTCGTAATCGCGGCCAGCACATTCGCCACGCCCTGCTCAAAAACTGCAGCGTAACCCGCTGCACTGTTTCCGGCAGGCGTTAATGTCACCACAATATAATCAGCCTGCAGCGGACCAAGTGCGGCCAAGCTCGCGGGATCACAAACATCCGCCGCCAAACCCGCAATCCCTTTCGCAAGCTTTGCGGTATTACGTCGCAGACCTTGCACCTGCCAGCCGAGTGGCAAAAACCGCTCGGCTAGACCATTGCCAATATCGCCACAGCCCACAATAAGCAGCGTTTTTTCTCCGCTCATTTCGTCATTTAGAACCATGCCTTTGTCACCTTCAGTAGATATTCGCCCAGCGACAGCAGTCTTCGCTATACTGGCCTCACTTATTTTTTTGCTGGTTTTGCGTGGCCATTATCTGGCTCGTTGCAGAGCTTAGCACTTTGACACCGAGGACTACCATGCCAAGGATTCCCGCCCAGCGACGTATTGTCGCAGTGAATAAAGAAGACCACCATTTGAGTGTCGACACCGAGGCGATGCCGGTGGCCGCAGCCAATGAAGTTCTTATCCGCGTTGTTGGCGCCGGCGTGAACCGCCCAGACTTAATGCAGCGTTATGGCCTGTATCCACCACCGGTAGGTGCCAGCCCGGTATTAGGTTTAGAAGTTTCTGGCGAAGTGGTTGCGGTCGGCGCCGAAGTTAGTCGCTGGAAGGTAGGCGATATGATTTGCGCCCTTTGTAATGGCGGCGGCTACGCGGATTACACCGTGGCGCCGGCAAGCCAATGCCTGCCGATTCCCAAGGGTGTATCAGTACTCGACGCCGCCGCGCTGCCCGAGGCTTTATTCACCGTTTGGCACAATGTTTTTCAGCGCGCAAAACTGCAAGCTGGCGAGCACTTTCTTGTTCACGGCGGCAGCAGCGGTATTGGTACCACCGCGATAAGCTTGGCAACGGCTATGGGGGCAAAAGTCTATACCACTGCCGGTAGCGAAGCGAAATGCGCTGCCTGTGAGGACCTCGGTGCCATCAAGGCCGTCAATTACAAAACTGAAGCCTTTGAAACCCTCCTCGCGGACGCATCTAACGAGCACGGTATGGATGTTATTCTCGATATGGTTGGCGGCGATTATGTGCAAAAAGACATTAAGCTGGCCGCCGCTGATGGCCGAATAGTCTTTATTGCCTTTCAAGCCGGCTTTAATGCCGAGCTAAATTTTTTGCCGGTACTGATGAAACGGCTAACCCTAACCGCGTCTACGCTGCGCGCCCAAAGTGCTGAGCAAAAGGCGAAAATGGCCACAGAAATCGAAGAACAGGTGCTACCGCTATACAGCAAGGGGGCGATAAAGCCGGTTATCGACCAGGTATTCCCGTTTGAAGATATTGCCGCCGCCCACGCCCGCATGGAAAGTGGCGCCCATATTGGCAAATTGCTATTGCGGCTGCCGGAGTAATGTAAGCGCCGGAGTGAAAAGTATAAATTGCCTTTTTAGCGCGGCAGGGTAGTATTGAGCGTCATAGCTATTAACTATTAAACTCGGCAACTAACCGCTGTTTTTTAAAAGAAGGTTTTTTATGACGCTTACCGAATTACGCTACATACTTGCCCTGAAAGATTCAGGGCATTTTGGCAAAGCCGCGGAAAAATGCTTTGTTAGCCAACCCACCTTAAGCGTCGCCATTAAAAAATTAGAAGACGAACTTGGCATCTCCTTGTTTGAACGTAATCGCGGCCAAATTAAAACCACGCCGGTCGGTGAACAAGTCATTCGTCAAGCCCGCTACGTGCTTGAACAGGCCGACCATATCCGCGAGCTGGCAAACCAAGGTCGCGACCCCTTAGGCACACCACTGGCAATTGGCGCCATTCACACTGTTGGGCCGTACCTCTACCCTCGCTGCATTCCGCTTATTCGCGAATATGCACCGGCAATGCCACTGTATATTGAAGAGAATCTCACCGGCGTGTTACGAGAACGACTGCGCGCCTCCCAGCTCGACGCGATTATAGTCGCCCTGCCATTTAATGAGCCGGATGTTGTCACCCAGCCGCTCTATGAAGAACCCTTTGTGGTATTACTGCCCTGCGACCATCCACTCGCGAGTAAAACAGCGCTGCACCAAGACGACTTACTCAACGAGAATGTATTACTACTAGGCGAGGGTCACTGCTTCCGCGATCAAGTCATGGCCGCCTGCCCGGGCCTACGCCAAACCTTTGCCAATGGCGATCGCCTGCTGCAATCGGTGGTGGAAGGCAGCTCCTTAGAGACCCTAAAGCACATGGTGGTATCAAAGCTGGGGATAACAATCTTACCCCTGTCGGCCGCCCAAGTGGCGCCTTACGGCGACGGCGTATTATGCACCCGCCCCTTTGTTGATCCCGCGCCAACACGCACCGTTGCCTTAGCGTGGCGAGCTAGCTTCCCTCGCCACCAAGCGGTGGATGTCGTCAGCCGGGCCATCAAAACCGCCGCAACGGCGCTAACAAACCTGCCCACTGCGCAAACACCCGCTAAACCGAAAGCCAAGGCCAAAAAGCGCGGATGAACCAGCCACCGAGCAAATCTCAGCCCGCCACCGTCGCGCTGCATCAGCTCGGTATTGCCGTTTTAAAGGGCGTTGGCCCCAAACTCAAGGAAAAACTCGCCGCACTGGGCATAAATAGTATCCAAGATTTACTGTTCCATTTACCACTGCGCTACCAAGATCGCACGCGTATTACCCCTATTGGTGCACTGCAACTCAGTACCGACGTGGTAATTGAGGGTAAAGTGTTGGTCGCCGATATCGCCTTTGGTCGCCGGCGCAGCTTGGTGTGCCGTATCCAAGATGGCAGCGGCACCACAACCCTCCGCTTTTTCCATTTTAGCGCTGCCCAAAAAGCCCAACTCATCCCCGGCGCTCGTCTGCGCTGTTTTGGAGAACCCCGGCGCGGCAGTGGCGGCCTAGAGTTTTATCACCCCGAATACCGCGTACTCGGGGGCGACGAACCAGTTGCCGTTGAGGAACGCCTCACACCTATTTACCCCAGCACCGAAGGCTTTGCCCAAACCAGTTGGCGCAAACTCTGCGATCAAGCCCTACAGTATCTGGACCACCACCCCGTAACCGAGTGGCTACCCAGTCAATCACTGCCTTATCCACTGAGCAGCAGTCCGTGGACCTTGGCCCAGGCGCTGCGCTATTTACATCACCCCCCCAGCGACGCGTCCATTAGCCAATTGCAGGAAGGCCTTCACCCCAGCCAACGTCGCCTCGCCTTTGAAGAGCTACTCGCCCACAATTTGGCGCTGCAGGAACTACGACGAGAAACCCAGCGCGGCGGCGGGCCAGCATTAAACGGCCCGACAAACTTACAGCGCGATTTTTTGAAAGGTTTAGGGTTTACGCTAACAGGTGCACAACAGCGCGTGGCGAAAGAAATTGCCAAGGACCTTCGCAGCCACACCCCCATGCTGCGGTTGGTACAAGGCGACGTTGGCAGTGGCAAAACGGCTGTCGCAGCACTGGCCGCACTGCGCGCGGTGAGCAGCGGCTATCAAGTTGCGATAATGGCGCCCACCGAAATATTAGCCGAACAGCACTACCACAGCTTTAGTCAGTGGTTTGAACCACTAGGTTTAAACGTAGCGTGGCTTACCGGCAAATTAAAAGGCAAAGCGCGTCAATCGCAAAGCGAGGCGATTGCCGATCATAGCGCCCACGTCGCGGTTGGCACCCACGCTTTATTTCAAGCAGATGTCGCCTTTGCCCGCCTCGGCCTTGTTATTATCGACGAGCAACACCGCTTTGGTGTTCACCAACGCTTGGCGCTTAAGCAAAAAGCCGCAGCCAATGTAGGTCAGCCACATCAGCTCATCATGACCGCCACCCCTATTCCACGTACTTTAGCCATGACCGCCTACGCCGATCTCGACACCTCGGTTATCGACGAATTGCCACCTGGCCGTAGCCCGGTCAATACCGTGGTACTAGCCAATGACCGGCGCGGCGATGTGATGGAAAGACTGCGCGGCGTTTGCACCAGCGGACAACAAGCCTATTGGGTGTGCACTCTTATAGAGGAGTCCGACAAACTCCAAGCCCAGGCTGCGGAAGCAAGTTGGGAGCTGCTTAAGGAAACCCTGCCAGAGCTGCGTATTGGCTTAGTACATGGCCGCATGAAACCCAAAGAAAAAGCCGCGGTTATGGCCGAGTTCAAAGCAGCCGATCTTGATTTAATCGTGGCAACCACGGTTATCGAAGTCGGTGTCGACGTGCCCAATGCCTCGCTAATGATTATTGAAAACGCCGAGCGCCTTGGCCTCGCTCAGCTGCATCAATTACGTGGTCGCGTCGGCCGCGGCAGTCAGCAAAGTTTTTGCGTATTGCTCTATCAAACGCCGCTGTCGCGAAATGGTCGCGAACGCTTAGCCGCCCTGCGGGACAGCAACGACGGCTTTGTAATTGCCGAGCAAGATTTAGCATTGCGCGGCCCCGGCGAGGTGCTGGGCACCCGCCAAACGGGTCTAATGAATTTTAGAATTGCCGACTTGCAACGCGACGACGATCTCTTAGATGCTGTGCGCGAGCAAGCCCAAATCATACTCAAAAAACACCCAGAGCATGTCGATCCGCTGATTCAGCGCTGGTTGTCTGGACGCAGTGTATACGCCTCGGTGTAGGGTAAGGGACAAACAAGCATTGCCAAATAGTCGACACCGGCAGAAAAATCGACTACAAAAGTATCATGAATGATAAAATGAAAAATCTTAGACGTTTCTTCCGGCTGCCCTACCCACGAGCGGCGCAACCGCCCTTAACCGTCGACAAAGACACCGCTTACCACGTGCTCGAAATCTCAGAACAGGGGCTTTTAATCGCGCCAAAGCCGAGTGCACCACTAGATATCGGTGAAACCATCAGTGGCAATATTCTGTTTCATGACCATCACAGCGAGGAAATTGAAGGCGAGGTATACCGAATTGAACCGCGTGGCGTAATACTTAAATTAAGCCGCGGGGTTAGCCCAAAGTATATGATGCAGGAACAAATTTACGTCAAGAATACCTTTCCGGTATTTTTCCGCTATACCGTGCGCGAAAACTTTAAGGCAACTCAGTAAAACCGAGTCGCCTTAAAATTCAGTGATCATTAGCCACTACGCCAGCTATAGCGCAAGGCTATTCAATTGCGAGTACCGGCCCGTACTGATTATCGCCAACACTTTCCTGACAAAGAAATACGAGCATCACAATGATACCGATTAGCGGTACGATATAAATTAATTGCCACCAACCCGAGCGGCCCGTGTCGTGAAGACGACGCGCAGTAATACTGATACTTGGCAATAACACAACTAAAGAAAACAAAGATGCCAGCCATACCGTGCCCAACACATAATCTACTACTGCAATCGCGATATAAATAAGAAAATAAACCAGAATAAACATCCAATATTCTTTTCGGCTCGCCCGCCCCGAAAACTCGGCGTATTTTCTGAATGCTTCAGTAAAGTATTCCATTGTAAATTCCTATTTTGCCGCCTTATGTAGTGGAACAACCAAGATTAGCTGTTTTCCCACTAGTCTTTTTTCTCAATTGTGATCTCAATCGATTTACTACTTCCAGCAAACCACTTCTGGACATACAAAGAGCCAACGATGGGAGCGGTTCCTTCATCGGGGACCTCTTTATAACGAACACTGTTTTTTGTTTCTTTCTCGTATTCAAACTGCAGTACTTTCTTCGACATAGTATTGTTCCGACAAACTATCATTGTGACCATCAGCGGTCTTCTTCACCTTGCCTTATTAGGCTACTAGGGAAGCAGGATGCATTCAATCCACCAGCTCAATTTCGAGACTATCCAAAAGTCGAACAGCCTCGTAACGACTAAATTTGGCGTTTTTAATGGTGTTGTGGTAGATATCGATATCGTAGTCAGTCGCTTCCGAGAAATTCGCGCCCGTTAAATTTGTCTTGGCAAAGAAACACCCAGAGAGATCACTGTAAGTGAAATTCGCATTAGTGAAATCACCGTCGCGAAAGTCAACATTATGCGCTCTACACTCCTCTAAGACTAAATCGGGTAGCGACAGCCCGTGAAACGAACAGTCATTAAGTATCGACTTATAAAACTTGACCGGCGAACTAAAGAGCAAGCGAGGCCAAGCCACTTTGGTCCAATCAATACCAACTAGCTTTGAATCACGAAAGCAAACATCAGAAAACTTGCTGTACTCCATTTTAACAACACTTAAATTGCAATTAGTAAACTCGCAATTAACAAAATTGCATCGACTGAAGATCGCGCCGCTAAAATTACATTGCTCAAATGTACAGCCATCAAATTCAGCCGTTTGTACTTGTACGTCTGAAAAATCTAAACCTTTAAAACTTTTTGACCAGTGTTCACTATTTTTTTCAAGTTCCATAGCCTATCTCTAAATACCCAAGTAAAAATTACTGGTCCATTATTTTCAATGCGAGATACGGTGCCACGAAAAACACCAAGGTCATAATCTTATAGCTACTCAGAAAGTCAAAATATTTTTCGTTAAGATCAAAATCATTAATCTTAAATAATTTTCTATGAATAAGCGCTATTTTATCCCCTAGTCCTGCAATAACTACCGTCGCCAATAACAGATAAACTATATTGATTAGCGATGCCCAACCTAGAAATTCGCATAGCTGTGAAAGAGTCATCATGGCACTATCCTTATTATTGAGCATACTACCGAGCGGTAGTCGTTGCCTACTTGCTACACGAGTAGTCTTTGCATTCTTTAGGAAACAGCGTTGCCTGTTACTGCTGATTGCGACCGATATCTGCTAATAAAATTCATACTCCAGTTTAAAACGTACCGTATAATCCGCACTACTTTCATTTAAGCCCACAATACTACCGATTTCCCAGCGCACGCTATCGGTGGTGCTTAAGCGTGTCATGCCTGCCAATACTGGGCCAATACCGCGATAATCTTCCGCGGCGTAAAACTCCAGCGCCGGCTCCAAATAGGCCCGATAGCGGTAGCGGGCCTGAACCGAGAAGCTGGTTTCAAACTCATCGCCAGTGACCTGACTGTCTTCGTAAATTAAACCGCCATTTGCTGTGAAGATACAGCTGCGCCACTCTCGCAACGCCAGTAACTTAACCGCGACTTCTTCAACGTCGCTATCGCGGCTGTTTTCGTATTCGAGTAGCACACCCCAGTCTACCGGATACTCACCTTGCTCCGTAAGTTGCCAGCGGGCTTCAAGTTCATAGCCACTAAAACTAGCGGCATCGTCGTCGCCGCGACCGATTATGTAAGCTTCCAAGGCGAGGGTATCGCTGACTGCTGCGCCAAAACCGAGGCGTTGAATTAGAACGCCATCTGGCGCTTGCACGCCACCCTCGGCGCGACTTATTCGATACTCTACTTCCTTCTCTAGTAAGTTCACGTAGGGCGCGTAAATTTTATCAACAGCCAAACCATCAGCCAGTATCGGGCCACTGAGCACGCAGAGCAGCGTGATTACCATCCCACGCCAATACGGTATTTTTCTGCTAGCGGCTGTCATTACTTACCTTCCATGTTAACGCTGGCGCCGGCCCGATAGCGCAGAAATAGCGCCAGCAACATAAGGCTAAGCGATAAAAGGTAGATCGCTACTTGCACTGGTGCTGGCGATGCTTCATACCCTACCATGGCATAAAGCAGTTGACCCAGTAATCCGTCTTCTGGAAGAAAAGCACTGCTGTCCCAAAGCTGGCCGTCTGGCAGGTAGTCGGCCTGAATTAACATTTTTCCGCCTTGTAAAATCATACCGCCGGCCACCAAACTGAGTAATACACTACCCAATACGACAGCGCGACGCGGCTTAAAACTCAGTAGCCAGTAATAGAATAAGGCGCAGAAACTAAAGCCAATACCAAACCCTATTGCAGAGCCGCTGTACAAGCCGAGACGAGATTCTTGCTTGCCCTGAAATGCCGAAAGATAAATGTAGATTTCTGAACCTTCGCGAATCACCGCTAGGGCGATGGCAGCGGCCATCGCGACGTATAGCGCCGGCGGTGCCTGCTGACGGCTATGGTAAAGAAAAGCCAATTTCTGACAGCAATACAGTAAGCAGAGATAGATGAGTATTTGAATTCCAGCATCACTCAACTCCTGCCCTACGCCATCCATAGCAGAGGAGATGGTAGCCATTTGGCGACCATACACCACTGAACCAAGCAAACCCGCTAACAATCCCCATTTAAACCAAGCTTGACTAAGCCCGAGCTGCCTACACATCGACAGTAAAATACTCACGAGCAAAGCAGCCTCGAGTACTTCGCGAACTACAATAACGACGCTGGTCAATAACATGCCAATTTACTCGTTGTATTTTTCATTCTGCAATGATCTTTCCCTGGGCGCTCTTGGGATTAAATTCACCAAAAAATGGGTAAGTCCCCGGCTGTAAAGGCCCAATAAATATCAGGGCTTTTTGACCACCAAGAATCACTTTCTCACGATTCAACTCATAGCTTTCGAACTCTTCGGGTGTTGTATCGTGGTTACGTACCCAGAGTTTTATTTTGGTATTTGCCGGCACGTGCAATTCCGACGGTATAAATAAATGCTCGCGAATTCCCAAATCAAAGCTTGGCTTGTCTGCCTGCGCCGGCGAGCCCGACGCCAAAAGTAACAGTGTGACTGCCTGGCCTAGCGCAAAGCCTCTCCGTGTTGTCATTGGGCCTCCTCCCTATTTCCACGT
>TARA_R110001599_G_C12275090_1_pt1 | contig 14905 bp, 9 predicted proteins | sample TARA_R110001599 | Tara Oceans TARA_R110001599 (sample SAMEA4398360) | marine metagenome | biome: Polar Biome; feature: [MES] marine water layer (ENVO:01000295) within the mesopelagic zone...; material: water (ENVO:00002006), including particulate matter (ENVO:01000060) such as...... | reverse complement strand
GACTATTGTCAGGACGGAGAAATCCTATTACACAATCCGGGTTTAATTTATTAATTCAGATCAAATAATTAACCTTAACCAAGTAGACACAAATAGACCCTCTACTTTGCTAGTAAAGGGTCTATTAATAATGCAATACAAGATAATAAAGTTTTCTTGATCTCAGTTTATTTTAACTGGCTTCCTGGTATTGGTTCCGGAAAACCTCTCATAGGACTGTATCGGATATAGGAATCGAAAACTTCCTTATCCGGCCCTACAACCCTTGGGTCTTTTGAGGACCTTAATTCTTCCAATAAGGCCGCTTGTAGTTCCTCTTTTACTGAAGTATAATCCGGATCATTTACTACATTATTCAAACAATAAGGATCATTTTTAATATCAAATAATTGTACTTCCGGATTCTTGGCAAAAGCAGCATCGAAAAATGGTTTGATGGAAGGGTCTTTATAATTTTCGATAATAAATGATTTGGTAGGCGATTCATCAACATCCGTAAATGCCCATTCAGAATGACTAACCCCCTTCTCATCTATGCCATACATGGGAAGCAGTTCATCATCATTTTCTGGATTTATTCTTTGGGGTGCACCTGCAGGCCAGCGATCGGGTTTCATGTTCCACACCAATAAATAGTCTTCACTTCTAATCGATCTTTGTGGATAGCCCCAATTGAGGTGCCTGGAAGAAGAATGCCTTTCTCTTCCCGAAAAAGCATACTTTTTAGATGGTTCAATTGTTCCCTGCTTCTCAGACTCCAATAATGCCCGGATGCTTTTACCTGTAATGGGCAACATCCCATCCTGCTTGGTTTGTGTCAGGTCCAAAATGGTAGGTGCAAGATCAATAAACCCAATAGGATCATCCACTTTTCTTCCGCCTGGAAACGCCTTAGGGTACCTGACAGCAAAAGGCACATGGATACCGTAATCATAACTGTTTGCCTTCGCTCTAGGAAAAGGCATTCCATTGTCAGCAGTAACGATAATAATGGTGTTTTCCAGCTCTCCAATCTCCTCTAAATAGTTGATCATGGAGTCAAGATGACGGTCATACCATTCAATTTCCACCGCATAATCCAGCATGTCTCCCCTCACAATGTCATTGTCAGGAAAAAAGGCTGGGACTTCTACATCTGACAGTTTTTTATCTGTTCTTTTCCACGAATCTTTCTCATAGGCACGGTGAGGCTCTGTAGCTCCAAACCAAAAGAAAAAAGGTTTGTCCTTTCGTTCGTTTTCTAAGAAAAACTTGAAATTTTCAAAATAATTGAGATTGCTGATTTTATCTCCTGTACGAATGTCTTCTGGACCTTCTTCATACCTGATTTTGCTGTATTCAATGCCTGCAGCATCTGTGGCTCTCCACAAAGAATCTTTCTCGTCTCTTGCATACCGGAACGGACTTACCCCCTTACCTGTTCTGCCGGTTTTATACCCATTGGCTTCTAACAAATCGACAAAAGGCACATGTTTTTTTAGCCAGGGCGCTGCATGTTGGCCAGAGGACTCATTCTGCCAATGATGCCTTCCTGTAATGATACTGCTCCTTGAAGGCGCACATCCCGGAGAACCAGCCATAGCATTGGTAAAATACACTCCCTCTTTTGCGACCCTATCAAAAGCCGGTGTATTTACAAATTTACTTCCTTCAAAACTTGTATGATAAAAGGACTGATCATCGCTTATTACAAACAATATATTAGGCTGTTTATTACTTGTTTCTTCTTTGTTGGAAGCACAGGATGTTAGGATTAAAACAAATAGAACCCCAAATAGCAATGTTTGCCTTTTCAAACCAATAGAATGGTAACCCCGCATTAGGGTTACCAATTCATGTTTTTTTATCATAATATTAACTTTAATCTGCATCATATCCAGGGTTTTGCGTTAATACTGCTCCTATATTTCTTTCTATCTCTGTATAAGGAATAGGGAAAAGATTATGATAAGGTTGTACATCTACACCATGATTCGTCACATCTGGTCGCCCATCGCAATATTTATTGGTACGTTCATACAACATTTCCAATCGATTTAGAGTAAGCCGACGTTTTTCCTCTACACCAAGTTCTCTCATCCTTTCATCCAAAATATAATCAATGTCCACTTCTGAGGGAGAAACCAATTTGGCATTGGCACGCAATCTGACCACATTAATATCATTGGCCGCTTCCGTCAATTGGTTATTTCCCAAATAGGCTTCTGCACGCAATAAATAGGTTTCCGCAAGGCGAATATGGTATTGATCACTATAGGTAGTGCCAGCGGTGGATGAATTTAAGGTTTTTAATTCAGGATCCACATACAATTCTGCGGGATGTTGTCCTGGGGTGGTAACTTTCGATTGATAAGGATAGAAATACCTAATAGTATCGTCGAGACTTTGACGGAATAAATCTTCGTGATCGGATATTTTTTGCCCATACCATTCAGATGCTGGATTGTTAAACAGCACATCCCTTACAAAATTGTATTCAGAATTTCGCATGTCATTCCAATCGTATTCCCATACGCCATAATTAAAGTGGTTGGTACCTCTAAACCTTCCTATACCTCGGCCACCAGTATAGTCTGATACCCCTAGAGGTAAAAATGGTGACACTCCAGATGGATCTCTAACAATAAAACTCCAAGGCCGCGGAGAGTGGTCTCTTTCCAATTGAGGTCCTACTTTTGATGAAGAGGAAATCACTCCTCCCGGTATATCTACTTCATATTGCCAAACCCAAATTCCCTCAGTATTTCCTACTCCTCGATTTTGATTGTACCTTCTAAACAAATCCCAATATACATCACCAGGTGCATTGGAAAGTGAGCCAAATCTTTCGGTCATTAGGGCTGTATTTGGGTCATCTATGACCATAGAAGAAGCTTGAATGGCCTCTGACCATTTATTCAGAGAAACATATACCTCAGCTAAAATATGGTAGGCGGCCAAATTATTAATTTCACCATCCTGAACCTCCGAAATTCCTGGAAGGTTGGCTGACGCAAATTCCAAATCACTTGCTGCTTGTAGGTAAACCTCATCTCTGCTAGCTCTTACATAGTCTGTTTTGGGGGAACTAACCTCTTCTAACTCCAATGGCACTCCTCCATATAAATGCGCTAAATTCCTATAAGACAAACCTCTAAAGAGTTTGGCCTTGGCTTCAACAGAAGTTTTCTCCCCTTCCGTCATAGTTGAGTTTTCAAGCCTACTTAGAATAATATTGGCTCCTGAAATCACCTTATAATAATTTTGCCAATGAAATTCAGCTACAACACTGGTTGGCAATAGGGTAGCTAAATAAGAACCAAATCTTGCATTAAGTTGATTGGCTCCATTGTATCCCAAATCTGTACCATATATATAATCCAATGGACGGTGTTCTCCGTTAGAAAGAATTTCTCTGGTCTGATCATATAGGGCATACACTGCCGAATTAAAATCAGAGTAGGTAACGAAAGAGTTTTCAGGACTTGCAAAGTCCAATGGCACCTCTTCAAGGATACTAGATTCATCACAAGCTTGAAATCCTAAAATCAACAAGCTCAAGAAAACGAAATTAAATTTTATTTTTTTCATAACAAAATTAGAATTAAAAACTAACATCCAGCCCTACAGAATAGCCCTTCATAACTGGTAATCCAGACGGTTGCAGTCCACTTCCAGTTTCAGGATCCCAGCCTTCCCAACTCGTCCATGTAGCTAAGTTTTTTCCACTCACAAAAATCTTCACTCCTTGAAGCCCCAACTTCTCTACAATTAAGGCTTTATTCATCCTATACGAAAGTGAAACATCCTGAAGTCTAACAAAACTTCTGTCTCCATAATACTGGTACTCTATACCCGCAACCTGATCCTGACCTCTGTACCTGGCATCAGGATTAGCAGGAGTCCAATAGTCATAATCTACAAACAAATTGTTTCTTCTCGCATTGTCTGATTGGCCAAAATTTGGATTATTCAATCCTAGATAACCATTTTTACCTCCCTGAATTGAGTTTATAAAAAACCTGAAAGTAAAGTTTTTATAATTGAATTCATTGAGCAAGCCAAAATTATATGCAGGCTCTTCTCTACCTATAATTACACGGTCAAGAGCATCTACTACCCCGTCACCATTTTGATCTACAATTCTATGGGTACCCACAAAAAATCCTGAAGGCGCTTCTTCTCCCAACTGTATGATACCTGCAGATTCATAATCGTAAATTGAATTAATGGATTCATTAATAAATAATCCACTACCAATTAAATCATCCTCATTTCCATCTCCATCAGAATCAAGACCAAGTAAAGAAACTATTCTGTTTCTATTAGAGGCAATATTAAAACTTGCATTCCAATTGAAATCACCCTTTTCTATAATATCGCCTTTCAGCACAAATTCAATTCCTCTATTCGCAATTTCTCCCACATTCGTTGCAATGCTTGAAAAACCAGTAACTTCAGGAATATTAATATTGTAAAGCAAATCATTGGTAGTGTTTTGGTAATAATCCAGAGTTCCTGAAAAACGGTCTTGAAGAAATGAAAAGTCAAAGCCAAAGTTAAATCCTGTAGTGGTTTCCCATGCAAGGTTTGAATTTGACAAGCTATTTACAGTTTGTCCGAAAACGGTGCTCCCTCCATTTCCGAAAACATAGGCAGGATATATGGAAACTCTCGCTAAAGAGGAATACCTGTTGGTTAGGTTTCCATTGGTTCCATAGGATCCTCTAAATTTAAGGTAGTTTATCACAGATTCCTTCAGAAAATCCTCTTCGCTGATTACCCAACCAAGACCTAAAGAGGGGAAAATTCCAAATTTATTGTTTTTAGAAAATCCTGAAAAACCATCTCTACGAACAGTAGCCGTAACCATGTATTTGCTACTAAAATCATAATTAGCCCTAATGGTTTGGTAAATGTAACTTTCATCCCAAGCACTTGAATTTATCAACTGAAGCTGGCCTAAACTTAAATCATTGTATCCTAAACTAAGATTGGAATAATTGGTACCATTTGCTTCAGTGCTTTCATATTTTAACTCCCTGCGTCCTACTACCATGGTAAGGTCAAGGTTGTGCTTGTTGTTAAAACTCTTGCGGTAGGTTAAAATATTATCAAGGGTCCAGTCATAAGCATTGTAATTTCTTTTGAATGCTTCACCAGCAGCTCCAGCACCATATACATTGCTTCTATAATGTCTTCTCCAAGTATAGTTGTTACCAAAATTAACCCGGTATTTCAATCCTTCGATAAAAGGGATTTCTATGTCCATGTAAACATTGGCAAACAGGTTATTCCGTTTGTCAAAATCATTGGAAAGAGGGCTCAAAAATGGGTTGGCTCGAATGGCTCCATCAGGATTCAGTATAATATTGCCATCCTCATCATATGGAGTCACCAATGGAGGCATGGTAGTAATTTGGCTTAAGGCAGGAATTTCACCAGAGTTATCTGCAAATGAGCCAAAGGTCTGGACGCCAAATCTAAACCAATCCAATATTTGATGATCTAAATTGATCCTGGCAGTTATCCTTTCATATTGGTCATTCATAATAAAGCCATCCTGTTTGGTATATCCAGTGGAAATGAAATAAGAAGTGGCTTCAGAGGCTCCTCTTACACTTAAATTATGATTGTTAATTAACCCTGTCTGGGTTGCAGCATCCCACCAATCAAAGTTGGCTCCATTCTCAAATCCAGCATATATTGCAGGCTCAAATAAAGCAGCAACATTGTAATCAGGATTAGGTTGGGTATAATCAGGAGCCAAATAAGACTGTGGCCAATCCTGATCTCTCACCTTCTGTAAAAATCCATCTCTATCCAATAATTTAGGTCTATTGGTTGGACTTTGGGTAGTAACTGTACCTGTGTAATTAAAAATAGGTTTCTGTTCCATTTTACCCCCTTTGGTAGTGATCATTATCACACCATTTGCTGCTTGTGCACCAAAAATGGCCATACTACTGGCATCCTTCAATACATCAATAGAGGCTATATCTGCTGGGTTTAAATCCGACATACTACCAGTAAATATTATCCCATCTACAACAATCAAAACACTTTGATTCCCACTAAGTGTCGTTCTACCTCGTACTGAAATAGATGGGCTTGCTCCAGCTCTATTAACCTGCCCTACATTCAATCCTGGAACTGATCCTTGAAGGGATTGAGCAATATTAACATTAGGAGACTCCCTAAATGCTTCAATATCAGCCCTTACCACAGACCCTGTCACATCACGCTTCTTTTGGGTTCCATATCCTACAACCACCACTTCCTCTAGGGAGGTATCGTCCAGCTCCATGGCTATTGTCAGTTGTGACTGATTTCCTACTAGGATGGATTTGGTAGTATAACCAATAAACGAAATTAAAAGCGTTTCTCCCTCCGCTACATCAATGGAGAAATTTCCGTCAATATCAGAAACAGTTCCCTGAGTACTATTGGCAATAGTAATCGTTGCTCCTGGCATGGGGTCACCATTCTCATCTGTTACCACCCCCGTAATGGTTACCTTAATGGCCTCTGAGGAAAATGGGTTATCTTCATTATACTTTAAGTGGCTAAGGGCATTTACATCCTTCGATTTATAATTAATTGGCTTCAAAAACTCATGCTCAGGACTTGCTAGCAAGCAGTCAATGCTAAAGCTCTGAAGGATGAAGGTTAAAGCAAATAACCTGAATATATTATTCATGTTATTATGTACATTTTTTTGCATATCTATTAATTATTTTGGGTAATTATTTTAGTTTAATTCTTTAATTCTTTACTTTTTTTTGAAGTTTAATCCATAGGCATATTTAAAGTTTAGGTAGGTTAGGTTATGAATTTAAATTTATTTGACACAATGATTCAATTGGTTTCATTAAAACCGGACATTTTCATAAAATGGTTGAAAGTCTCTCTTTCTGAAGTGATAATTCAAAAAATCAGTAAAACTGCAAAAGAGTTAAAAAAACAAGTATTGAAATACCAGACACAATGTGCTTTTTTAAATTAGCAATGGCCTTCCATGCAATAGTGTAAACAGAACGAAGGTTAATGCCCATCAATTTGGAGACTTCTTCATAGGACAATTGCTCGAAAAAAAGCAAGTGGATGGCCTGCTTTTGTCGCAAAGGTATTTTGTCAAGTGCATTAGCCAATTTGATTTGCAGCCCCTTCTCTCGTTGGATATCGATCAATTCACTTTCTATAGATTCAACGACAATAGTATTGTCAATTCCATCCTTCCACTCCACCGTAAGTAATTTGGTTTTCTGTTGATTTTCCCTGAAAATTTTATGCGATAGAGCCCTTAGGAGATAGGCCTTTACATGGACAGCTTTACCTAAGGATTTATGATATTTCCATAAATCTATAAATACCTCTTGTATACAATCCTGAATAAAGTTTTCATCCTTTGACAGTGCTATGCCATAATTAAAAAGTGTCACAATATATTCTTTGTAAAGCCCCTCAAGTCCCTGACGGTTGCCTTTCATTAACAAATCCCAATAATAATTGGAATCCATAGAAGGATTATTGCTAGTTAAAGGGTTCATTTTGGGTTTTTGATAATAAAGTTTTCAATTATAGCTAAAATATAATTTTCATACAAGGGGTATTATGACAATGGTATTAGTGACGGCTATTTGGTACCTGTCAATAAAAAACATTAATATATCAAGCTATTTTCTGTACTTAATGTGGGGATCCATCAATAATAAATATGGACCAGCGTAAGGAAATAAATAAATTGATTTTGAACATAAATCAAAGATAAAAATACATAAGGCCTAACAAACTTCTAAACAGCAAAAGGGTATTTGTACAGCAGAAACTTTGAATTAAGCAAATTTATAAATAGGACTGCTAATCACCCTAAATAAATGGAAAATCATCCCCAAAAGTATAAGCCCTTTTAATCAAAAAATAGACATCCATCCCATGGTCTCAATTTGATAAGCCTGTAAATAATCCAAAAAAAAATGGCCGAACTTAAAGTGGTTCAGCCATTTACAATTTGGTATCAATCTTTCAATCCAGCGGCAGCAAATAGAATCTCAACCGGGTGGTTTGCTTTCTTTCCTGTCCCATCTGCGATCTGATGGCGACAACTTGTACCGGGTGCAGCAATCAAATCACCTTCAGCAGCTTTTCTGACAGCTGGAAATAAAACCATTTCTCCAATCTGCATACTTAATTCATAATGCTCTTTTTCGTAGCCAAATGAACCGGCCATCCCACAGCAACCTGAAGGGATTACGCTCACTTGGTAGTTCTCTGGCAATTCAAGTATTTTCTTGGAATAATTAACTGAGGATAACGCTTTTTGATGGCAATGCCCATGTAATTTTATCTGACGCTTTTCCTTAGTAAAGCTTTCTGGTTTTATATTGCCCGCAATGGCCTCTTTGGCCAAAAACTCGTCTACCAACTCACAATGAAACTTTATAGATTTTGCCTTTTCTTTCAAGTTAGCACTTACAAGTCTCGGATATTCATCTCTAAAGCTTAGAATGGCTGAAGGCTCTATGCCCAAAAGTGGACTTTCTGCACTAATTAAAGAGGAAAATATTTCAACGTTTTTGTCCGCCATTTTTTGCGCATGATCAAGTAAGCCTTTAGACATGGCTCCTCTTCCACTCTCCACATGGTCGACCATCTTTACCTCATAACCTAAATGCCTTAGCAGCTTAATGGCCTTAATACCTGTAGCCGTATCATTGTGGTTGGTAAATTCATCACAGAAAAAATAAACAGATTTTATAACCGGTTTACCCGTCAATCTTGAATAATTTTTCTTGTACCATTTTCGTAAAGATTGAGGACTCAACTCAGGCAAATGCCTTTCTGGTGCTACCCCAAGCATCTTTTTCATCAAACTACCTGTAAATCCATTGGACAAAAAGAAGTTGGCAATGCCTGGAACCATACTACCCAATTCATTCAGTGAATTTATATGAGTAAACGCCTTTGATCTCAAAGGAACTGGGTTGGATTTATAGTATTGGTATTGAAACTCAGCCTTTATCGTGGCCATGTCTACGTTAGAAGGACATTCTGAAGTACAGCCCTTGCAAGAGAGACAAAGGTCCATTACTTCCTTAATTTCTGGATGATCAAAAGGGTTTTGCTTCTCACTATTTGTCAAAAATTCACGTAAAGTATTGGCTCTACCACGTGTGGTGTCTTTTTCATATCGGGTCGCCTGATAACTTGGACACATGGTTCCTCCTCCAGAATTGGGGAGTTTTCTGCAATCCCCTGAACCATTACATTTTTCAGCCATAGGAAGTATTCCTCCTACATGGCTAAAATCAAACTTAGTTTTATGTTCTTTTTTAGGCAAATCAGCCTCATACCTCAATGAGGAGTTCATAGGGGGAGCATCTACTATTTTTCCCGGATTAAAAATGCCTTTGGGGTCCCATTTGGCTTTTACCCGCTTAAATAGATCATAGTTTTCCTGCCCTACCATTAAAGGAATAAAAGCAGCCCTTAGCCTACCATCACCATGCTCACCACTTAAAGAACCATTGTATTTTTTCACCAGTTTGGCACTGGCTTCACTTATTTTATAAAATTCATCAACATCTTTTGACTTTTTAAGGTCAAGTATGGGTCTTAGGTGAATTTCACCAGCTCCTGCATGAGCATAATAAACAGATTGTTGGCCAAATTCTGCGATCAGTTTCGCAAAATCATCAATATAATCTGCCAAATCATCAATATCTACAGCAGTGTCCTCGATACAAGCAACAGCTTTCTTATCACCTGGAATATTCGCTAACAATCCCAAACCTGCACTTCTCAACTCCCAGGCGCTGCTTGTTCGTTCAGGGCCTATTATAGGAAACGCATAACCGAGATCCACCTTTTTAAGCGATTCGATAAATACTGCTCCTTTTGCTTTTGCCTCCTCAATGGTTTTCCCTCTAAACTCAACCATTAAAATGGCCATAGGATCCCCCTCTACAAAATCTCGATTTTTACTTTGTTCAACATTCTCCTTGGTACAATCCAAGATGTTTTTATCCATCAACTCTACAGCTGTAGGCTTTTCTTTCATGGCCACCTGAGCCGCTTTCATGCTGTCATAAATAGTCTCAAAGTGAGCCGCTACCACAATATCAAAAGGATCTGGAAGTGGATCGAGGTGAATTTTAATTTCTGTAGTGATTGCTAAAGTACCTTCTGATCCACATAATAATTTACAAAAATCAAATGGAGCATCTTTATCAGAAAAAAGCTGAGACTCCAAAAGGTAATCTAAGGCATAACCAGTATTTCTTCTATGTATGCTCTCTTTGGGGAAATGTTCCCTAATATTTTTTTGTATTTCCGGACGGCTTAATTCTTCCTTTACATGTCGATAAAGTTCACCTTCCAGATTTTCTTGTTTGCATTTAAGTTCAAAATCACTTTCAGTCATGGACTTGAAAACAGCCTCAGACCCATCGGATAGCAAGACTTTCAGCTCTAGCACATGCTCTCTGGTACTACCATATACGATAGAGGTGGTACCACAACTGTTGTTACCAACCATACCGCCTATCATGGCTCTGGTAGCTGTACTCGTAATAGGGCTAAAGAAATACCCATATTCCTTTAAGTAATTGTTCAATTCATTTCTCACAACTCCTGGCTGAACCCTTACCCATCCTTCGTCCTTATTGAACTCAATGATTTTGTTTAGGTATTTGGAAACATCCACAACTATTCCATCTCCTACACACTGACCGGCTAGGGAAGTTCCTGCTGTTCTTGGAATTAATGATAGGTTATTTGAATTGGCAAAATGAATTAGTTTTTTTATATCAGAAGGGCTTTTAGGCAAGGCCACAGCTGTGGGTAGGGACCGGTACACTGAAGCGTCAGTGGCATACAAAGTTTTCATCAAACTATCGTAATGCAGTTCACCATCCAATTCAAGCGACAACTGGCTCAAAAGTGGACTGTCTGTTTTTGTTTTACTCATGACCCAAAAATAAAACAGTTAATGCTAGAAAAGAACTAGGATCAATGTTTTTATTTAAGTAAAATAATCTTTCTTACCATTTTGATTTCTATTCTGGTAAATGAAGGTTAATTTTCTAAAAAAATAATTAAATGTTTATTACAATCCCACTTGAACCCAAACAAATCTCCTACCTGAAAGGGAATGGAATGTTGCTTTCGGGCGAAGAAGTAATTGATTCGTATCAGGCAGGAAAAGGGAACATGAATGTCACCCTGAAGATAAAAACCAACAAACGCATCTTTGTCCTGAAACAATCACGGCCATATGTTGTCAAATTTCCGGAAGTGCCTGCCCCATTAAATAGGATAGAAATAGAATTAAAATTCTACAATGAAATAAATAAAGACAATTTATTGGCCTGCTTTTCTCCAGCCGTATTGGGATTTGATAAAAATGCCTGGCTCCTGGCCATAGAACACTTGGATAAAGGAGGCGATTATTTGTGGCTATATGAAAACAAAAACAGCCTCAATAAAAAGGTTATAGACCTTTTGTTGACCTATCTTAAAAAACTGCACCAATTACCCGTAACTGATTTCCCTATCAACCAAGAGATGAGGAAACTGAATCACCAGCACATTTTTGTATTGCCTTTTTTACCTGACAATGGATTTAACCTGGACCAAATCCAGGAAGGCTTACAAGATCTATCTACCATGGTGAAAGACAAGCCTGAACTAATAGAGAAAATAAATCTTTTAGGGGAAAGGTACCTGAAGCCGGGAGATGTGCTTATTCATGGAGATTTCTATCCAGGTAGCTGGTTTGAGACGGAAAAGGGATTAAAAATCATAGATACAGAATTTGCATTTTTAGGCGAGCCAGAATTTGATTTGGCCGTCATGTTAGCCCATTTAAAACTTTCATCCACTGCTGTAAGCGAACTACTCAGAATCATTGAAAGCTACCCCTTAAAAAATGAAATTTTAGCACAGTATACTGGTGTTGAAATATTGCGTAGACTGTTTGGCTTGGCACAACTTCCCCTTTCTCTATCCTTAGAAGAGAAAAAAAAATTAGCAACATTTGCCATAAATCTGATTATGAATGAGAAATTTTAACTTTTGTATCTATGTTTTCATTGGCTGTTGTTTATGGGCCTGTGAAGGGGGAAAACAAGAGAATACTAATAAAGCTGACTTACCAGTTTCCGAACTAAGCAAATCTGAACTATCTGATAAAGTGAAAGGCCTAATTGTGGGAAGTGCCATTGGTGATGCCATGGGAGCTCCTACAGAAATGTGGGCCAGGGAAGATATTCAAAAGACCTATGGTTGGGTTACTGGTTTGGACACCATGGTTCGAGAAGTCTCGCCAGAGGGAATATGGAAGGCCAATCTACCAGCTGGAGGTACTACAGATGATACCCGTTGGAAAGCCTTGATTGTGGATTTCATGTCGGAGCAAAATAGCCTGAGCCTAGATGTAGACGCCTTCTCTAATCACATTATACAAACTTACGAAGCATATTTTAACAGGTACAAATCCTTGAAGCCTGACCAAACTAAAGACTTGGAAGAGACAAACCTTAAAGTCTTGTGGTTACAAGAATGGTATAAGGTCTCTCTTGCCATAAAGGAAAATAAACTCAAACCTTACCAAAAGGCCATGGGTAAATTCTATGGTGGTGAAATGGTATGTGCCGGCTTATTGTATGCCCCTGCTCTGGGCTTATTGTACCCCAGCGACCCGGAAATGGCCTACAATCAAGCCTATAATTTAAGTATTTACGATCTGGGACTGGCCAAAGACATAAGTGCCCTCTCTGCTGCTATGACATCTGCTGCACTTACTGCTAATGGTAATCAAAATGAGGTTTTGCGTGTTTTAAAGGATATAGACCCCGAAGGTTACTTCTCTAGTCGTCTTGTAGGTAGAAGCAGTTATCGGGTATATGAGTTGGCTCTGGATATTGTTGCAGAAGCCAAAGACAGTTTAGGTACAGAATTAAAACCAAACAAAACCACCTTAATCCCAGAGTCCTCTATTCTTCGTGCCTACCAACTCCTGGATCAGAACCTCCAAGACATGCCTTTCCATGCTGCCGAAATCCACCTTCAGGTACTTACAGCCATGCTTTTCAACGATTTCAAATTTAAGGAGACAATGATTTTCCTAGTAAATTATGGGAGAGACAATGATACTACCGCAGCGATTGCTGGGGCGATTTTAGGTGCATACCACGGCTATGCCCAACTACCCATAGAAATGCGGGAACAGGTGGAAAAAGTAAATGATGAATTATTGGACATAAATCTTGAAAAATTGGCGGAAAAGCAAATTAATAATACCCTTTCACTATACTTATGGCCCGATTAAATAGTTTTCAAGTAATAAAATAAAACCACCCAAAATAACAACTATGGAAAGTAATGTGTTAACTGCTGTTTTTCTCCCTTTAGCGCTGGCTTTTATTATGCTTGGCATGGGACTAACCCTAAGTTTAAAGGACTTTAAAAACATCTTTGTTTCCCCTAAGGCATTAAGTCTTGGTCTTTTTTGTCAATTAATTATGTTACCGGTCTTGGGATTTATCCTCATCCTTGCCTTTGGTCTCTCAGGTTCGATGGCTGTAGGCGTTATGATCATTGCAAGCTGCCCTGGAGGACCTACTTCCAATATGATCACCCACCTTTGCAAAGGTGATACGGCCCTTTCTATCAGCCTCACCGCGATGAGTTCTATCATAACGATCGTCACCATTCCTCTGTACATCAACTATTCGATTATCTTTTTTGGTGAAGAAGGAACAGTTGCACTACCTGTTTTACAAACCATTGTCCAAATAACCGGTGTGACGCTAGTTCCAGTCGCCATTGGTATGTTCTTAAAACATCTCTTTCCTGCCCTCTCCCAAAAAGCTGATAAAACAGTAAGAATCGCCTCTATTGTGTTTTTTGTAATCATTGTAGGTGGTGCCATCTTTAAGGAGAAAGACAATATTATCGGTTTCTTTGCCGAAGCAGGACCTGTTACCTTGATCTTGAATGTGCTTACCTTCGGTTTTGCCTTCTTGCTTGCCAAGCTTTTTGCATTGCCTTACAAGCAACAAATATCCATTAGTATTGAATCAGGCATTCAAAATGGCACACTTGGCATCATGATCGCGGCCACCTTATTGCAAAATTCCGCCATGGTGATCCCTGTGGTCATTTACAGTTTGATCATGTTTATTGCCTCCATATTGGTAATCGTATTTGCAGGGAAAAATGAAAAGCCTGAATTGGCGAATAATTGATTGAGAAATCAATTGCTCCTATTGCTGGAATGTTAAAACTTGTTTTTAGAATTGGTTTTCCTTTAAATCTTTAGCCAGACTGGCAACTTTCAATTTTCTGTTCCGCTTTATGTATGCCATGTCTGATGAATTGTCAACCATCAACTGCCGGTTGTAGTAATTGATATGTTCAAAAATGCCAAATAAATTGGCTAAAACAGCCCAAAGCATTAAATTTTCTGGGATAATTTTCCAGTTATTTAAAAAAAGTTGGATGATAAAAACTACAGGTATTAACCTTATCAACAGTAAATTTAATTTCTTTGCGTTTTTAAAAAGGTTTAAGTTTTTTTCTTGATTGAACGGCTTTTCTATCAATCGGTAGTATTTCAATTTCCAATAGTGTTGTCCTTGGATCAATATTACTATGCAAATCAAGAGACCATATAGTAGAAATACTATATCAGAAATGGAATTCTTAAAAATGAGGTATATAAAAATCAATGGAAATGAAACAAAAGCATGAAACCTTTCCATTGGGTAATATTTCTTTAGTCGGTTAATCAGTTTTTGTTTACCCATCTTTTCTGTTTAGTCCATAGCTTTGAATAAAATGCGCAGACCCAATAAATTCAAAATATCTAAAACGGCTTTTAACCCGGATTATCAATGTCGTTTAGTTAAGGAATTTTTATTAT
>TARA_R110001599_G_scaffold19503_1_pt1 | contig 14921 bp, 13 predicted proteins | sample TARA_R110001599 | Tara Oceans TARA_R110001599 (sample SAMEA4398360) | marine metagenome | biome: Polar Biome; feature: [MES] marine water layer (ENVO:01000295) within the mesopelagic zone...; material: water (ENVO:00002006), including particulate matter (ENVO:01000060) such as...... | reverse complement strand
AAAGGTCTTCGCTGCAATCGCCACCACAGAAGAAAACAGACCAGAAGATCACGCCAGTTGTAATGGCTTTGGGTAGCCAAAGAAGGGAATTCTTGATAAGTAAATTCCCGACTCCTAAACGGTCCAGCTCTTCAAAAACAAAATTTATGTCCCCGAAAGGGTTCACCACTTGATTGGCCGCTTTTTCTTCTTCCACTAGGGTCGTTGTACGAACTTCAATAAATGCCAGCAACGTTCTAATCTCATCTTCACTCAACGCCTGATCCGGGGTTGAATACCTTGACAGCCCTTTCATCACCATTAGCCACTATAGTTTGAGAAGATTTGATAAAACTCAACAACCAATCTTCCTCATATCTGCCGTTAACTCCTTTGAGGTCCGGCCCTACCAGATTGCCACTTCCGATACTGTGGCAAGCCAGTGAATAGGGATTCTCCATTAATTTGTTGAGCACTAGCTGGAGTGATGCTGACAAAAGCCAACATCACTCCAGCCACTCTACTAACCAACCTTAAGGTCTTCATCAATTTGCTGACTTCAAGAATTCAACAATCTTGTTGGCTTCCTCTTGTGAAATCTGTGCTCTGAATTGCATGTGCTTGACAGCAATATCCCAATCGACATCGCTGAAAGTACTGGGTGAGGCAGTGTTGTGACATCTCCCACAGGATTCTCCCCAGAGTTGAGCCCCACCCTTTTCTGATATATGAGCAGGAGCAGCACAGCCTGCCACAATCATCATGGTAGTAAAAATCACAAATGCCATTGTAAATAATATATTGTTCTTTTTCATGATCGTTTCATTAAAATCCTATAGTCCATTGAATAAAAAAGAGGTCGGTTTTGGTAAGCCCTGGAGAGTCATGGCCTCCTTCAACCTCGTCTGATTGAAAAGCAATTTTGATGGCAGATCTCCAATCCATCCAATAGTTCAGTCCAAACGTCAATTGTGTACTCTCCGATTCCCAAGGTGCTTCTTCAGGAGTGGTGAGGGTAGAATACCTTCCTACCAACTCAAGGTTCTGTATAAACTGACTACCGAATGTTGGTCTATAAGCCAATTGGTAGAAAGAGGTTTTTGACTTGTTATCAAAGTCGAAAGTTTCCAAGTTACCATTCTCTAAAATGTCGTAAGGCCTATTGTCTATATTCACAAAATTCAATTGGCCTCGAAGATCAACCCTGCCGCCAAGCGCGGATACGTTTTTCACTAAAGTCCAATCAAAGGCATAGAGGAATGCTCCGATATCTTCAAACTCAGATCCTTCATTACCCAACTTGGCAGATTGAGCTGAGAATCCAATTTCAAGGGATTGGTCGGCAAAGGGAAACAATCCGAAGCGCCCACCAAATGCTTTGTTTTTATTATTATCTATATCGGCTTTTGGCACAATCATGCCTATTTCATCAGCCTCCTCTTCACCATCATTCAAACGTGGTCCATTCGTCATATAGGCTGAATAATTGGCTCTCATACCTGCTAGGAATGTGGCTCCGCGAAGTTCTATCCCCAAATCGGAAGTAGGGAGTAGCCCATCGTGCCCATAACCTAATGGAACAGTCGGTAGCTTATTAATCCATGAGGGGTGTAACCTGTCGAAAAATGTACCAAAAGGGATAAGAATCTTTCCCATCCGTACTGTCATATTTGGAGTGAGTTGGTAATAGAAATTAGCATACTCCAATGCTATTTCGACTTCTCCGTTTTCAATCTCGAACTCCAGTTCGCTTTCAAAAAGCAAACGGTCTGATTGTTTATAGATAAACAGAGGAACAAATCGTGCATTGCCGAAGGAGGTTTTACCCTCGCCTGAAATGAAATTTGCATCGCCATAGCCCCTAATCATATAGCGACTGTTGCCAGGTTTGGATGAAAACGAACTATCTGTCGTTTGTGCCATAACCGACACACTCATCACCATCATAACTCCAAGTAAAATGTGTTTCATGTTATTATTTTTTAAAGGTTCTTATGTAGTTGACCAATTGCCATCGTTGATCCTCTTTGAGCATTGTCTTATAAGAAGCCATTGGGGTTCGTCCCTCAGAAAGCTTCCAGAAAATTGCGCCATCTGACTGTGCCTGAACACTTGCTAGGGTGAAATTTGTGGGTTTCGGGTTCAGCGCTGCTCCAGCCACACCATCACCTTTTCCTTTTGCACCATGGCATACCGCGCACATTTGATTATAGAGCTTTTTCCCCTTGACCAATTCGGCCTCGTTATCAACAAATGGATTCTTTAAATCATCAGCTTCTTTCGGAGCCTTCCATGCTCCATTTTGATCGTTAGACTCTTCGTTCGTTGGGCTTGAAAAAACCAATAAAGAGAGAGTGAATGCTGCCAGGATTAGATGAATAAGCTTATCAGTAGACATAGTGAAAATTGTTTGATTATATCTAAAAGTAATATTAGCAAACCTTAAGAGCGGAATAATTATGTTTTAGATGTATGATATTTAGCAAAAAAAGGAGCTGTTCTCTCAGCTCTCAATGCGCGCTCCCAATCATCAGAACGCAGTCCTAGTCCTCGTGCTTAGGTGACGGGATGCAGGTTGTAGGTTGTAGGAAGTGGCTGAAATTTCAAGATACATACTCTATATTTATTCCGCTTCAAGAGGCGTAACCTCAATAGGTTTAATAAACACTTTACCTGTGCCCTCAAACATGATCCCGATGTATCCTGCTTCCAATTTATCACCATGACCATGTGTGATATTCTTATCCCCCAAATAACCCTTGTAGTGACTACCAGCGGCTGAAACTCTAATGGTCATCCAGTCTTTGGGAGTTGAATCAAAACTTTTAGTGTCAAACACCTTTTCAATACCATTTACAATTCTTCCTTGACTCATGCTATTTCCCTTTATGGATACAACTAGTAAGTATCTGTATTTTGGGTGCCCAATCGGGTGTCAATTCCATGGTTTTGCGGTTCTGCTGCCTACTCTATTAATTTCAAATTAATTCGTTTTTCTTGACGAGGTATGGGTTTTCATGATTTTCCAGTCCCCGTTGATTTTCTTCAAGACAGATGTAGCAGCTCCCTTTTTCTTAATAGTTCTATCTCCTTCGGCCAGAACTATTGTGTAGGTATAAGTTTCGGTGGTTAAGGCATATGGTAAATCAAGTCTTATTTCAATCTTTAGGCTCGAAAATGTGAATGATTTGAAATGGCCAAGTTCAGGGCACCAAATGGTGCTCTAGATAATGGTCAAATGTTCCTTCAACTCCTCTTGACTTAAAGGCTTAAGAGCAAAGTGTTCAATTAAATTCACCCTGCGAATTACCGGTCTGTCGCTCACTTAATATATAGTATTCTGTTTTAGATATACACTTAATACTCGATGGCCGCCAACACAGCTTTTTAATTCCGTATATGACTTTCTACCAGCACACCTTTCACATTATTTCCCGTATCAATTGCAAACACGACTGATTTGCCCATTTGACTACTAGCCTCTTTAAAACGATAAACCTCTTCCATTTTTAAGCTTCTGGGATCAAAGAGTGTATCCAGTTGTTTGCACTCCAACTGGTCATCTTGTCTGGTGAAATCATGCACAAAACCTTGGGATTTTAGATCATTTAGGGCATAGTCCAAAGAATCATATTTGCTATGTAGAAACTTGATGTGTTGCTTGTATTGTGACACAGAACGGCCTGTTACTTTCTTAAACTGGTTAGACAAGTAGTGCACACTGCTATAGCCTAGTTTGATGGCTATTTCGCTTAATGTGAGTTCATCATAGTCCAAGAGTTGTTTCACCCTTTCTATACGCACTTCAATGAATTTTCTCTCTATAGTTTGGGATTCATGCTTTGAGAATAGTTTACTTAAATAGTTGTAATTTTTACCTAATTGTCTGGCAAGAAATTCTGAAAGAGTTACTTCTGAAATGGATTCTTCTTGGTTGTGGGCATACTCACTGATTGCTATTTTAATTTCCTCGACTAGCACATCTTCCTTGTTGTCCAATAATTCGAAACCGTGTTGTTCTAGACGTGATTCTATTGTTGATAGGCTCAGGGAAACGGGTATGGATATGCTAGCATACCCAAGTTCTAAACTCAGAATGTTGGCTCCGAGAACCTTTAGCTCACTCTTAATTACAAAGATGCATCGAGAGCAAACCATGTTTTTAATATGTAGATTAATAGATATCATCACTTTTGCTTTTAGATTGATAAAATATGAATGAGGATATGGTGCGAGAATATTTGCACCATATGAAATTGCACATAACAAGGTTTCTGGAAAATGGTCCTCAGACCTTTCCATAGCTTGATATGCGCTCACATTTTATAGCAAAAATGACTGGTATCGTATTCGTATTTGATCACCAGAAATAGGTGGAGGTAGCTTAGAATAAAGGAATAGGGTACTGATCTTTCGGCTATTGTATAAGAAAGAGATATGTCCAGAATAATGTTTAATAAAGTTGATCTTCTCAACTTTATTAAACTCAAAGGATTCTACTTTATTCTTGATCAATTCATCAAAAAATGGAGTGGTGATATCCTCGCAGCAATTATCATCAGCTGAATCTCCGTGATCGTGATCAGTCGGCTGCCCATGGTGAGAATCAGTTGCTACAGGTTGGTTATGGTCATCCCCACCCGGTTGATAGTGTTCTTGATCTTGCCCATGATTATGGGAAGACGAAAACTCTATGACGCTTACATCGCAAAGAGCGTCACAAACAAAAATACTCGAGAAGGCCAAGACTAATGTCATGGCAATCTGTGTTTTCCGTTTGTTCAGTAGGTTTAACATTTTTTTTTAATTACCTCCTGATAAATAGCTGTAGGAGATTATATAAGCAAAATTAGAAATTTAGTAGGATGGTTTTCATGATCAAAATCAGTTTATCAAATGACTTGACTCAGTTCCCCTGACTAATAATACCTCGTTTAATCACCCAAGCCCTAGTTAATGCGTTAGCCGCATAATTCAATAAAAGCTGTTCTCACCTGTGATTTCTCTCCAGTCTCTGTCCATGCCATATAAAGCTTATTACCCTAATTTGTAATCACAGGAATGGTGAAAAGAGCCTACTTTCCTTTTGCTACCGTCTTAACATTCAACTCAACATCTCCATAAAAATCGATTGCTGTGGCACTACGTGTTCCGGTGACCCATACTTCATTATAGGCGACAAGTCCTCCAAAAATTTATCTTCCCCTTGCACTGGGAGCATGATAGACTATATTCACATGCGTTTTTCCAATATTGGTCACCGCCTCAGTTGAAGGGCTTTAGATTTTCCCGCAAGGGCTGGCTGTCTTGTAGCGGTAGCGTGATCAGTCTCTGACCCGGCCTCTTCATTTTGCTTTTTATCATCACTACAGGCTAAAAAAAGTAATTGTGAGGACGGTAAAAGTAGAATACTTAGTTATTTTATTTAGGGTTATTGGCACCTTGTGATATGTGAGTTTTGTCAAAATTAGATATCACAAAAAAGATCATGATAAAGTTGGTGCCAATCTCAATTATCATCAATAATTTAGCCTTCATTAAAACAGGTGTGATATCACCGAAACCAATAGTAGCAAAAATAACCACGCTGAAGTCAAAAGCCTTCTCAATCAATCCTAGACTAGATTCTAACCCCGAAAACGCTCGCTGAAGACAGCTTTGCAGGCAATAGTAATCAGCGCGAAAGAAAAATATCATCAGCCCTATGATGATGCCATAAACAGCGATGAGGTCATAGAAAGAACAACACTCATCTAGGTGAGCTGCTAATCTTTTGAACGTGTAGAGCAGAATATAAACAACCTTGAATAAGGCGAGAGCAATTACAAAATTAGACAGTATTGGCCCATAAAAATGATGCTACATGGCGTAAAACAGCACAGCATAAATAGCGATACCAATCCCCAGCAATGGTAACTCATATCGAATGATCTTCTTCAAAAAGGAAGATATTGCAGGCTTATTCGTTATACTTATATGCCTTCACTTATTCTCCTGAGCTTTTGCATAGGCTCGATAATTTTCTTCTGATTTGAAGTAATAAATCGCAATGTCATTTGAGGTTTGAAGTACAATATAAGCTTTAGCCTTATCTACCTCTTCTCCGGTCAAAGGATCTTGTGCTATTCGATAATTAATACTGTCTTTCAGCTTGGCCTCACACATTTGACAACAGCCATAATAGGTCTTCCCTTCGGCCTCAACAGGAATCTGTTCAATGCCCATGTATGCATCATTAACCATGCATACCATTTCATTCTCGACATGTTTGCCTGCTTCCAAATGGTAACTAGAAGGGAGAGTACTGTAAATCTGGTAGCCAATAATTGCCAGCATGAACAACCCTAAAATGCTCAAACTTAATACTGATTGCTTATCCATGGTGGTAAGTTTTGGTACCTGTGGGGAGGGATTTGGTGCGACTAGACTTGGAGCACACTACCACCCTGCACCCACAGGAATTTGAACCAAAAGACTACTTATTAGTCATGGATCTTTTCCTTTGTACTTCCACATTTCATCATGGCATTTCCGAAATAAGGGTTTCTAATTTCTGCCTTGTCGCTCAGCCAGTAGGCACCAGTATTGTTCAGAGCCATAGGACAGTGTTGGTAGTAAGCTTCTTTTCCGTTCATACCAAAAGCTTTAACACTTCTGTATAGGCTATTACTAAAGTCTGCGTAGGCAATTCTTTGGTCAGTAATTTTTTCTTCACTTTTAAAGATGGCAATACTACTCATGATTTCTTTGCGGTACTTCATCCAGTCCATATGTGCTTTCCCTTTGAGCAAAGTCATATCAATTTTTTTTAACGCTAATTCAACAATCTCTGCCTTTTTCGTAACAACGGCAGGGTCAGAAGACACAAAAGCTTCGGTTAACGCTAAACTGGACTCATACAAGGCTGCAAGCTGGTCTTGGAATTTGGTGTCCGTTTCATATGTAGCTATCTCTTGATTATTATCTTTCTTTTGCATGTCATGATTTTCATGCTGTGCATAAACTGAAAGACTTACTAAAGCCAGTGCGATTATCATTATTGATTTTTTCATTTTATTGATTTTTATTGATTCAAAATTTGTGCGATTACTACACCTATTATTATCACCAAAACGATGCCCCAAACTATTCTTCTTGACCAGATTTTTAGGCTGGAAGGTTTAGGCTCATCTCCGGTTTTACAACAGTCTTTCATTATTTAATCTCTTCTTTGGTCTCTCCACACGTCAACATAGCATCCCCGAAATAGGGATTTTTGATCTCCCTATTTATGCTTAACCAGTAGGCTCCTTTGTTATTATCTGCCATTGGACAAAACTGGACATAGAGTGTTTGCCCCAGTGGGTTAAAAGCTTTAGTCAAAGCAACCATTTTATCAGATACTTGTTGAAAAGCCTTACGAACCTCTTCTATGGTTTTCAAATGTTCAACATGCTGTACTGCGTTTTTTAAATCGCTACTGTAGGTCATCCAAGCGTCATGCGATAACCCGGTAAATACGGACATATTTATTTTTTCTAGCGCTGTTTTTAATTCACTGGCTCCTTTCTGAGCCTCAGCTAAATCATCCTCAACCAAAGCATTTTTGAAACTTAAATAATTAGCGTAAAGTGGTTGTATTGCTTCCTTAGCCTTTTCGCTAATAGCAACTGGTTTTACACCTTTCTTCTCAACCGGGATTACTGCAGAGGGCACTTCACCGCCTCCATGATTATGTCCTGTCATGGCAGGTCCACCTTCCGTATTCATCATGCTCGGCTTTCCAGCTAGTTGAGCAGCAGCATCTATACTAAATGTGCCGTTTACAGCTATCTCTTCACCTTCCTCTAGGCCATCCTTTACGATAAAACTTTGTCCTAAACCCGGCCCCAATGTTACCTCACGCATCATGAAACTCACCCCTTTGTCGGATATGTTTTTGACATATACAACAGAACGCTTACCTGTCCACATCACCGCAGTTTTAGGGACTATTATATTGGCCATATTTGTAGTTGATGATAACTTAGCCTCCACAATACCTGAAGCGAACATTTCAGGCTTTAGCTTGAGACTACTATTGGCTACCTCAAGCCTGGCTTTGGCTACTCTTGTTTTGGGGTCAATAAGAGGGTCTAGAAAAGAGATTATTCCTTTAAAAGCCTCTCCTGGTAAGGAAGCCACTGTAAAATTGACTTGATCGCCCTTTTTGATCCATGCAATATCTGATTCGTATATATCGAAGAGTAGCCATACCTTAGAGAGATCAGCTATTTCATAGATGTCTCCCCCCTTTTGGATATAATCCCCTAGGTTTACCATTTTTTCAGTGACATAACCTGAAACATCCGCCTGAATCGCAAATTGTTCTTTCGGAGAACCTTCTTCTAGAATTTCTTCCACTTGACTGTCCGTAAGCTTCCAGTTTTTTAGCTTCTCTTTGGCCGATTTGAATAGCTGTGGCTGACTATTCTTCATCCTTTGTGCTTCAAATAATTCTTCCTGTGCTGTAACCAGGTCAGGAGAGTACACATAGGCAATGGTTTGACCTTTTGTTACGTATTCTCCGGTGAAGTTCACCATTAGTTTTTCAATCCTGCCGGGTATATGAGATGACTGGGAAAAAACAAGCCGTTCATCTTCCTGTACTTTCCCATTAAGTCTTACTGATTTTATTGGGTTTAAACTCCCTACGAATGCTGTACTCACATTGGCCAGTTGCATGGCCGTTGGTGACATACTCACGGCCATCGGATCGAGATCTTCGCCTTGATCATTACCCAAAGGAATCAAATCCATACCGCAGATAGGACAGTCCCCCGGCTCACCTTGACGGATTTGAGGATGCATAGAGCAAGTCCACACGGTTTCACCTGCTATTTCAGTCGTATGTTGGTGAACTTCCTCTATCTTGGCTTCGGATGAGCCGCTAAAGATTAACCAGCCTAACAATATGCCAAGGACAAGTGTTAATAGGGCAATTATGATTATTTTTCTATTTGTATTCATCTTAATAAATTTTTTGCAGTTAGGTAATTGAGTTTAGCAATGGCTATCTGAGATTGTACTTCTGCAGTAGCTTTCATTTTCTCATATTTAAGGAGCTGTTGCTGCATACGCAACACTTCTTCAAACTCTCGACCCGAGTTGCTATAGGCTGTAAATAATAGGTTTAGCGCCTGATTGGATTCTTGTATTTGCTGATCATAAAGTGTGAGTAACTCCTGCTGCTGCTGAATTTCAAACCATGCCATTTCATAGCCCGAAGTAAGCACATTGGCGTATTCCTCTTTTTGGAGGGAATAACTCTCCTGCATCAGTTGGGCTTCTTTAACGGAAGCTTTGTACTTGCTTCTGAAAATGGGAATGCTAACAGATATCATTGGCATGAAAACGTTTCGTCCATTATCAGGTAACTCCATATCGGTTCTTTCACCCACCATCACATAGTCTAGACCTACTCCCAACCTTGGGAGGCCTTGTTTAAAGGCAGCAAGTTCACTGGCCTCACTGGCTTTTATTTTGAATTCAAGCTCTGTAAGCACCGGGTTATTCGTAAGCAGGGAATCTCTCCTGAAATTTTCCTGCAAGGACTTGATGCTTATCGAATCAATTACCAAGACCGGCTCCTCCTCATTTCGGTTCAATAATTTATTAAATCTAGTCAGCAGTGGTTTTTCCTTATCTTCCAAAATATTGAGGCTGGTGACGGCATCTTTTAGCATGATATCCACTCGTAGTACGTCCACCATCGTACCATTATTATTTTCAAACTTGGCATTCGCTATGGTTTTAAAGGACTTTAACAATTCAATATTATCCAGCTCAATCCGTTTCCACTCATTGAGTTCATAGAGGGGATAATAAGATGCTTCTACTTGATAATACAGTTGATTGCGAGCATCCAGAAAAGCTTCATGCTTTGCCTCTGCCATCAATGCTGCTGCATTACCTTGTGCTTTCAGTGTCCCGAACCAGGGAAACATCTGCGTTAATGAAAACCTTGCCCGTTGTGGCCCTACCCGTGTTTCCACAGGAGAGATAAAATACCCAAAGGAAAAAGAAGGATCGGGCAGTGTACTTACCTGCGGCACTCGTTGTACAGCAGCTTCAAATGCTTTGTATTTGGCTTGTAATCCCGGATTGTTTTCTGCTGCTATTTTAAAATACCCTTCCAGGGTCTGGGCGTAACCCAAACTGCTTCCCAAAAACATGAGCATTACGATATTTAGTAATAATTTCATGATTGTCTCTTTTTAAATTTTCTTTCTTCCCTCATACTGTACAGCACCGGAACGATGAAAATGCTCACCAGTGCAAAGGCCATCCCTCCAAATGATGGAATAGCCATTGGTATCATGATATCCGCACCTCGACCGGTTGAAGTCAACACAGGTAGCAATGCAATCATGGTCGTAGAAACAGTCATCAAGGCTGGCCTAATCCTTCGCACCCCAGCTTCCACTACCGCTGCTCTTATTTCCCTCAAATTATCGGGCTGATTTTTTTTGAAACTTTGATCTAGGTAGGTGGCAATAAGTACTCCATCATCTGTAGCAATGCCAAAGAGCGCAATAAAACCTACCCAAACAGCCACACTCAGGTTGATGGTGCCCATCTGAAACAAATCTCGCATATTGGTGCCGAATACAGAAAAGTTGACAAACCATTCCTGCCCATAAAACCACAGCATAATAAACCCACCGCTGAAAGCCATGATGATACCTGTAAAGACCATCAATGAGGTAGAGACCGATTTAAACTGGAAATAAAGAATAAGAAAAACGATAACTAGGACCAGGGGTACGATGATAGAAAGTCGTTTTTCCGCTCTCACCTGATTTTCATAACTACCCGAAAACTTATAGCTTATTCCGGCTGGTACAACTAAATCTCCAGCATCTATCTTAGTCAGAATAGCTGCCTGCGCATCATTGACAACACCCACTTCGGAGAATCCATCCCTTTTATCGAACAGCACATAGCCTACCAAAAATGTCTCCTCACTCTTAATTGCCTGTGGCCCGCGTACATATTCAAAGTCTACTAACTGGCTAATTGGTATTTGCGCACCTGTAGGTGTAGGTATTAGAATTTTGCCCAAAGCTTCAGGGTCGTCCCGAAGTTCACGTGGATAGCGCACTCTTACCGGGAAACGCTCTCGGCCCTCGACCGTTGATGTGATTTTCATTCCCCCGATGGCTATCTCAATAACCTGCTGTACGTCTTCTACATTCAGTCCATAACGCGAAATTTCATCTCTGTTAATATTGAGATGTAAATAGGGCTTTCCTACGATACGGTCTGCAAATACTGCTTCAGCCTTTACAGAAGGTACATTTCTAAGTACTTCCTCAAGCTGAAGGCCGAAATTTTCGATGGTTTTCAGGTCAGGGCCGTACACCTTAATTCCCATCGGGGCACGCATTCCTGTTTGTAACATGACCAACCGGGTTTCAATTGGCTGCAACTTGGGAGCAGAGGTAACACCTGGTATTTTAGTTACTTTCACAATTTCATTCCAGATATCATCTGGCGATTTTATCTGAGAACGCCAGTTGCGGAAGTAACTTCCATTATCATCGGGTATAAGTTCCTCTAGCGTTACTCCACGGTTAATCGCCTCTTCATTCAATAGGCTGTCACCTGTATTGAGTATAAAGCGTTTATCTCTATCTACTTTAAACCGAACGCGATGACCTTTTTCATCGAGCATATACTCTGGTTTGTAGTTAATGAGATTTTCGTACATTGAAATAGGCGCTGGATCTAGGGCAGATTCAACCCTGCCCAGTTTTCCTACCGTCAGGTCTACTTCTGGAATGTTGGTGAGTAACATATCAAGCTGACCCAATACTTTACGGTTGTACTCCATTCCAGAATGGGGCATAGAAGTTGGCATTAGCAAAAAGCTCCCTTCATTTAAAGAGGGCATAAATTCTTTACCTATCCCTGGGAATGTATCCGTTAATCCTGACCATGCTTTTGTAGTCCTCACATCCCAACCTACAGCATCAAAACCTTTAGCCATAAAGCTAAAAACACTGCTAAACCCTATCCAGGTTGTAGCGCCCAGCAGGATCAAGAAGCTTGGGATCAACAGAAATTTGATTTTATTATCAAGACACCACTTTAGTATTGACTTGTAGTAATACTCCAAAAGACTAAAAGCGCCTAAAATCACTCCCACTAACAAGCCCACAAAAAGTACATTAGTCAACAGACTCTTACTTGCACCTAAAGGAAGCCAGTATTTCCCCAGAAGCCACGTGATACCTAGTACAACAATGATCAGATCAGTTTTTTGAATAAGCTTTATATACCATTTTCCTGCGTCTTTATGATCTTCAGTGTATTTGCTTTTAAGGATTCCGGTTAGTCCATAAAGTGCCAGAATAATGCCTGCCCAAAAGTATCCTGGGATAAGTGCAGCTAAGCCGATGGCAATAAGTGCTATGTGGACCCATTTTGTGGCAGTCTTGTTTTTGATTCTAACACCAAAAAACCAATGCGCCAACGTAGGCAAGATGATCAAGGAAACAATGAGTGCAGCGATCAGCGCAAAGGTTTTGGTAAAGGCCAAAGGCCCGAATAACTTACCTTCAGCAGCTTGCATTGTGAACACAGGAATGAAACTTACGATGGTAGTGGAAACTGCAGTAAGAATGGCAGTAGCCACTTCTGAAGCACCATTGTATATGGTGTCGATCAGTTTTTGACCAGGCGGAGCTTCATCAATATGCTTGATGATGTTTTCGGAGAGGATAATGCCCAAATCCACCATGGTACCAATGGCAATAGCAATTCCTGATAGGGCGACAATATTGGCATCTACTCCAAAATATCTCATGGCAACAAACACCATCAATACCGATATTGGAAGTATACTAGAAATAAGTAGCGATGCCCGCAGGTTATACACCATCACGATCACCACTAGTATAGAGATTAATATTTCTAGTGACAGGGCTTCTTCCAGTGTGCCCAATGTCTCGTATATGAGTTCAGAACGATCATAGAATGGAATGATAGTTAGCTGGCTTTCTATACCATTGGCTAATGTTTTTTGCGGCAATCCTGGGGCAATTTCTTTGATTTTATCTTTGACATTATTGATAACTTGCAAGGGATTGGCTCCATAGCGGGCCACTACCACACCTCCAACGACTTCGGCTCCATCTTTATCCAACAGCCCCCTGCGGGTAGATGGCCCCAGTGTGACTACACCAATATCCTTGATTCGAATGGGTACGTTGTCCTGCACCGCGACTACTGCTTTTTCAATATCTTCTACTTTTTTGATGTAGCCTAAACCTCGCACCAAGTATTCAGCCTGATTGATCTCGATAGTTTTTGCGCCTACATCTTTATTGGACTTTTGTACTGCCTGCATTACTTTGTGCAGCGGGATGTCGTAAGCTTTAAGTGCATCAGGATTCACGTCTATTTGATATTCCTGCACAAAACCACCGATAGACGCTACTTCGGAAACACCTTCGGTAGCATTGAGGCCATACTTAACATAGAAATCCTGTACAGTACGTATTTCATGAAGGTCCCAGCCCCCTGTTGGGTTTCCTTCTTTGTCCCGTCCTTCAATTGTATACCAATATACTTGACCCAAAGCGGTAGCATCTGGGCCAAGGGCTGGCTGTACCCCCTCGGGCAATAAACCTGAAGGTAAAGAGCTTAACTTTTCAAGAATTCTTGAGCGCGACCAATAAAACTCTACGTCTTCGCTGAAAATGATGAAGATACTGGAGAAGCCAAAAATGGAAGAACTACGAATGGACTTTACTCCTGGAATACCCAATAAATAGGTTGTAAGTGGGTATGAAATCTGGTCTTCAATATCTTGTGGAGACCTCCCCTGCCACTGAGTAAAAACGATCTGCTGGTTTTCTCCAATATCGGGAATAGCATCTACCGGAACAGGATCTGAAGGTAATGCACCTACTTGCCAACCAAATGGGGCGGTGACAATGCCCCAGGCAATGAAGCTGATCAAAATGAGAACGGTAACCAACTTGTTCTCAAGAAAGTATTTAATAATTTTATTTAGCATAAACTTAAATTGAAAATATGAACTAATTCAATCGAGGGACGTCAAAGCATTGCTCACCAAAGTGGCTACCTAGAGCAGTCCATTAAAGGCATGTCTAAATACGAAAGGTCTGAATCTCAATAAGAAGATCGGATTCGGATATTGGAGGGGAGTGGTAAACTTGAACTAAAGCAGATTGCTCCATTTCCAGTGCTCGGCAGTGTAATTCAAGATCCAAGTAATTGATTTGAGTAATTAACTCTGCCGCTTTTAAATCAAATGAAAAACTTGAGATTTGATGCTTATCCACGTCATAGTCTGTTTCCACATCATGGCAGCAGCCTTTTGGCATTTCAGTGTCGTTACAGCAAGAGTCAACCTTTTTATTGATTGCAATGCTCTCGAGGATTTCACCACAAAAGTGCTTGTTGATCGTTACCCCCATAGAGGTAAATATCAAAAGTAACACTAGCAGGAAACGACCAATTTTAAGCATAGATTGATAATGTTCTCACATCATTTAACACAAAATTAATCATCACGGCTTATTGAATTTGTCAAAATTCCGTTTAAGATGTGTAATATTTCGGATTTTGTCTCAAGCCGGATTTTTGAACCGGACTTGATTCGATCCTAGTTAGTCAGCGACTCAATTTCAAAACCTGCCTTTTGAACAACTGCTACAATCTCATTTTCCGTTGCTCCTCATGCTGATGTTATCTCCAAGACTTTATCTGAGTTATCTATATCTACTTTCCATGATTCAATATCTTCTAGTGAGTTGAAATGCCGAGTGGCCGACTTTATACAGCCATTTCAGCAGAGGAAAAATTACTTACTACATAAGTCACTGTGCTTTTTCAATTTGACCTTAGTCTCAAACTGTTCCCAATTACACTTACTGAGCTTAAACTCATAG
>TARA_R110001599_G_scaffold130882_6_pt1 | contig 14922 bp, 15 predicted proteins | sample TARA_R110001599 | Tara Oceans TARA_R110001599 (sample SAMEA4398360) | marine metagenome | biome: Polar Biome; feature: [MES] marine water layer (ENVO:01000295) within the mesopelagic zone...; material: water (ENVO:00002006), including particulate matter (ENVO:01000060) such... | reverse complement strand
GAGGCCACTTTCAACGACAAAAGCATTGCCGATGTACTCGACATGACGATTGACGATGCCATGGATTTCTTTGCCAAGGAAAAGGCGGTGCACAGCAAGTTGAAGCCACTGCAAGAAGTAGGCTTGGGCTATATCCGTTTGGGGCAATCTTCCAACTCACTCAGTGGAGGCGAAGCCCAAAGGGTGAAACTGGCCTTCTACTTAGGAAAGGGGAAATCAAATGACAAGGACCATATCCTCTTCATTTTTGATGAACCGACTACTGGACTTCATTTTCATGACATTGACAAGCTCATGAAGGCGATCAACGCACTGATTGAGCAAGGCAATTCCGTCATTATTATTGAGCACAATACCGAAGTCATCAAACTAGCCGACTGGATTATTGACCTTGGCCCAGAGGGCGGGCAGGACGGTGGAAACATCACCTTTACAGGCACCCCAGAAGAAATGATAAAGCTCAAGGACAACTATACTGCGCAGTATTTGACTGTGGATATGAGTAAATAAACTTTTCTAATTATAAGCTAGCTAGTGACTGTTATACCTGATATATCAGGTATAACAGTCATAAAATTCAATATATTTATGGCTATCAGTCATAAATGTGACTGATACATAACGTTGTGCTTAATTAGAATATGAACGATAGCATTGAAATAAAATCGAACAAGGCTTTTAACTATCTAAATAATAACCCTTGGACATTGGTTCTTGGAGCAGGTATTTGTAAAAACATTCTACCTGATTGGATGGACTTGACTTTAGGTGTAGTTAACGAAACATTTAATTTTTCGTGGGATTGGAAAGAATTTAAAGCCAAATCAGATGATGTTGGTTTTAGTTTGGATAGCTGGCTACAAGCAGCACTTAATAAGTATATCCAAGATGGAAAAAGCGTAGATGATTTCAACCTACTTCTAGAGAAACACTTATATGGTGATTTCTTGAAGAAAGCCCAAACCTTTGGAGTTGAAGAAGCTATTAAGGTAATGATTCATAATCCTCATTGGTTAAAGCAAGATGAATTGCTCAAAGTGATTGATTTTTTTGAAACACATTTTCCAAATTGCACATTATTACAACTGGTTAACGCTCTTTTAGATTCTGACCCCAAAATCTATAGGCCCGAGTCGATTATTACATTCAATGCGGACCCTCTCTTGCATTCACTTTTAATTGTTTATGGCATTAAATTACATTATGAGAAAACAGGAGAATATAACTTTCCAATTGAGGATTATGTTAGGGTAACAAGACCATTTGAATCAGGAGACAAGAAAATACCCATACTACACCTCCATGGTGCAATCTATCCTCAATTCCCATCCAAGAGAAAACTTAAGACAGACTCAAGAGATAATTTGATTTTTTCAGAGACCTCATACACGCGAACGGCTGGTATTATGAACAGTTGGGCTCAAAATGTTTTCTCCTATAAATCCACACATAACCGAATGGTCTTTATGGGATTATCTATGTCAGACCCGAATATTAGAAGATGGTTAAGCTGGAGTGCAGAAAACATTAATACTCAGCTGGAAGTATTCACAGGCGCATCTAATTCTGTAGTAAAGCATCTTTGGATAAAACCAAAGTCAACGGACAAAAAATTAAATGATTTCTTTTCTTACTCTCTAATCCATTTATCTACAAAACCAGGGTGGATAGACAATTGGGGGGATGTGAACAAAGGATTATTAAACTTAATGGGAAAAAAATAACTAAGCACAACAATACCTATACGCAATGCACTTCGGGACACTGCGCATAGCCAAACCGTTACACTAGCAATTCTTTTACCCTTCTCCACTCAGACATTGTCTCAGTAACCCTTCTACTCCGACCTCAACGCATTTATGGAGTTCCCTTTTGCTTTTTAGAAAAAAACTCCTCTAACAAACCTCATTTCTTAAGTTACCAATTTGGTAACTTTTACTTATCTTTGTCTTAGATAGAATGAAAAATGAGAGTAATCGCTAAAAAGATACTTCGTGATTTCTGGAAACTTCATGCTGATTCTGAAGACCAACTAAAGACATGGTACAAGGAGGCTTCGAAAGCATCGTGGAGCAACCCCACTGATATCAAAGAAGAATATGCAAAAGCAAGCATACTCAAAGCTGGACGAATTGTTTTCAATATCTGTGGAAACAAGTATCGGTTGGTGGTAGATATTAACTACTTGAGGCAATGGGTTTTTATTAGATTCATTGGGACGCATTCTGAATATGACAAAATAGACGCAAATACTATTTAACATGGAAATTAAAGCAATCAAGACGGAACTGGACTATAATCAAGCGCTTAAAAGACTTGACGTAATCTTTCATGCGCCTGAAAAAACTCAAGAAGGTGATGAAGCAGAAATACTTTCAATATTGATAGAAAAATATGAGGACGAACATTATCCAATAGATGCTCCTGACCCCATTGAAGCTATTAAATTTAGAATGGAACAAATGGAAATGAGTAATAAAGATTTGGCTCATATTCTTGGATACAAAAGCCGCGTCTCGGAAATATTCAGTCGTAAAAGAAAACTCACGCTCAAAATGATTCGAAACCTGCATACGAAATTGAATATTCCGTATGAGTCGTTGATGACGGATTACTAAAGACCAGAATCCTCTTTACAATAAGGCGTTATGGAAAATAAAGAAATAACTAAGTTTGATATTGCTGAATATCTGGAAGACGATGCTCTGATTGCAGAGTATTTGAATACTGTCTTAGAAGAAGGTGATACCGAAGATATTATATCTGCACTCGGCCATGTAGCTAAGGCGCGAGGAATGACAAAAATCGCTGAAGAAACAGGCCTAAGCAGACCAAGTTTATACAAAGCATTATCGAAAGGCGCTAAACCACAATTTGACACCATCCTTAAAGTGCTTAGGGCAGTTGGGGGCAAATTGAACGTTCCTACTGCATAAGTTCTAATTAAGGTTTTCTGACCTATTTCCACCCCCCGCCCCCGCCAGCGGGGGATAATTACAGAAGCTGTCAGATTTGGATTCATCTGCTCGGTCACCTCAGTTCTGTCCTCCCCCACTTGCCTTCGCGTAGCTACGGCAAAGCGAGGTGGGGAGGTGGCCAAGGCCGGAGCGAGAGTCCTACTCCGACCTCAACGCATTTACTGGATTGCTTTTTACTGTTTTCATTGAAATGAGTGTGATGGTAAAGCCAATCAAGAATAACACGGCCACTGCGGTAAGCACATAGGCCAAAGGATCTATTCCAATTTGATACGTGAAATTGCTGAGCCAGTCTTTCATAAAATACACGGAAACAGGCACGGCAATCAGCAGCGAAACTCCAGCGATTAACAAGTACTTAAAGTTCATCAGCCATAGAATTTGAGAAGCCGAGGCACCCATAATTTTACGGATACTGATTTCCTTTACGCGTTGCTTAATCACGATGGAGATAATGCCCAACAGTCCACCGCAAGCCAACAGAATGGAAATGGCAGAAAGCAAAGTAATGAGCGTAAGCGTACGCGATTCTTCCTTGTACAAGTCCTGAATTTCGGTATCTAAAAACTGATAACTGAATTGACCATCCGCAATGACTTCCTTATAATCCGCTTCAATTTTCGATACCGTTTGGCTGAGGTCAGTCGGGTTTACTTTTACCAACATAAAGTTAGAGTTCAGCGGTTGCATCAGCATAATCATTGGCCTAATTGGCTCGTGCAATGACCTGAAATGGAAGTCTTCTACGGTTCCTACAATGGTGCCCTTGACCAAGTTTTCATTGTCTTCCCAAACCAATTGTTTGCCAATCGGGTCTGTCAGGTTCAACTGGTTGACGGCCGATTGATTCAGCACAAAAGAACGCCCTGCCGAATCAGCAACATACACTTTACTCAGCATTCTGCCTTCCAACACCTTCAGACCAAGTACTTCAGCCACATCATCGTCCACAAACATTTCAGAGGCATCTACTCTTTCAGAAGGGTTGTTTTCAGCATAAATAGGATGTTGGTTAAACTGCCCCCCAGGAATATTAGACACGGCAGAAGCTCCAGTGACAGCCGAGTTTTTGAGTAATTCGGTTTTAACCAGTTTCGTTCTTAGGTCATAACCATCCACCTCCAAAACCATTAGGTTGTCTTGCTTAAAGCCAAGGTCTTTTTCTTTCAGAAAAGTGATTTGATGTTTGATTACTAAGCTGCCGCTGATCATCACGATGGCCGCTATAAGTTGCACTGCCAAAAGACCATTTCTGATATTATTACCACCCAGTTTGCTCAGCTTTAATCCCTTTAGAATTTGTCCAGCCTCAAAAGAATTTAGGTAGAGCGAAGGATAAATGGCCGATAAAAGTGCGGTAACAATGGTGATTGAAAGCAAGAGTAAAATAACGTCTGTTTGATATAAATCCGCTACCGAAACATTCCCGTTCACCAATTGATTAAAGGGAGCCTCCAGCATATACATGGCCACAAAGGAAAGTACGAGCGCCAAAAACGTAGTGAACAGCGCTTCGAAAATAAATTGCGAAAACACCTGAGATTTGTAAGCGCCCAAAGTCTTCTTCACCCCAACTTCCTTCAGTCTTTGCGCAGCTTTTGCCGTGTTGAGGTTCACGAAATTAATGATAGAAATCAGAAGAATGAACAAAGTGCTGATACCATAAATAAGCAGGTAGCTATAGCTGCCATTGGCTTCCAATTCCCAGCGAATATTCGAATGCAAGTGAATACTTTGGACAGGCTGTAACTCAAATTTCAAATCGCCAGCTTTCAATGAAGCCAAGCTTTCCGCTCCCCAGTCTAAATACTTTGGTGCCCAATCTGGAATTTTCGCTTCGAAAGCTTTTGCATCGGCTCCGGGGGCTAACTTCAAATAATTGAAGTGACCGAAATCATCCCACGACATCCATGGATCGTTGAATTGCAATGACTTTAGCGTTACATAAGAGATCAGGAAATTATAATGGAAATGTGAGTTCTTCGGAGCGTCTTCAATCACCGCTGCCACTTCCAGCATATCTGGATTTCCCATAAAAGATAGCGTTTGACCCACCGCTTCTTCATCTCCAAAATAGCGCTTGGCCATAGACTCGGAGAGAATTATTCCGAACGGCTTTCGCAATGCTTTATCTGCATTGCCTTCCACCGCTTTAAAACTAAAAACATCAAAGAAGGTACTGTCGGCAAAATAACCGTTGGCTTCGTTAAAGCCCACGTCTCTTTTTTCGTTCCGAAGTGGAATGGTAGTTTTAGTAAGTCCTGGGCCATATATTGGTGAAATACTGACCGCATCAATCACTTCAGGAAAATCGTTGACCAGTGCTTGAGCCATTGGGTGAGGTGTTCTGGTCTGAGGGTTTTCACTCATCCATGCTACACGATAAATGTCATCAGCGTTATCGAGAAAAGAATCGTAAGACGACTCGTATTTGATGTGCGAGTAAATGAATCCGCAAACGCAAAAGGCCACAATGAGCCCTAGTAAATGGAAACTGGTTTGCAGTTTTTGGCGGAGCATTCCGCGCCAAGCAAATTTGAAATAGCTTCTGTACATGATGATTGTATTTGAGTTTTGACCGAGTTTTTTGATGGCAAAGGGGCGGATAAAATTGAGCATATGAAACCAGTAATGAAGGTTCGCCATTCGTTTCGATTTCTCTTCCCTTTGACATTGATAGTATTCGTATAAATCGCCCTCTATTTCTTCAAAAAGGTTGTTTTTGCAGACAAGCGAGAGCAGCTTGACAGCAATTCTTGGTGGTTCATATGTTGGTTGGAGCCCCACGAGATTACACGATTTTTAAGGCCATTTCTGGAATTTGATTGAAAAGCGTGTTTCTCAATTCATGGTTTCTTTCAAGGGCTTGTTTACCACTCGCAGTAATCTTGAAAAGGCGTTTTCTTCTGCCCCCGCGTTCATGGGTGCCTTCGGCCAATTCAGATTCTAAAAATCCTTTTTCATCGAGTCGACTTAGGGCAGAGTGCACTGCGCCAATCGCTACTTTTCGCTTGGTTTGGTTGATTATTTCCTCGCGGATATTTAGGCCGTAAGCTTCCGGAAATAATACGCCAACCACCAACAATACCAGCTCTTCAAATTCCCCTAATTGCGTTCCTTTCATTCTTCAAGTTTCGTATTTGTAGAACAAACATAATCAAAATCTACAAATATGAAACTTGGGTTAGTAAAAAAATTATCTGGAGGGAGTGTTAGACGTTAAGCCTTAAGGCTTTTTCTGCGCTTCATTCTGCTGATAAATACGGCAAAAACATTTGCAGAAATGATGAGACCTGCACCCACGATTTTCTGAGTGGGCATGGCTTCATCTAAGAAAATAAAACTGGTAATCATGGCGATTGGAGTGCCTAAATAGAAAATAAGGCTAGTGTTGGTTGGCGGCAAAACGGTGGAAGCTCTCAGCCATAAAGTATGTGCGCCTACCGTACAAACCGTTCCTAGAATGATCAAATACACCCAGTCCTGCTGGGTCAAATCCCAATTGGATTCGAATGACATGGGCAAGAAAACTATAAGCGCAAAACTGTATTGGCCAAAGGCCCTAGTCATAGAATCTAGGTGCTGATTTCTTTGTTGGATAAAGGGCAGTATGGCAAAAAAGGCTGCGCTGACCAGTCCGACTAAAATACCTGTGGTGAGATTATTACTTAAGTCAAAAGCAGGGACGATAAGGTAAATTCCGAAAAGGGCAATCAGTACCGCGATGATATCGTAAACGGACGGCTTCTTCTTATTGATGATCCAATTGAGGTAAATCATGTGCAGCCCAAATGACGAAACCGAGAGAATGGCCATGGAAGGGGTGGCAAGCTTTACGCTCATGAAATAGGTAATCCAGTGCGCCCCGAAAACAATGCCAATGAGAACAAGTGCCTTCCAATCCTTTTTGGTGAGCTTTTTAAGGTTCTTATTTCCCGCTATAAAGAACAAAAAGCTTGCGCCAATCACCAATCGCACCAAGCCAATAGTCACCGCATTGGCAGAAACTTCCTTGATAAAAATGGGAGTAATACCGAAGAGAAAAACGGCAATCAATCCCTCAATGTAGTAGCGTGATTTCAACTTTCAGAATTAGACAGCAAATAACGCAAAAAAGCACGGCTATTGAATAACCGTGCTTTTGCAAAAACATTAAGTTTTCTTATTTCTCTATTTGCTCTTTCTTCTCTTTGATCAACCCCTTGCGTCTCATAATCGTCTCCACAAATTTTATTTCGTTTTGAGTTTTGAAAACGGTGAAAGGGAACATCATCATTTGAGCCTTGTTTACCACAAGCACAAATTGCTTTTTGTCCATCCAAGCATATTTGATTTGCTCCCATTTCATGGGCATACCTTGCTTAGAATTCATTTTGATCAAAATCTGACGGCTGTCAATCTCGTAAGAAAGCTTATCGAAAAGCATTTTACTTTGTTCTAGCTGGGTTACTCCCGTGAACTGGATCAACCAGAATAAAAGATAAAGTACATAAGCGATCAAAGCGCCAATCCACCACCAGTTTGAAGGAATGACAAAGGCCATGGAAGAAATTCCAATGGCAATTAAAACCACCCACCATTGCTCTTTAAGGATGTTTCTCATCCCCGCACGGATGTAAGCTTTCTTATCTAAAGCGTATTTTTTTGTTTTTACAATCATGATTAATTACCTGCTAACTCGCACAGTGTCGAAAAAGAAACACAAACATAATGATCAAAACCAAGGCTTCAATCATTAACACTAAAAAATTGCGTTTCTTAACTTTCAAATTATTCTGCTTTCAGGCTTATGTCCAGGCTTTTTGCCGAATGGGTAAGTGCACCAACGGAAATATAGTCTACTCCAGTCTCTGCCACCGCCCCAATGGTCGATTCGGTAATGCCACCGGAGGCCTCGGTTTCTAAACGGCCTTTGATCCAAGTCAAAGCTTCGCTCATTAATTCCGGGCTCATGTTATCGAGCATAATTCTGTGCACTCCCTCCAAGGTCAAAACCTCTTTAACTTCCTCTAAGTTACGGGTTTCTACTTCAATTTTAAGATCACGCCCCGTTCGTTTTAAATAGTCTTTGGTTGCTGAAACTGACTGAGTAATTCCGCCAGCAAAATCGTTGTGGTTGTCTTTCAACATCACCATATCATATAACCCAAACCGATGGTTCACCCCTCCACCAATAAAAACAGCCCATTTTTCCATCAGCCTAAAGTTAGGGGTGGTTTTCCGCGTGTCTAAAAGTTTTGTTGAAGTATGAGAGATCAGGGAGTTCAGTTTATTGGTGTAAGTCGCAATGCCACTCATACGCTGCATGCAGTTGAGCATTAAGCGTTCGCCAGAGAGAATGGCCCTTGAACTACCGTGGATCCGCATGATGATGTCGCCTTTTTTGACCACATCACCATCTTTTACCAAAGATTCTACTTTAATAGAAGGGCTTAATTTTTTGAAAATGATTTCGGCCAATTCCACACCAGCGATGATACCGCTGTCTTTCATGAGCAGATATGCAGAGTTTTCTGCGTTTTCTGGAATTGAAGCTAAAGATGAATGATCGCCATCGCCAATATCTTCGGCTAATGCGCTTTCAATAAACTGATTGAGAGATTTTTCTGTAATGTATTTCGGCCACATAGGCCAAAAATACTAAATAGATTGCTAGGGCTTAACGGTCTTCGGTAAATTCCAGTCTATAGATTTTATAGTCCGTTTTATATTTCTTCGCCCGAAGTACCACTCTGTATTTTTTATTCCTTGAAACATAAGAACCGATGGCATAGATAATACCTCCATCAGAGTTGCCTTCGTGAATAAATTCTGTGGAATCGGCAGGGTTTTTCTGGAAGAATTGCTTTAAAACAATTTCCGCTTGGTTAGTGCTATAGTCTTTTTTCTCGTTGTCCAGTTTAATCTCTACCCTTTCATGCAGGTATTTCACCAACTCTCTGGAGCTCGAAGACTTTAATGCCTCTTGAACGTTTTTTATCAGTGTTTCTTCTGGAGTCTGAGCAAAACCTGAAAAGGAAGTCAGCACTAGCAAAAGAGACATGAAAGTAATAACGATATTTTTATTCCTCATTTTTAGTGACTTAGCCATTAGTTTAACGAAAATAATGCCAATTATTACTCTCCTTAGGTTAGTTCAGAATCAAATTAATACAATCGCTTTGGACTTACAAACCAGATCATAATAATATATATTTGCCCCCATGGAAAAACGCGTTCTCTTAATGATCTTGGACGGTTGGGGTTTAGGTACCGATTCCAACGTTTCTGCCATTGATCATGCCAAAACCCCCGTTATTGATTCTCTCTATCAAAACTACCCACACTCTAAGCTTGAAGCCTCTGGTTTAGCGGTTGGCTTGCCAGCCGGCCAAATGGGAAATTCCGAAGTGGGTCATATGAATATTGGTGCTGGCCGAGTAGTGTACCAAGATTTGGTGAAGGTAAACAAAGCCGTAGAAGAAAACACCTTGGCAGATAACCCAACCTTAAAGTCTGCTTTCGACTACGCCAAGGCAAATTCCAAGAAAGTACATTTTCTAGGTTTGCTCTCCGATGGCGGGGTGCATTCTCACATCAATCATTTGAAAGCTCTACTTAGTATTGCGAACAATGAAGGTTTGAAGGATGTTTTTGTACATGCCTTTACCGATGGCCGAGATACTGACCCAAAAGGCGGCATAAGATATATGGCCGACCTAGAGGCGCACATGGAAAAAACCACAGGAAAAGTAGCTTCTGTGATTGGTCGTTATTACGCCATGGACAGAGACAATCGCTGGGAAAGAGTGAAATTGGCTTATGACGCCATGGTGAAAGGAGCTGGTGTGAATTCAGAAAACATCACCGAGAGCATTGCTAATTCATATATTGAAGGTGTTACGGATGAGTTTATCATTCCAATAATTCATACAACCAATGGCGTTCCGCTGGCCACCATTGAGGAAGATGATGTTGTTATATACTTCAACTTTAGGACGGATAGAGGAAGAGAAATTACCCAAGCACTTACGCAGCGTGATTTTCCTGAACAGGAAATGAAAGCCATGAGACTTCACTTTGTTACACTAACCAATTACGATGATTCTTTCAGTGGCGTAAAAGTGATGTTTGATAAAGACAATTTGAAAAACACTTTGGGCGAAGTGATTTCTGCGGCAGGTAAAAAGCAAATCAGAATAGCTGAAACAGAGAAATATCCGCACGTCACTTTCTTTTTTAACGGAGGAAGGGAAACTCCTTTCGAAGGGGAGAAAAGAATTCTATGCCCTTCTCCTAAAGTGGCCACCTACGATTTGCAGCCAGAAATGAGTGCGAATGATATTAAGGAAGCGATCATAACAGAGTTAGATCAGCAGGAAGTAGATTTTGTTTGTCTCAATTTTGCCAATGCCGATATGGTGGGGCATACTGGAGATTTTGAAGCCGCAGTGAAAGCTTGCGAAACCGTAGATACTTGCGCTGGAGAAGTAATTGACGCAGCATTAAAAAATGGCTACACCACCATAGTAATTGCCGACCACGGTAATTCAGATGTAATGATAAATCCAGATGGCAGCCCAAATACTGCACATACCACGAACTTGGTTCCATGTATTCTCGTTGACAATGAATTGAGGCCTCAAATGAAAGATGGTAAACTTGGCGATTTAGCTCCTACCATTTTAACATTAATGGGGCTTGAAATTCCTAAAGAAATGAGCGGAGAAATACTCTTATGAAATTGAAAAATCTAGCATTCTTACTTTCTCTATTGCTGTTCGGTTGTTCGGTCAGTCAGAAATCTGAACCCATACGAACAGGCACTTACTTTGACCTTGTCGAGCTTTTAGATGAACAAATAGCCACATTTGAAGTAGAAAGACCGATCCTCACCAAGGAGCTAAGCGTGAATGGAGAGCCTGATAAAATTATTGTTCAGTTGGATTCAGCAGAACAATGGAAAGAAGAGCTTGGCCTCTTTTATCAGGCAGACATCAATAAACTAGGCTTGGAAACTTCCTACGCTACGGAAGAGCTTTCAACTGGAAACGGAAATAGAAAAGTAATAGACTCTGCTAAAACGGAAAAACCAACTGTTCGCACAATTGAATACAATTACATCGAAAATCAGTTAAAGAGTATCCGGATAATAATTAGAGACGAAAACCCAGTATATAAATTTGAAAAAGAGCTCAACCTCTATTTCAATGCGGTACAAGGAAAGTCGATTTTGAGCTCTTTTGCTATTTCTGGCGATCAGAGTATGATCTTAAAAGACGAACTAAATTATAGCCTAAAAGCTACAATTGGCAAATAGATTATAAACGGAACAAAGCCTCAAGCAGGCTTAGGTTCTCTTTCCCTTTCTTTACCAAGAATAAAGGAATATCACCGCTTTCATAGACTAACTTTTCGGCTACGCTACCAATTAAGAAGGCAGCAGCGCTGGTTCGGCCTTTAGAGCCTAGAATAATTAGGTCTACTCCTTTTTCAGAAGCAGTTTTATAGATTTTATCGGCTGGGTGCGGATCATCATCAAGCGCAAAAGTGTGCTCAAATTTCACATCACCAGTATCCATTTTCTTAAAGAACTTTTCAGAGTCCTTCTTAGTGTTTTCGAGCATAATCTCAGAAAACTCTTCATAATTCTTCCCTGATTTATGATAGCCAGTCGGTACTCTATAAATATGATTACTCATCAGTTTTGCCCCTGTTTGCTTCTGTAGAGCCACTCCAATCTCAAAAGCCATTTGAGAGTGCTCTGAATAATCAATTGGGATAAGAATCTTATTCAGCTCCAGTTTTGGGTTTTCAGGAACATACATTACAGAAGAAGGAGAGCTCTTGGCGATTTTGCTAGAATTCAAACCCGCGTTAGAACGGTGATGCTTTCTACCCAAAACCATAAGGTCTATTACCTTTACCTTGGCCATTTTAATCACTTCTTCGGTCACCTTTCCAGTTGCTACTTTTATTTGAACATCGCAGCCATTAGGTAGAACAAAATTCTCGTCCACCTTTGCTCTTATTTCATGTTCAAGCGTTTCATCCAGTGGTGCAATTAAGTCAGGATATTTCTCTTGAATCTCAGCAGGCAGCTCCAATGATTCGGCCACATGCAAAAAGTAAACAGAGTTAATTTCAAAAACGCGCGCTATCATAGACGCATACTGGATAAGCCCTTTATCCATTTGGGTAAGGTCTAAACAGACCATCATTCGCTGAAACTTGCTTAAGTCGTACATCTTCAATCAGGAAATTTGTTGATGTAATTTATTGAAATAATTAGCCCATACCCACGTATTGAAGGTTTTTTTGATAAGGTTTTATTTAGGGTTGGTGATTGGTATCAACATGCCTAACTTCGTGCGCTTTTAAAAGAATAAAAGGTTTGGCAAATACGCAGTTTTTAGAAAAGATGAAAGAGCGATGGAATCTCAACTCGCTCATTCAAGTGGTTTTGGTGTTGGTTGTGTTTTCACTTACTGGAATGACAGTTGTGTTTCTAAAACCATTTGTTTTTCAGCTTTTTGGCATTGAAAGCCTAACGGGTATCAAAGGAGTTTTTCTTTATTTGCTCTTAATTCCGCCCTTATACCAAATTCTACTTTTGTTTTATGGCACCTTACTGGGCCAGTTTAACTTTTTTTGGAAATGGGAGAAAAAAACTTTCAATTCTATAGGAAAGCTTTTCAGAAAGAGAAAAAAGAAGGATTAAGCCTCTGTTTATATCATAAGCATCTGTACAAGGAACTTAAAAATCCTGTGTAACATTCTTCTCTCTAATAACTATCTTTATTTCGTGGACAATCATATTAAAGAACTTTTAAGAGATCACGCATTAAGGCTCACCCAAGGCAGAGCAGATGTTATTGACGTTTTTCTCAATCACGAAGTAGCGGTTTCTCATGCCGACATTGAGCTGGCTGTGGATGGAAAGTATGATAGGGTAACGATCTACCGAACCCTTAAATCTTTTTTAGACAAGGGATTGATTCATAAAATACTCGATGACAAAGGGGGGATCCGATATGCACTGTGTGCCGATGCCTGTTCCGAAGGAAGTCATCAACATAATCACATCCACTTTAAGTGCAACAAATGTGAGCAAACCACTTGCTTGGAACATGTCGAAATTCCCATGGTAAAACTACCGCGTGGGTTTACTGGCGAAGAAAGTAATTTTTTGATTACTGGTATTTGCGATAAATGTAAGCAGCGCTAATTAATACGCTTTTTCAGCCTTTCTCTTTTTCAGCAAAGGGGAATCAGGCCAAACTACACCAGGTGGTAAGTCTATATTGGGTGGAGTAAAATCAATAATTCCACCTTCATCATCGTTTGGATCCTTTTTTACCTTTCTGCTTTTCATAAGCTGAAAAGTCAAGTACGTAAGAATCACGTAAGTGAGGCCGCTTAAAATAAGATCTAGGTAAATACTATCCATTTCAAAACTTCAGAGAAATGAAGTTACAAAATGTTTCTACACAAAATCAATAAAAACGAAGGCTTTCCGTCTTTAAGTCAAAATTTAAAACGCGAAGAAAATTAGCCAAATAACAAAGAGTACTGGTAATAGAATAGGAATGGAGTACCTCAATATATACCCAAAGAACGAAGGCATGTGAATTCCCATTTGCTCAGCGATAGACTTTACCATAAAGTTTGGTCCATTTCCAATGTAAGTCATGGCTCCGAAGAACACAGCACCAAGGGATATGGCTACAAGTTTAGATACGGAGTCATCGAAGAAGCCACCCACGGCATAGTTATGAACATCACTGATCACCGCAATGTCTCCTCCTTGAGAAGCCATGGCAGCAGCCAAGAAGTTCAGATAAGTAGGTGCGTTATCTAAGAAGCCTGAGAGAATTCCTGTTCCCCAATACAAGGTATTGTGCGTAATAAGAGCAGTACCTGTTTCAGACTGTGCAAACTCACTTACCAGCGCTAATGCTGGCATCATGGTTCCAAAAATTCCAATGAAGATAAATGCGACTTCTCGTATGGGTTCAAAATTGAATTCATTCCCCTTAATAGCTCGCTTATCAGCAAACCTATATGAGAAGAAGCCGACAGAGAACATAATTAACTCTCGTATGAACGAGAATTTCTGCCCGTGATAGTGAATTGCTGGAACTCCATCAATTACGTTAGGGTCAATAAAAACGGAAGCAATAATAATGGCTAACCAAATAAAGTTTCTTGAACCAAGGATGGTGGTTTTGTTAGTGAAGGTTGAAATTTCTTCTAAATCTTCATCCGTATTGCGTTTATCAAAAATGTAGAAAATTACAGCCAAGATCCCTAAGCCAGTCATCCATGGGAAAATATTATGCTCAAGGGTCCAAGCAAAAGGCACCCCTTTTAAGAAGCCCAAAAATAGTGGCGGATCACCTATTGGAGTTAAGGCTCCTCCAACATTACTTACAATAAAAATAAAGAAGATAATGTGGTAAGGCTGAATTCTACCTTTATTCAATCTAACAAACGGTCTGATTAAAAGCATTGAAGCACCCGTTGTTCCGATAAGGTTAGATATAACAGCGCCAATAAGTAGTAAAGCCACATTAGTCATTGGCGTAGCCTTTTTATCTACTTCAATCATTATTCCCCCTGAAGCAATATAAAGTGAGGATAATAAAGCGATGAATTGAACATACTCCGCTAGAGCATGAACAGGGTGATTGACATCTCCTACTCCAAACAAATAGTATAGCACCACAATTCCAGCCAAAGACACCGCAATAATTGGGTAGTTCTTGTGCCAAAAGTGTTCGTAAAATAAAGGGCCGGTGGCAATCATTACCAATAACAAGGCAAATGGAATTACTGACCAGCCTGCTGGAGATACATGTTCTTCTTCATCAGAAGAGGCAGCAGAATCATCATTTGATACCACTGGCAGCTCTTCAGAGGTTATAACCGATACTGAAGTCGCAGGGGTAATCCCATTGATATA
>TARA_R110001599_G_scaffold69410_1_pt1 | contig 14923 bp, 6 predicted proteins | sample TARA_R110001599 | Tara Oceans TARA_R110001599 (sample SAMEA4398360) | marine metagenome | biome: Polar Biome; feature: [MES] marine water layer (ENVO:01000295) within the mesopelagic zone...; material: water (ENVO:00002006), including particulate matter (ENVO:01000060) such as...... | reverse complement strand
GTACCAAAAGCTCCCGACAAGAATTATTGGCGCGAACTCCATTACATTGACTAATCATTACAAAAGGTCTTCGTTCAAATGATACATATTCACGAATCTGCCTGAGTGTAATGATTGCTCCTTCGGAGCCGTCGATTTCATTGCGTTCTTTCCTCGCCAATAATTCTAAAGGTCGGTGTAGTTGGAAGCTTTTTCTGAAATCGTAAGGATTTTAAGCAGAACAACTTTGCAAGTGAATTAGCTAACATCTACAGGATGACTTGATTATCTCGGATACCTAATCCCCTCCACCATTTCCTGAACATCTTCCGGAGGATCGGGATAAAATGATCTAACGCTTAGTGCTACTATCAGATTGATCAACATTCCAAAGGTTCCGATTCCTTCCGGAGAAATTCCAAACCACCAGTTTTCAGGAATATTTAATTCAGGAAAGACAATCTTGAAATAGATGATGTAGGCCAAAGTAAATATCAATCCGGCGATCATTCCGGCAAGAGCCCCTTGCTTGTTCATCTTTTTGTAGAAAATTCCCAGAATAATAGCAGGGAAAAATGAAGCAGCCGCCAATCCGAAGGCAATAGCCACAACCTGAGCTACAAATCCCGGGGGATTTATTCCAAAATATCCGGCAACAACAACTGCAACAGCAGCCGCTATTCTTGCATATCGCAATTCAGCTTTATCGGAAATATCTTTGTTGAACTGCTTTTTGATCAGATCATGAGATACTGACGTTGAGATCACCAAAAGTAATCCCGCTGCGGTTGAAAGTGCAGCAGCCAATCCACCCGCTGCAACCAACGCCGCGACCCAAGCCGGTAAACCTGCTATCTCAGGATTAGCCAATACCATGATGTCCCGATCTACATATAATTCATTGTTGTTTGCCGTCACTTCATTAGAGATCATCACCTGATTGTTGGCTCCTCTTCTGATATCCAATCCGTCCCGAATAATATCCGGTGCTCCGACAATAGCAGCTCCCGGTGCATAATTGATAATTCCATCCTCGTTTTTATCCACCCAATTTAACAGCGCCGTTTCTTCCCAGGTACTAAACCACGGAGGCATTTCTTCATACGGTTGTTCGCTTACTGTTTCGATCAGATTTGTTCTGGCGAAAACCGCAATTGCCGGAGCAGTTGTGTACAATATTGCGATAAAGATCAGTGCATATCCTACAGAAATTCTGGCATCTTTAACTTTTGGAACGGTGAAGAATCGAACGATCACATGTGGAAGTCCGGCAGTTCCTACCATCAATGCTACGGTTATAAAAAATACATCCTGCATACTTTTAGTACCGGATGTGTATTCAGCAAAACCTAATTCCGTGTGGAGTTGATCCAGTTTGTCTAACAAATACATTCCTGAGCCATCCGTAACTGTTGAACCAAATCCAATTTGAGGAATCGGACTTCCGGTTAACTGCATCGAAATGAAAAAGGCAGGAACCATAAAGGCAAATATCAGCACACAGTACTGAGCAACTTGCGTATAAGTAATTCCTTTCATTCCACCCAACACGGCGTAGAAGAAAACGATCGCCATTCCGATGATCACTCCCCAAAAAATATCTACTTCCAGAAATTTTGAGAACACAAGTCCTACGCCTCGCATTTGTCCGGCTACATAAGTGAATGAAACGATCAGCGCACAAATTACAGCAACAGTTCTTGCGGTATTTGAGTAGTAGCGATCACCGATAAAATCAGGAACTGTAAACTTCCCGAACTTTCTCAGATATGGAGCTAATAGCAAAGCCAGCAACACATAACCACCGGTCCAACCCATCAGATAAACGGTTCCGTCGTAACCCATGAAAGAGATCAATCCCGCCATAGAAAGAAATGAAGCGGCCGACATCCAATCTGCTGCTGTTGCCATTCCATTTGTTAATGGATTAACAGCTCCTTCAGCTATATAAAATTCACTGGTTGATCCGGCACGTGACCAAATTGCAATTCCGATGTAAAGGGTAAAAGTAATTCCAACGAGAATATACGTCCATGCTTGAACATCCATTATGCGTCCTCCTCGTTTACACCAAATTTTTTATCTAAACGATTCATCAGGTACACATAGATAAATATAAGCACCACAAACACATAGATAGATCCTTGTTGAGCAAACCAGAATCCTAGTTTGAATCCGCCCATCTTAAAATTATTGAGCCAGGGAGCGAGTAAAATTCCAAATCCGTACGAAACGGTAAACCAAATACTTAATAATATGCTCAGGTACTGGAGATTCTTTTTCCAATAGCCTTTCAGATCTTTTTCTTGTGTCATACTTCCCGATAGTTAGTTTCAGTGAGTATGCGTGTTTTATAGAAGTGATGCAAATTGTGTTTAACGTTTAACCACAGAGAGCGCATAGAAAAGAATACTGTTAGTTTGACGATCGTAGCTCCTCTGACCAAAAACTTACTTCATCATTCAATATTCTTCTGTTCATAATTTGGTATTCAAATTTTCTCCGTGCTCTCTCTGGTTAATCTACAAAAAACCCCGACCCACATTCCGCAGGTCAGGGTTTATCCTGTTCTCCATGAAAGAAATTCTTAGCAAGTGCGGATTGCCATCCGCCCCAACTTTTAACTACAACCTGAAGTTGAACCGCAGGTAATACATTTCATACACGTTCCGTTTCGAACCATCGTCATGCTACCACATTCCGGACAAGCATCACCGGTATAACCCAGCTGCTTAGCTTTTTCGTAATCTGTTTCATAGCTGGAAGCTGCTTTCGCTTTAGCCTGTGGAGCAACGGCATCCACTGTTTGCTTCTGCGGTTCTGCAACCGGAGCTTTTGCAACAGTTTTGGTTGTTTCCACTACTTCTCCGCCGGGCGTTGGACGAAGGTCTCTGGTTGAGATCTCATCAGCAGGAACATGAGCTAAGTCTTCGCGACCTAAGTAAGCAACCGCTAATTCACGGAAGATATAATCGATTACAGAAGTACTCATTTTCACATGAGGATTTCCGGTAACCATTCCGCTTGGCTCGAACTTTGTGAATACAAAAGCATCCACGAATTCTTCTAACGGCACTCCGTGTTGTAAACCAAGAGAGATCGAAATTGCAAAACAGTTCAGTAAACTTCTGAATGCAGCTCCTTCACGGTGCATATCAATAAAGATTTCACCAAGCTGACCGTTTTCGTACTCACCGGTTCTCAGATAAACGCTTTGTCCACCGATCTTAACTTTCTGAGTATATCCTTCTCTTCGGAATGGAAGTCTCTGGCGACGAGCTAAATACTTATGAATAATACGTTCTGCAACTTCAACAACTTTGTCTTGTTCTGCTGTTGTTGATCCATCTACAGTATCCTCTTCTTCCTCTTCCAGTTCTTCAAATACATCAGCCAAACTGTTCAGCGGCTGACTTAATTTTGAACCGTCACGATAAAGCGCATTCGCTTTCAACATCATTTCCCATGAAAGCATATAAGCATCTTTCATGTCTTCGATGGTAGCTTCGTTCGGAAGGTTGATGGTTTTTGAAATTGCTCCTGATAAGAACGGCTGAGCTGCTGCCATCATTCTGATGTGACCACGAGCTGAAATAAATCTAGTTCCTGTTCTACCACATTTATTTGCACAATCAAACACAGCCAAGTGCTCATCTTTAAGATGCGGAGCTCCTTCCACTGTCATAGTTCCACAAACATAATCGTTTGCTTCAGTGATCTGCTCGCGGCTGAATCCTAAGTGACGCAACATATCAAAAGTAACATCGCTGAGTTGCTCTTCAGTGATTTCCAGAACATTTTTGCAGAAATCTTCGCCTAGAGTCCACTGATTGAAAGCGAACTTGATATCAAAACTACTTGGAAGTGCCGCTTCAACAGCTTCCAGTTTTTCATCAGTAAAACCTTTTTCTTTAAGCGATTCAGGATTTACATGAGGACACCCATCCAAACTAGCAGCTCCTTTCGCATGGTCAATGATCGCTTTGGATTCTTTAGCAGAATAGCCGAGCGTCTTTAAAGCTTTCGGTACACTTTGGTTGATGATCTTAAAATAACCACCGCCCGCAAGTTTCTTGAATTTCACCAATGCGAAATCAGGCTCAACTCCGGTAGTATCACAATCCATAACCAGACCAATAGTTCCGGTTGGTGCAAGTACAGTTACCTGAGCATTTCTGTATCCGTTTTTCTCGCCAAGTGCCACAGCGCGATCTGAGTTTTCTTTAGCTGCCTTTAGCAGGTAATCAGGACAAATTGTTGCATCGATTCCCATCGGCTTAACCGTTAATCCTTCGTACTCTTTAGGATCAGCATTGTAAGCCGCTCTTCTGTGATTCCTCATCACGCGAAGCATATGCTCTTTGTTTCTTTCGTAACCTTTAAAAGCTCCTAATTCACCTGCCATTTCAGCACTGGTTTCATACGCTTTCATATGCATTATCGAAGTGATTGCTCCGGCTGTCGCTATTCCTTCATCACTGTCGTAAGGAATTCCCTGAACCATTAAAGCGGCTCCGATATTTGCATACCCAAGACCTAATGTTCTGAATACGTAAGACAGATCTGCAATTTCTTTAGATGGGAACTGAGCCATCAATACTGAGATTTCAAGTACGGTTGTCCAGATCCTTGAAGCATAGCTAATTGACTCAACATCAAATGTAGTGCATTCTTCATCTTTGAAATACTTCATCAAATTAAGAGAAGCCAAATTACATGCTGTGTTATCCAAGAACATGTACTCAGAACAAGGATTACTTGCCTTTATCTCGCCATCTTCCGGGCAAGTGTGCCATTCGTTGATGGTATCATGATATTGTGTTCCCGGATCTGCTGAAGCCCAGGCTGCGTAAGCAATCTGATCCCAAAGATCATTTGCCTCAATCACTTTCATTGGTTCCGGCTCGCGACCTTCTTTCTTCGCTTTTGCTTTTTCAACTCTCCAGATAAGATTCCACTGTCCGTCGTCTTTAACCGCCTGCATAAACGCATTCGGAACACGAACTGAGTTATTGGAATTTTGACCGGCTACAGTTGCATACGCTTCTGAATTCCAATCAGTGTCGTACGTATCAAACTTAATGTCTGTAACGCCCTGAGCTGCCAACTGAATTACACGTTCAATATAGTTCAGTGGAACCTGATCACGTTTTGCTTGACGAATTACTTTTCCAAGCTCTTTATTCTTCAGTGGATCGCGACTCATTGCGCCATTAAAAGTTCTGCCTTCGATCTCAACAGGAGTATGGCACAACTTGATAATATCTTTTAAATGCTTTTGCGTGATCTTTGAACCGGAAACCAAAGCCGCGACTTTTTGCTCTTCCTGAACTTTCCAGTTGATGTACTCTTCAATATCCGGATGGTCCAGATCAAGAGTAACCATTTTAGCAGCACGTCGGGTTGTTCCACCGGACTTGATCGCTCCCGCTGCTCTGTCACCAATTTTCAGGAAGCTCATCAATCCTGATGATTTACCACCACCACTTAAAGGTTCATTCGATCCACGAATATTGGAGAAATTACTTCCTGTTCCTGATCCATATTTAAAAAGACGAGCTTCACGAACCCACAGATCCATAATCCCACCTTCATTTACCAAGTCATCATCTACACTCTGGATGAAACAAGCATGTGGCTGCGGATGCGTGTAGGAATCTTTTGATTTTGTAAGCTTACCTGTCTTTGCATCAACATAGTAATGTCCCTGAGCCGGTCCGTTAATTCCATAAGCCCAGTTCAACCCGGTATTAAACCATTGCGGAGAATTCGGTGCCGCCATTTGGTTAGCGAGCATGTAACAAAGTTCATCATAAAACACTTTCGCGTCTTCCTCTGAATCAAAATAATCGTGCTTCCAACCCCAATACGTCCAACAACCCGCCAGTCTGCTGAAAACCTGACGGCTATCCACTTCATGAGAAAATCTGTCCTTTTCGTCCAGCTCTTTCAAAGCTTTTGAATCAGCTTCTGATCTTTGTAACCATTTCGGCACTCCTTTCTCAGAAACTTTTTTAAGCTTGGCCGGCACTCCTGCTTTACGGAAATATTTTTGCGCTATAATATCTGTTGCGACCTGAGACCAACTGTCAGGAACCTGAACGTCAGACATATGGAAAACCTGTGAACCATCCGGGTTCTTGATTTCCGAAGTTCGGGATTCAAATTTCATTGAGTCGTATGGGGTCTTCCAATCCGCTTGAGTATAGAAGCGCGTAAATTTCATTTATTTCTCCGTTTTTTCATTGCTAAAATCTTCTTCTTGTCTTCGGGCTGATAGAGCAGGTAAAACCTTTAAGCCAGGAGCCTATTCTCCTTTAGAAGTGAGATTTAATATAGATGTGAGGCTTGGAGTGAGCAAGTTAAATCTGAATTACTTTTCCACAAAAAGAAACACTTATCCACATTAACAATTGCCAGATCAATCCTAACAAAAAAAGAGATGTTATTAATGATTTTATTTTACGAAAATCACAAAAAGGAATTCAGCAAAAAAATATAAAAAGCTTCCCTTAAACGCTATTAAAGAAAGCTTTTTATAAAATTATGAATTAAAAGTTATCCACATTTATACTATAAATAAACTCATTTTATATATTTTAATTTTATTTAATTATTCATTATTTATAATATTTTTATACAAATTATTGTATCAATTTTTTTGCATAATATAAATAATAATTCAACCTAAATCTTTTTACAATAGCTTAACTTGAACTACTTATTCCGCTGAAAAATAAAATGCACCGGGAATAATTCCTGTAGGAAAACTATCCACCTTTACACCGTTAAGATTGTATTGAATTGCTAACCCCGATTGGGCAAAATTCTTGGCATCAGCCCCCCAAATAAATTGACCTTCATCCGATGTGGAAAACCCTAATGAATAAAAGTTATTTTCTATAAATGCTGAATCTATAACTTCAAAAATATTCATATCTATACTCATTACATTCTCGTTCATCAGGTAAGCAATATCATCTAGGTCATTGATTATCAAATCTCCGGGATGTCCACCAACTTCAAAACTTGTAACTACTTCAGCTGTTGTACCATTGAGCACATAGATCATTCCGGGAGTGTCATCGTTAGGGTCGCTGAAGTCGCCGTAAGCTCCTGCACAAACTACCCATAACTGATCGTTGTCTTGCTTCAAAATACTTACAGGATTGTCTCCTACCGTAATAGTTCCGGTAACTTCATCTGTTGCTGTATTTATTATGCTGAGGGTATTGCCATTTCCGAATCCACTATTTGCCACATAAGCACGCTCGCCAACAACGACAATTCCTTCAGGGTTTGATCCCACAGCAATGGTAGAAGTCTCTTCATTTGTTTCCAGATTGATCACAGAAACTGAATTTCCATAAAGATTTGTTACATACGCTTTGGTTTCACTGACCTGGACTAATTCTCTTGGACTAGCTTCATTAGCAATTCTGATGGTTGCTATCTTTGTCAATGTTTCCTTATCCACCACTTCAATTTTGCTTGAATTATTGACAACCAAATATAAACGATCTCCTATTGCCGTAGCACTGTAAAGTATATCTCCGATTGGTGAACCATTTTCATTTTCATATTGGTTTTGGGATACTTCGCCCGTTATCGGATCATAAGCAGTGATACTTGCATTGGCTTGTCCAAAATTTCCTTCATTCAGAACAAATACTCCGTTCAAAGTTGTTCCTGAATCTGAATCACTTTTATCACAAGCTGTGGTTAGGGATATTAATATTGCAGACGCAATTAGCAGTGGTCTTTTCATTAGTTACCGTTTTTATGTTTTATAGTTAGTGTTATTAAAAAATTTCTGAGGGGTTGTGGATACAGGCGCACTACTTCATATTGCTCATCCAAAATATTATTCACCTGCATACTAAGATCGAGTTGTGTTTTCCTGATGGTTTTCGAATAATTGATCGATGCATCCAGCACGAAGTAAGATGGCTCAGGATCTCGAATATCGTTTTGTTCCGTAGAGTATCTTTCTGAAACCCAGTTGCCGTATAATGATGTTCTGAAATCTCCTCTGCTTACTGAAATTGATCCCGAGTATTTCCATTTCGGTACATATGGAAGTTGATCACCGACAGCCGCATCACCATCAAATCTGGCTTCATCAATTGTAGACCTTGTATAACTTGAAGATTGAGAATAGCTGAGTTTATAAGTTCCCAATTCAAATTCTTTGAAAGCAGTCCATTCTACCCCATAACTTAACAGCGAAAGATAATTCTGAGCTCTGAAGAAAGTTCCGCCTCCGGGATTCCATTTAATCCCATTCGAAATATCCATTCTGAAAAAAGTAAGATTATGATCTCCTGTACTTTTCCACTGATCCGTTATTCCGATCCCGGTTTCTGTTAAAATTGCAGTTTCCGGTTTCAGGTCTTCATTACCACCTTGTGGCCAGTACAGATCATTAAAAGTCGGAGCCCTGAAATTCCTTGAAACCAGTGAATGAACATATATTTCATCTTCGATGATCTGATAGTTGATCCCAAGCGAAGGACTCACCGCTGCTCCGAAATCAGAATAATGATCTACTCTAATAGTGGGAAAAATTCCCAGAGCCTTAGTTGGTGAAATTTCACCCATCAGTTGCTCGCTTAAGAGATTTCTGTATTTCTTCTCAATGTAGTTATTGGTCTTTACTTCTGTAAAATATGCCGATGTAATATTTGTGAGCAACACTACTGAAGAAATGAACACAGTTGCTGTCCACTCATTATTCCATTCTCTTCCCGTACTTATACTTTCAATATTCCTGTTCGGGTCAAAATAGTCGAGTTCAGTTTGTGCCAGATAGGATTTTATTCCGTGTTGCACATTCTCCGTTCTGAAATGAAACGAATTTACCCAACGATATGCTGAATCATATTGTCTGGAAGTTCCGGATCCTACAAATACATTTTCGGGAATTTCATGATCTGATTTCAGATACCAGAATTTTGACTGAAATCTCTTTCCTTCTTTGTTCCATCCGGCTTGCAGTTGAAACTGATCGTTATCAAAAGTTGCATGCCTTCGATTTTCTTCCTGCTCCGTATTTCTATCGTAATATCTGTAGTCGTTCTCATTTTCCTGAATTGACCCGCCTAAACCCAGCGTCCAGTTCCCGGCTTCAAATCCGATATTCCCGAATGTGATATAATTGGAGTTGGAACCTATTGATTGTCCTGCAGAAAATTCCCCTGAATTTATTGAAGAAGCCAATGATACTGATCCACTGATACCACTGCCATAGGTTGAACTTCCTGAACCTGAACTGACTTCCACCGACGAAAATGCTCCTGATCTGATCAAGGAAAGATCTAGCACACCAAGCATTGAATGATTGATCGGCATGCCTTCCCAAAGCACGCGGGTTTGTTCTCCTCCAAAACCTCTGAATGAAGCCAATGAAACAGCTCCCGGGGCATTTGAGCGCACAAAAATAGAAGAATATCGGCTTAACGCTTCACCTAATGATTGTCCATATGTATTTGCTAATTGTACTGAATCAATCAATACAGTGTGACTTGGTTGCTTAATAACAGGAATTCTGTAGCGGGTGGACGTAACTGTGATCTCTTTCATTTTCAGAGTATCAGAGACAACCTGTGCCGGTACATTCGCAGAAAGCCAAAGTGAAACAGCTATAAAAAGGGATATAAACCTCATGTAATAATTCTTAGATCTTTTTTCCCGAAAGATGCTATGAAAAATTTACGTATTGGCAGGTCTCCTGGCTTTCCTTGTGCAGCGCCTTCCCGATCCTATTGATCAGTGGCAAAGGTGAGGCTGCGGTTTCGGCCATTGCCGAAAAGGATTACAGTTGCGGGAACAGCTTCCGATTTAGCTGAAGATTCAGATTCACGGAATTCCCTTTTAATTCAGAAACGAACATGTTTCCAAAACCAACACCGTTGACTTTTAAATTACAAACAGATCAAATCACAAACAACCCCCCTTGAATAAGGAATATGGAATAACCAACATCCAACACTCAGTTTCCAACTTTGTTAATGGTTGTTGGTTGTTGGTTGTTGGTTGTTGGATATTGAAAATTGAATTACTTGATAAGCGTCATCCTTCTTGTTTGTACAAAATCGCCTGCTGTAATTCGGTAAAAATATATACCGCTTGAAAGATTTGAAGCATCGAAGCTAAGAGTATAACTCCCTGCAGATTTTCTTCCGTTGTGAAGTGTTTGCACCAATCTTCCGGTTATATCAAACACTGAAATATTTACCACACTTGCTTCAGGTATTTGGTAAGCAATCTTCGTATTTGGATTAAAGGGGTTTGGGTAGTTTTGATGGAGGGTTACTTGCTCTGGTTGTACAAAAAATTCTTCATTTGAAGTAATAATAATTGAACCAAGCTGGACTTCAACCGTAGGGTTTCCTTCATTGATCAAAGCTCTCAATTCAGTAATTGGAAAATTATCAAGATTTCCATTCGCAATAATATCAAATTCTAGCAAAACCCCGCTTTGGGTAAATCCTTTTGAAGATGCACCTGAGATAAATAATGAATCTGTATTTACCAAATTATGGAATACAGCAAAGCTATCTAAAAGAGCCGATTTATTTACCTTATTTATAATAACAATTGCTGATGTATCTATTTCAAAACCAAATGACAAAGCATCGATGGTATCTTGATCAGGGTTATCAATTTCAATAGAAACGGTAAGTGTATCCCCAATACTACCTTCAATATCGGGGATTATGATTGTTGCCTGTGCTAAAATTTGAAAGCTCGTTAATAAAGCAAACACTACGATTAAAAATACTTTCATATTATTTGATTAAAAGCATTTTTTGAGTTTTTACTACATCATCTACAAACAACCGATAGAAATAGATTCCACTTGCGTTATTTTGTGCTTCCCAAGTAACCGTATGACTCCCTGCTACAACACTTTTATCCACCAGAGTTGCAACTTTTTGTCCAAGGGTACTATATATAACTAATTTCACTTGCGCTTTCTCTGGTAAGCTGAATGAAATATTTGTAGTTGGATTAAATGGATTTGGGTAGTTTTGATTTAATGAAATTTCATTTGGTATCTCATCAATAAATAAAGGCACAAAATTTTCTTTTGCATTTTCATTGATCCTGTAATCACCACTTAGATCTAATCCATTTGTATTGGGAAGTTTATCAATCGATAACAAAAACTCAGTATCTTCTGTTAAGGTATTTATACCATACAAGGAGAAGTAAATATTTTCTCCAGAGGTATTAGATGATAGATTCCAACTTTCAGGAATGTTACTTAAAGAAATATTTGATATTCCGTTTGAAAGCTTAAAACTAAATTCTAGTGAAGAAATATCTCCTGAGATTCCTTTTACAGTAAGTGGTACCAATATTTTATTTGATTCCTCTGAGTATTCTCCGAAATCTACATCGACAAAAACAGGCTCAACTTTTTGATTAGATAATCCACAATTGAGTTTGTCGATAAGCTTAACATCAAACTTTAGAATTTGAGCTCCATCGAAAGCTGTAATCATTCCATTTCCGGTAACATCAGCAGCACTTGAGTCGACCCCAGTTATTGGGTATGGCGGAGTGATTAAAACAGTGTGCCTTAGAATGTCAGAAGCATCGCTCGGCGTGACAATACCATCTCCATTAGTATCACCACATACATAAGGTGCAACATTAACTGAACCAGAAGATGAGTTTGCAGCCGGGGTTCCTTCATTTAGAAGGATGTCTTGGAAATCAATACCATAAGTTCCACTACCTACAGCTTTAAAAGTTAGGTGTAATAAGTTTCCAGATGTATTGACATCAGAAGTTCCTTGCCCCGAAATTAACCCATCTGAACTAGGAGTGGAGTTAAACTCCACCGAATAATTATCATCTAATAACTCACCTTTCTCAACATTTATTAATTCAAGTTTAGCCTGATCAAAATCTAGTTCAATTTGGAATGAACTGAACGATCCACCATCAGGATTTGCAATAGTTAATGGTAATGTGATTTCATTGCTTAATAAAGCTGTTGTATCAGGCAAACTGAATGTTACTATTGCTGATGGTTTGCTTTTGATAATTAAAGGTTTTTCTACTACAGGAATAATTTCAAAACTTGTATCTAAAACTTCTACATCCGAGAAAGAAATAATCGTTTCCAAATCTGTTGGTATTTCTTTTATCAATTCAAAGGTAATGTCATAAATTATACCGGAACCAGATGAACTACCTGAAAACCTTTCAATTCCAACTCCAACTTCTCCCAAAACTGGATCATCCTGAGCTATAGGCACTACTTGATCGCCGTAAAAATCGCCTTTTTCTGCTGATACAAAACCAATGTATTCTTTTTCATAATTAACATTGAAATAACTACCAATACTCTCAGTAACAATAGAATCCTGATTCCCTATAACTATTGATACAGTAAATTCATTATTTAAAAATATTTCACCTTTATTAATTAAAGACAGAGGCACTTCACCAGTATTTTCTTTAGCTATTACTTCTTTAGATGCAATTTTTGAATTGATATTCCTTTTCTTATTCCAATTTCTCGCAATCGGTCTTATATCTCTTACCCCTACAATTCCATCTCCATCTGCATCTGCATGTTCTGAATCTTTTTTCGTCCAAGGTGTTACAAACTGAGCCTTCCAATCTAACGACGCATTTTCTCGAACTGGACCTTCTACTTTCCAATTCCTCGCAATTGGCCCAACATCTTTATTATCCACTTTTCCATCAATATTTGTATCTCCAGGCCAGACTTCAATACCTGTAGAAATATTTATTTCAATTTCACTTTCAGTAAATGGAATTTTTTGTTGGTTCGAATTCTCAGCATCAACTTCTGTAAGCGTTATAGTTGTTTTTGTATTAAATGAAACATTTGGGTTTACTTTAAAAGTAGCGGAGGAAACAATTCCGGTTCCTTTTGAGCCTACTTGCTCTCCTTTTTTAGTAACTACAAATGTAACTTTACCTTCAGATGGTTCAGGAAATGATTGATAAAGAGGATGATTCCCTAAAAAATCACCTTCTAGACTACTTACATATTCAAGAACACTTTGATCATAAGTCAATACATAGTTTATATCATAAAGATCTTCTACAGGGTCAGATTCTGAACCTACTGTAACATCGACCTGAAATATTGAATTTGGAGATTGGGAGGTATTGGTTGAGAGAGAAGTTATTTCATCTTCTTTATTGATAGAAAAACTCCGAATTTCTGACCATAAGCTTTCATTAGTTGAATTTTTTGCTTTAACCTTCCATTCAAAATTGCCAGACGCATCAGTTAAAAGTGTGAAAGAATTAGATTGTGTTTGAATGGGTTCGTCACTGTTGAATTGAATCTCATAGCTTGTAGCATTAACAACTTTGCTCCATGAAAAAGAAATATTTCCTATTTGAAAAGATGCTTTATCAGATGGTGTAATTAGGTTTACTCTATCAAGAGTATTGTTTAGCAATTCGATGGTTGCAATCGAAAAAGCAGCATTTTCATAATAATCTTCAAATGTTGTAACATATCTTTCCTTTTGAGATTGCCTTTCATTAACAAAATCTTTTAATGTCTCATTTTTTGATAGTAAAGCATCAATAAGCTTTAAAGATTTGACTGTTTTAATAAGTATGATGTCCTTTTTAGAAACAGCATTAAGTGTCTTAAGCTCATTAAACAATTCATCTAAAATTGCTTCGTGTGCAACAGTGAGTATATCTTCTAACTGATTAGTAATGTCTCCTCTAGTTTCAAAGATTTCATCAATTAGCTCCACATAAGTGAAAGCTTCATCATAAAATATTTGATTCCCATATTGAACGGTACTTGCTGCTTCGTAAGAATTGGTTGGTAATTTTATTAATTCATCCTTTATCAAACTACTGATAGACAACAGCCTTGTTGCTTCATTTCTAATTAGTCCGCTTTCCAACATCTCTGGAAGATCTGTTGTATATGATTCCAAAACACTTTTAACAAAAGCTTTTTTAAGATTTGGTGATAAAACAGCTTTTACCCCAGCATTTCTCATTATTAAAAGAACATCATTGATCTCTTTTAATAATTGAATCTTGACAAGAGCTTTATCTAAGTCATCCAAAAGTTTCAAGTCCAATTCGGAATTCGAAATAACATAATTGCTTGTGTAAAGTACCCTCGTGACAATCTCAATATCAGTAACAAGTTGGTTGTTTGAATCAAAAACAACCTTGGTTCGGATAAGCTTTCCATTACTTTCAAAATATTCTAAACTCTTCACATAATACTTGCTTCCTTTGAGTATGACATTAATTCTATCTCTCAATGGATTATCCGTACCATAAAAATCATTAAACGCCTTTGACATATAATCATTAATTCTAGCATCAATAAATCCATTTTCAGTAATACTATCTTTAAATGTAGAAATTTCAGAATTATAATTTTCTTTCATTACAATCCCCAAAATATCATCTCTCTCAGTGGCAATTAGAAACCTTTCTCTAATATTAGTAACTCCCTCACTGATTCCTTCAATAATCCTTTCTCCTAGATCGTCCTTGTCTTCCGTAACAAAATTCAAAAATATGGCATTTTCTGAAGTTGTAAGTATTTCGAGCTCTTCAGAAATAACTATTCCATTTATTGATTTTATTCCTATCAATTTAAGTTGGTAATAAGTCGAATATTCGAATTCATTTTTGGGACTAATTTCTATCTTTGCTTTTTTCAAGGAGGTCTTATTCGAGTAGGAAATATTTAGTGGGACAATATTTTCATCAAAATCACTTACTTGAATACTTTCCTGTGATATTGAATTAAAATCTAAATCATCCGAAAACTTAATCACTATTGTTTCGTCTACTTTTAATTCCTCACTTTTATTTACTGAAATATCAACTAACTGAATACTACTTGAAAAAATAAAAATATTTGAACTTTTAACAGGATCGTGATACTCAAATGAACCATCGA
>TARA_R110001599_G_scaffold110671_4_pt1 | contig 14937 bp, 15 predicted proteins | sample TARA_R110001599 | Tara Oceans TARA_R110001599 (sample SAMEA4398360) | marine metagenome | biome: Polar Biome; feature: [MES] marine water layer (ENVO:01000295) within the mesopelagic zone...; material: water (ENVO:00002006), including particulate matter (ENVO:01000060) such... | reverse complement strand
ATATTGTAATTATTCATCTCCGTTAAATTACCTGAGTCTGCGGTAATAGTAACAATTGATTGACGATAACCATAGGCAAGAGTTGATGCAGACAATCCCGAAAAATCAAACGCATGATCGGCTTGTGTTGCGCTTGTGATTCCCGATGATGTATTTCCATCACCCCAATCAATTGTATATGTTCCCGAACTTGTGGTAGGTTTTAAGGTAATGAAATTGCTTGCGTTCTCCCAAACCGCAACAAGTAAGATAATTTTATCATCACCGTCTGACAATGAAGGCATCGCAAGCCAACTTGTAGGTCGCACATATCCAGCAGTAGCACCTCCGCCACCTCCGCTACTTCTGCCGCCTCCGCCTATTCCTATTGCTGGCATATCTTATCCGTTGTAAATTACTACTGAACCACTACTCATCGTGAGTGCGGTAATTGCCGATCCTGAAGGCACGGTAATCAACGAGCCAGCCTTGAGAGTATTACCTCCAAGTCCGTAGCTCGTTCTTTCTTCAACTCCATCCACTATAAAGGAAGTAATCACGGTGTCCTCTTGAGGAATGATTGCGTATCCCGTTAGAGGAGTATGAGCTGATACTCCCGTTAGTAATTTTGAGCCTCGAGCCCCTATTATTTTTTGTCCGTCTGTCATGACTTATGTTGGTATTTGACACTTGTTATATGCGTAGGATTGAGTCAAGCTCAGGGTACAAGAATGTCCCGTTACTTTATCGTCAAACCTTTCTGTGAATGGTTCAAAGGAAACTGATGGTTGTATCAGTATTCCCGTTGTATGTAGCTGCCGAAAGTAAGCAACGAAATCAAGCAAGATTGAGAGAGTATCTGAGAGGACTTCCTCCTCGTTCTCTTCACCCGGCAATACTCTATCCATACAAATCAATCTGATCTCGTATGTGAGAGTTCTCTCGTTGACTGATGCGCCCTCCTCAATCGCCCAAAGGACTGCGTAGTCCAGCTCCTTCGGATTGATTTCCCATACATCCCCCTGACCGTACTGCTTCACTTGCTGGTGAGCAATCGCCTCGTCCTCGATCAGTTGGAATACTTGGTTGAGCGTGTACATACTTTCTTAACTTCTGTTGGTTCTTGATATTCGCATTACGACTCATACTTATCTTTGAGGGATTGGTATCTCTTACTACGACCCAAGAACATCCCCGTAGTATAAACTCGGGTGTCGGGCTTGATCACATCCAGCCCTTGATCGGGGTTGGTGTACGCTGAATAGTCAGCTCTGTTCTCGAGAAGAAAGGCAACCAATCTCTCGGTGTACCACTCTGCTTTATCCTTATACTTCTGCGATATGAAATTAATCTCATCAAGGGATGCACTCTGACTATTCTCTGAGCCTTGTTGCATCAACCCTTTATTCAGAAACTTGTAGCTGATCGCTGAGGGAGCTTCTGCTTGAATCCAATACAATAACATTGGTTGAATGTAATCCGTCAGTAGAAGCTCGTTAACTGCCGTTAGACTTGATCCTATGATCTGAGTCTTGATCTGATCATACAAGGTGCTACCCAGCTTCGGTTGAAGATGGATGTCTTGACTCAAGATGATTACGGGACGTATGAACTTGAAGTCAATGTTCTCATGTAGGAGAGTATTATCCTTCACGAATGCTTCTGATATAAAGAGTACGTTCGCCATTATCGTCTTGCCTTAACTATTACTTGTTGCCACTCATGTCGGCAATGATATGAGTCTCCCCAAAAACCACCGCCTCGAGTCCATACATCTCTCTCGGTCTTGACTCCCATGTTGACGATCTCCTCGATGTCCCAAGTCTTCTTTCCTCCGAGCTGACCCAGCTTGTGTCTTTCCTTCGTTGAAACTCCAGCAGTCTCCTTGCAGAGATCGCGGCAGAACTTCCTTGTATTCTTGATGACCAACTCCTTCCCAGCTCCAGCTCTCAACCCGTAGACATATCTGATCTCGAACACCTCCTCCATTGGTTCGATGTCCTTGATGATTTGCTCTCCCTTTGGAGTTACTTTTGTTGACCTCTGAGTTGAACCATCCACATCGTTTATCTCGAGGATGATTGCTCCCTCAGTTGTTAGAACTTGAAGGGCTTGAGTGATTCGTTCAGTCGATACATTCAACGACCTTGCGATTGATAGGTACGGAGTGAGAGGCTCGGCAACTAAGATGTCAAGAACTGCTGATTCAATAGGCCCGAGTGCGCTGAACCAATACTTCAGAGACTGCGCTTGTCGAATGATTGCTTCCTCCCGTGAGGAGTAGCTTGCGAAATCGAATGACTTACCCTCTGAACATACCTCGTAATCTTCCGAGCCTACGCTCAATAACTTCTCCAGATGCATCTCTCTCTCCTCTGCGAATGCGTGAGAGCAATCTCGTTCTATTGCTTGCCTCATCTCCTCAGCTACTTGCTCAGGTATCTCCTCTCCGATTACGGTAGCTCGAGCCAGCTCAGGAGTGAACCCGTAGAGCTCTGTCAAGACCTTAATAGCAGACCCAGCAGCAACCATTCCTTGCTTCACATTCTGAAGTAAAGTGATGATTCCTGAGACTCCCCCGACTGATCCTTTCAATGCTGATTGAGCATCCTTTGCTTTGTCGTCAGTACCTGACTCCTCCTTCTCAATAACATCGAGTCCGACCTTCGCTCTTATCTCGTCATTTGTCATAACTGATACGACCGTAGCCTCAGAGAACTGAACGCTGATTGGTTCGGTATCTTGAATGTACAAACGGCCCTCGAATCCTTGTAGAGAAGCCAGCTCGTTAAACACTCTTTCAATCATCTGTTGACGATTGTTTACATAGGTGTTCTGAAACAACTCAAACGAATCAATCAGTTGAGTTCTTGAAGTGAACATTCCTTCCTCCTTAATTCCAAAGAGAGCAGGATCAACCACTTGATGACCAGCGTATATCTCCTTCTGTACCGTGCGGTTCAGGATCTCGAAACGCTTGTCGAAATCATTCCCGTTCAGTTGTTGTATCTCAGCTCCTCGATCCTTAGAGTCTGAGAAGTTTAATACGATGGAGTTAGCGTTATCGGTGTTGGTAAATTTATCCTTGATTTGTCTCTCGATTTCCTCTTGTTCCTCTGCCGTTGGTTCTCCATTGTAGAAGTTCATAAGTGTACCTCCCATGAACCCATTCTTAATTGAGTTGAGGTGGAAGTTAGCAACCTCTACATCGAGCTCAATATAACTCACCGAACCCATGTAAGTTGGTAGAGGATAGTACTTGCAGTCAGGGTGATATGCCTTGACATAAAGTAGCTGCTTTCCTTCGGGGTTCTTCCAATCGAATGCTTCTATCTCCTCCACCACAGGGTTATGCTTCTGCCAATCTTCTGAATAGTAGAATACAGAGCCGTCCTCGTTAGAACGATAGCGAGCAAAGTCAGCATGGTAGATGGCAGCAATTTTGTCGTTCAACTGATTGTAAACAATCTCCAATGCGAACCCGTTGTAGAGCTCCATGTCCATCGCGATCTTCTCGAGTATATCGTTAAGGCTCTCGTACTGATTCGGATGCTTGAGGAACTGCTCCAGCTCGGCAAGTCGAAAGGTATCAAGACCCTCCTCGTTGATGCCCCATCCTTGACCAACTACATAGTCCTTCTTGGAGTTGATAATAGCATGATGCTTTGCGCTCCTTCGGTAGAGATCAAGAAGATACTCAGGGTATCTATTCTTCCACTCTCCCTCCGTTCCGAATTGAATCCAATCCTTCCCTCTCTGCTCTTTGAAGTCCGGGACTTTCTGAGCCGCGAAGTTGAGTATTGAAAAGTTGTTACTCTCCATAGACTACGTATGTATTATTCCCTCCCGAATAAGTCGGAGTTGAAGTGATTGTTCCCGTTACCTTGACGATTCCTTGCTCGAGCATTTCTAAGCCCGTAGGATCAACGTTTAAGGATGAGGAGTTCGCATATATGTAATACCTCCATTGCCCCTCGTTAGAGAGCTTTATTTCAGCGTTAGCCGCAATAGGAGTTCCCGTTCCAACCTCAGTCAAAGTGAACTTATTGAAGCGGTTCGGATATAAGCTCGAGTCGGTTGCGATTGAGTAGACTATCTCCTCCGTAGTGTCGCTCCGAAATTCAAACAGATAGTATGTAGCAGTCCCTCTCTCGGTGAGAGTTACTACCACAATGTTAGCGGTATCTTGTTCGATGTTTATCAAACCGTTAAAGCAACTACTTCAATGTCAACGCTTGCCGTATCTGCTTGGGCAGAAATCACATCCCACTCATCGAATGAGGAGAATGATGCTCCCGAACTATTCGCTGATATGTCTCCCGTTGAAATCATAAATGTTGCACCAGCTGGAATCTTCAAATCAAAAGTGTCATGGCTTGTGCGTGCCACTCTGATTCTCACGAAATTGGTATTGTCCAAATTCGTAATACGAACGTACCTCAAATTAGCTCGAATGAAAGCACCTTGACCATTGGTAGTACCTATTCCAAGTACATCAATTTCGGATGCGCTGGGTACTGATAATACTCTCCGATCAACCTCAGCAATGTTGCTAATAGTTCGGGAGTGATTACCACCTCGGTCTACGTTTCCGAGAGATAAAGATTCTGTGATTGTTACGGTCGCATCAGCTGCGGTAATTGTGCTTGCCATTAGGGTCTTTTTATGTAAGTAGCAAACGGGCAATTTCGTGCCATCTACCTAAAGTATTTCTCTGATTATTAGGAATAACCAATTTCGTTTCTAAGGCTATTTAGAGAGCCTCTCCTGAGCGTTCGGGTTATTACCGACTCATAGTATCAGTCGCATTGCGAACGAAAGTAATTCAAGAAACATAAGGGATTCAAGAGGGCAAAAAAAAGAGCCACCCCGCATGATTGCAATAGGAGCAGCTCTTTAAACATGGAAAAAAAGAATCAAAAATCAGCAACGATTTCGGCTGCTAAAATAGACAATTATTTGATCAAGCTGGGTAGCTTGTCGTGTTCGTACATTCAGTCAATAAAGTAGCTGCTGCGGATGGGTCGAGCTGCCACATTGGAGCAGCTTCCATACCGCTAAAAGTGATAGTGTAACCTTGTAGATCTGCGTACGCAGCACCCGTAGCTGAAGTGCCAGCAGAAACCTCAAGTCCCGTGGTCACTCCACATACGAAATAGCCAGCCGTCTCGTCATTGGTTTCAACGATAGCCACAAGCCTATTCTGAGCAAGCAATTTGATTTCATTCCTACGTTCAGCATCCAGCTTACTCATGACGATTGTGACCTCAGGAGTGAAGTAAACGCTTCCGTTTTGAACGCTTGAATTGATAGTCTCAGTCAACGAGCTCGTTTCCTTGAGCTGATCGTATTTGAAGAATACGGTGGCTGCAACTCCCCAAGCAGTGATGTCTCCATCAAGGTAGGTAGGAACAAGAGCTTCGTACTCAGCAAGAGTAGTCAATCTTACGGACTTAACTCCACCAATCGCATCCTTGCAATCGAGAGTAAATCCAGTAGTTAAAGCACATGGCATTTGTGTTCTGTATTAGGTAGTGAAGGGAGAGACAGAAGCCTCTCCCAAAAAAAAAATTATGCTACGATTACCTTACCAACTTGGTCAGGGTAAGCCACCTGTACGCCCATAGTAAACTCCATTGCAACTTTGAATGTGCGGTCGTCTTGCGAGTACCACATTTCCAAGTTTGAAGAATCGTTTGCCAAGTCTATCCCGAGAAAAGCATTGCTCATGCTCATACCGTAGATATCGTTGAAGCCTTCAAGTCCTCCTACACCAACGATCTCGATGTTAGTGCCAGGAAAAATTAATCTCAACGGATCGAAATCAGAAGTGTAATTGTTCAATTGACCACCCGTAGAAGAAAGACCATTTCCGTTCATTAAAGCAGTTGCCAAAACGCGGAACTTGTCCGTACCCATGAACACCTTGAAGTCTCCCTGAGCAACTGCCGCAGATGGAGTTTCAACGTAGATTCTTTCAATTGCTTCAAGTACGTTTGAAATCGTAACCGCTCCAGTTAATGGAGTAGGGAATGATCCTGTACCCAAATTGCAATTGGTATAGTCTGCGCGTGGCATTACAAACCCGTCAAACATACCCAAGTTTCCAGCTGCTGGAGTCTGTGCATCTCCGTTCCATATGATCTTCTCAATCTCGTCCTGAACCTTCTCAACAAGATAGTTTGCGAACTGCTCCTCAAATGGAAGTGCCTCAGTATGAGAGCCAGCATTAAGCTGAGTTCGTAGGTAGTACCCTTCCAATACTTTTGGACAGAACTCCATGTTGATCTTCACGGGCTTCGCATTGATAGTTCTCTGCGTATAGACGATGTCTCCAGCCTCAACGAATCCACACGTTGAATTGGAAGCCATCTCTACTTGAGCATCCATCAAGTTGATAGTCGTATCTCCCTTCACTCCAAGCTGAGTAGTCATCATGGAAGCCGTGCGGCCTCCGATGAGTGCTTTAGTGATTAACGGGAAGTTCTCTTGTTCGATATATGGGGCTAAGAGCCCTGTAGCATCAATAGGCATTTGGTAGTTATTTTTTTAGATTATTTCTTTGTTGCTGACATCACCGCAGCCATCTTAGCTGCGAGGTCAGATGAGTTCTCGGTTCGGTTGAAAGGGTTCGCAACTTTCTTAGTCGCGGACTTCTTAGGAGTAGCAGCCATCTTCTCGATGATCTCTGTGACCATTCCTACGGCCTCAGATACTTCGTCCACTTTCTTTGAAGTTGCAAATGCAGCTCCAGCAATTTCATTCTTGATCAGCTCAGAGACTGCTCCAAGTATATCCTCTTTGAATTTCTCTGAGTCGAAAGGCTCGGCAGACATCTCCTCTTCCTTCTCCTCCTCCTCAGCAGCTTCCTCCGCTGGTGCTTCCTCAGTAGGCTCGTTCACCTCAACGATGATACCTCCCTCTGTTCGGATGATAACTCCTGACTCGAGCTCATGCTCTGCATCGGGAGCTGGTAGAGTCTCTCCATCTTCGGAGATAACCTCAACGGTAGCTCCAACCTCAACGGCTGGCTCTATTCTCACGATCGTTCCATCAACCAATTTCGCATCCTCAAACTTGAGCTCCTTAGTCTCCTCAGTAGCTTCAGTTGAGGTGGTAGTCTCCTCTGTGAAAAGTAGTTTCTTGATTTCAGGTAGTTTACCTGATATGAGTTCTGAAATGTTCATGCGAGTCGGGTCTTTAGTTGTAAGTAGCAGAGCATTTAGTTCGTGCCACTTAGAACCAAAGTGGGAAGAAATTACCGACTCGGGGGACTATCCTTTCAGCTCGTCAACAATAGCTTCAATGATCTCTCGGTTGATTGCAATCTCCTTGTCTTCTGTGAACAGACCCTCTACGGAGAATCCTTTGTAGTCGCCTGACTTGACTTGCTCCCACACCAAGTCGTTCTCGACCCTGAACGAACCGAACCAAGAACCCTCAGTCAACTCCTCGTAACCCTTTGGAGTTTTCTTCCTCTCGTCAATAATAAACGACTCGAACATAAAGACTCCTTCTAAGGACGTTTCGTGCATCTCGTTGACGGAATTAGTCCGACCCTCTCGCATATACTTGTAGACGATCTTTCTGATAGTCTCAGCGTTGAATACGACATAGTACTCCTTGCCATCCTCATCCTTGCGGTAGATAGGATAGTCAGCCAACATTAAAGGTCCTGAGATGATTCGCTTCTCCTCGTTCGTTATCTCGAAGGAGTGAGCCTTAGTTTCTTTGAAGGCCATCCATTGTCTCTCGATGGCTGGGTTATCAACCAAGGCTACTGCCTCGACTCCAGCCTCATCGTTATCGTCAATAGTCAGGTAGATTAGTGGTAATGTATTATCCATCGATTCCGAATGTTACTTGGTTCTCTATTTGGTTTATGTTCTGCTGATTGCCCGTCATCTCAGTCTCAATCACGAACGCTTGAATTGGAGCGAGTTGAGCTTGTTCTGATCCTCCGAGTTCTGTACTGCTGCTTGCTGCTGATGAGATGCTCGGAGCAGACGCGCCAGCATCTACATTCATGGTAGGAGCTGGTGGCCCTTCTGCTTGATTCAATAGAGCAGTAGCAGACCCTATGGCAGCAGCTACCGTACCAACCGCTACCGCTATGTTTGCAATCATGTCCCATGGTGAACCAGATGACTGGACTGCGTTTTTTATTGCGGCAGCAGTTGCGATGGCTGCGTTTATAGCAATCTCTCCAACTGCGAGTGCTTTCATGAATCCCGAGTTCGCAATCCCAGCTTGTTGCATCGCTGCTCCGATTTGACCGAGAGCTCCAGCTACTCCCTTAGCAGCACCGACTTTCGACTTATCAACCTTATCTTGATCCTTCTTAATTTTAGCGTTGTACTTCTTCTGAGCCTCAAGATCCTCTTGTCGATGCCTCTCTCTTATTTCGTTCAGTCGCGTCTCCTTCTCTGCCTCAATATCGACCTCCGTATCTCCAGCAAGTCGCTTGATTTCAAAGAGCCGTTCCATCTCAATCTCCAGCTCCTCGAACTCGAGCTCTCTCTCTGTCTTTCCGAGCAGCCTGAGCTCTTGCTGATAGTCAAACAACTCCTTCTCGAGAGCTATCTCGTTAGTCATCTGTTCAGACTTCTGTCCCGTTATTCTCTCGTCTACATCTGCCAGCTCCTTCTTGGCATTAATCAAGGCAACGAGTCTCTCTGTATTCTGTCCGTAAGCAGCGATCTGGGCATTGGCAGAGTCAACCGATACCTGAGCAATCCTCCTCTCGTCTTCTGCTTGGTCGCTTAGTATCTTACCCAGCTCGTTGTTAGCCTGAATCCTCTCAGCTATCCCCTTGCTAATATCATCTCGTATCTGACGTTGTAGTTCTGCCTGTTCCTGAGTAGCTAACATTTGGAGGGCCATCTGTGCCTCAGCTATCTCCGCTGCGTTCCTCAGCTTGACGATCTGATCAGCAGCCGTAACCGCTTCCATCACAGTCTCTGTTACGGTTTGAACTACTGCTTGTACTCCAGCGGCTACTGCGTTAACTACTGCCTCTGCTGACTCTGCTGACTCCTTCTGATACTCAAGGAGCTGGAGCTGCTTCTTGACCATCTCCTCTTGAATCTCCTGAGCCTCCTCAGTATCTCCCGTGAGTTGATTCCACTTCAGTCTGACCTCATCAATTCCAAGCGTGAGCTTAGTCCACTCAGCCATGAATGTCGAGCTGATATACTTGCCCAAGTCCTCAAAGAACTTCTGTACAGGCTTGGTCGCATCAACGAATGAATCAATAGCCGTCTGAGGCTCTGTAAAGAGTTGTACCAGCCACTTCGCTAACGGAACGACCGCTTCACTCAATATCTTAGTTAAGATGATTTGAAGGGCTTCAAAAGCCGTAGCAAGGAAATCGGCTGCTTCTTGATTGTTTCCAACCACCTCCATGAGCATCTCAAATGCTTTCTGTATCAAAGCAAGAATCCCGATACCTCCGACTATTCCTTTCAAGGTTGAACCGAATCCTCCTACTCCTTTGGATGCTTTCTTTGCTCCTTTGCCAGCAGAGTCAAATCCCTCCTCCATTCGTTTCGCCATCTCAGCGGCTTCCTCCTGAGTCCTGAACATAGCAGACTCGAGCTTCTCGAGACGCTTGATAGCATCCCCAGCCTCAATGTCTACATCAATGACAACCTTTTGTTTTTCAGCCATCTACGAGAGATCTATAACTCGGTACAATACATCGACTATTATCTGACTATCCCCAGCAGTCGGGTTGCCCGTATCTACCGAAACAACTAAGTCAGCTCCCGTTGCGAGAGTGTTCCCCGTGCTTAGGTTAATAAAAGAACCTTTGGAATCAACTGCTCCTGAGATCTCTCCTTCTGCTTGGCTATCAATCAATGCTACGCTTGACGCTTTCAAAACTATGTTAGTATTAGTAGCGTATGGAGTAGTTGCGTACTTCAAGTAGAACGAAGCATTGACCACTTGAATCTCCTTTCCCGATATGCCAGCCACTATCGTGATTGGAGTTGAGTTGAGAGCAAGCACCTGAGCAGGTGTGAGAAGGAGTTGAGTGCTCTTGATTTCTCCTCCTCCCGTAGCTATCTCGAGAACCCCTCCCGTTGTCCTTACCCATAGTCTTTGGTCTGTATCATTCAGGTAGAGCTCACCAATGTAAACGTCGTTGACTGACCAAGTTCCATCGGTATGATCAATGCTGGGAGCAGCCGTTGGTTGAGCCCCAGCTACGGTAGAGCGTTTGAGTCTTATTCGTGAGTCTTGTGTTGCCATTAGTTGTTGCCCTCTACTAAGTAAATAGATGATTGTGAAAATTGTGTCTGTACTATATTCTCTCCACCATCAACCGTGAAGATGTTTGTCCCTCCATCGAGATCTCTGACCTCATTCTCTCCCCCTTCCAATATCTCAGAACTCTCTTGTTCTCTGTTATTCACGAAAGTCTGATTTGATCGCGTTGCGGAGACTCCTGAGCAGTTCAAGATGGTTACGTTATGCAATGATGGTCTTACTGAATTTCTATCTCCAACAATGGTAACATTTCGACTGCCGACTCCGATACTATTATTGTCTCCTCGAACCATAAAGTCCATTGATCCCTCTCCGACATAATTGCCCTTACCTTGAACCTTTCCGTTCTTAGCTGGAAAGACATTACTCCTCGTCTGAGCCTTTCTCAGTATCGGTCGTTTCTCCTTCCCTGAGCCTCCCGAAATAGTACCCCCACTTCCAGCAACGAAAGTCTCCATCTTTAGTGGTTCTTTGGATATTACTTTGATGAGCTCGACCTTAGTTAGATCATTGTCGAATGGATTGTAGTCCAATACTTTGTTGATTCTCCAATACGAATTGTCGATAACTATCTGATCTCGGAAATCAAGTTTATGTATATCAATCGGTGAGAGCTGAAAGTGAGCAGTCATCAACTTACTATCCTTGTTCGTGATTTCCAGAAGTCCTCTCCGATGGTATCTGTTAAAGAGATTATCGTTCGTGTATAGGATAGTTCCTGTATAGCCATTGGGCCTGTAATATATCTCCGTAGGCACTCCGAAGTTGATGTCTTGAGCTGGAGCAAGAGGATGAGTAAGATGTCCAGCATAGGGGTACTCATACATAAACCAATACCCAGCGTTTCCATTCAAGACCCAAACGGGATCACTCTCAAGCAAGCCAGCATAGTAGAGCACTCTGATTCCTATGTCCGTTGGAGCAATACCATCCTCAATATCTGCATCGTATATCTTCGGGATGATTCTATTACTCGCACCATCATTCACCAATGGAGTAGCTTTGAACTCGATGCTAATCTCCTTGTCGTTATTCAGAAAGTCGTTGTCAATCTCAATGTTTGCTCTGCCGTAAGTATGCCCCCACTTATCTTGGTGACGAGTGTTATAGTAGTCGTCATCTTCTGAGTAAGTATAAGTATATCTGTTAGCCGTTAACATTGCCAATGGCTCGAGGTCGATTGGTTTATTGTAATCCAACTTCTTGCTCCAATCCTTCACTCCTCCAGCAGCGTAGAAATCGTCTCTTGTTTCAATCAATAGATCGTCCTCTTGGTTGGGATTCGGGAGCACATATAAGTTGAACATATTGAACAAGCTCAGAAGCAAATCACTCATCCCAATCTCAGGGACGAACGAGTTCATGGGGAGCATTTGTCCATCCGTAATATTGTCAGTTATCTTCGTTTGAAAGAAGCACTCTGTTGTCTGATATGCTGCAATGTAATCCTTGAGAACTAAGGCACTAATATCTTGATCGTTATTGTCGGGGTCGTAGAAATATAGCTCTGCCCAAACATGGACATTTGATGGAATGAATACATCTGTAATACTTACGGAGTGAACATCGGGAAGAGTAGTCGTTGCCCCGAGAGTATAGACATCAAGCTCAGGATAATAGGGATGCCAAATAACTGCCTCATTCAAAACTCCAATATCACTATTCAGTCTCATCGTGAATACGATATTTGCGTATGTAGGAGCACCCAAAGCTATCACCTCCAGCTTGAGCTTGATAGCCACATCAATGGAATATAGTCCAGCGTTAAGCGTGAGGAAAGCATCATAATTTGGATTCCATAAGTTATGAGGGTCAGGAGAGAAGTCATCAAACTCCAACCTCTTGAGGATGAGAGTATGTGGATCAGTAGGATAGAATACTCTCTTTAAACTATCGGGTACGGCTACTATCTCGTATTGTAATCTATCCGCGTCCGAAATCAAGAAACCCTCGTTTGTCCACGGAACGATGAGCCTCGAGAAGAACGCAGAGGAAAGGAATGAACTTGTATAAGTGAACCCAGCAAATGCGAATACCCTATCCACCACATCCTTTAAATAAACCGAAGGTCTGAGATCGGTGGTTTGATACTCTCTCCAGCCTTGTCCCGTATAGCTCTGATTGAGTCCGTAGTCAATCATTGGGTAGACATAGCCAGCTCCGTAGGGAGCAGTCCAGCTTGCTTGCTGATTGCCTTGAGTATATTCATGGTCAAGGTCTGAGAAGTCAATCCATAGATTGCCATCATCATCTATACCATTTAGTTCCTTATCTCCAATCTTCCCGAAGACATCAATCAGCTTGCCGAGAAATGAAACCTCGTAAGTAATATCCGTTAAAGAACGCTTAATCTTTCTGAGCTGGATGCTGCCCTTCATGATAGGTAAGCCGTCAGCAATTACAATCGCTTCTGCTTTCTTATTGGGATTGAAATTAACCTCTATGTTTGGAGAGCTCGAGTCGTAAGCATTGGAGATATTAACATCGTATATCTGTCCGAAGATTGAGTCGTTATTGGGAGTACTCGGACACTTGATGGTCTTGGAGTATTCCGTACTCCGTTTCTCAGGATGTCGGATGTCAGCAATCGAATAGTTAAACGAGAATCTAAACCCCTCGAATACATCTAACCTTTTACCCTCAACATATACCTCAGCCACGTTGTCTATTATTTAAGAGTGAGTACTCAAGGTTGAAAGAGTATTGACATAGCTTGTCATTCAGGCTCGTTTGCTTGATGATTGATCTACCATCGATATTAATCGCAATAAGCTCGTTAGAGCGTTCTTCGTAGATTGTTGGACTACTAAATAGGGATTCCATCCAAACGCTCTCAGAATCGCTCAAATACCCCGTATTGACCTTAATCTTCTTACTTGTCTGAATATCATACTCAGTTCGGCCTCTACTCATCTTGTCGTATATCCAGCCCGTCCCCGTCCAAGTATGATGCTGCTGACGATACTTCTTTCGCACGATATCAGTCCGGTCGATATTCTTGAGGTTGAAGTTGAATGATTCAAAGCCTCCCAATCTCCCCAACCAATGTAATCTCACTCCCTCATACTTCGAGCAATCTTGGTCGATATTGAAAGTGATGACCTCCGATATGTTAGCGTGAGATGATTGCAGTCTGATCGTATATGATTTCGCTCCATTCAAGATAGTCAAAGGATGGCCAGCCGAGTATCTCGTTGCATCCGTTCTCGGTATATCGTAAGTCCCGATTGGTAGCCTTAAGTATCTTGTTTTGAATGAAGCGGAGTGAGTGAGCGCATACGGATTGGTTACGGTAGCTCCAGCCAACTGAGTACCCGTAGCATCGAATCCATCGTAAGCCTTGATCTCATACTTCTGAGGAGCATTGTCTTCTGAGGCTATCAAATACAGATAAGCACTTTGGTCTGACTTAATCTCTCGAGTCGTTGGGCCATCAGTCAAGAACTTTGTTGTTCCCGTTCCCGTTGTCATCAAGTAATCTGAGGAGTCAAAGTCTACCCAATCAGCTAAGTCTTGTACTCCATTCCATACACTCTTCTCACTCAATAGCCCCCAATTTGGAGAGGTGACATACGCTCCCGTTATTGGGTCAATATCCTCCTCCTTGATGATTAGTGAATACTCAAGATGACTCTGAGAGTTGATGTAATATGCCTCATGTGAAGCTGGAGCAATCTCAATATCGTGACCGATAGCACTCTGAACTATTCGACTCACATCAACGTAGGCTCTGTCAGGAGTACTTGATTGGTTCGGGGCAGCTATTGGATATACAACAAGCGTTGCTAATGCGTTCAAATTAGAGTCATACACAAGCACCCTAAACCTCATCGTTGGGGTGGTAGGGATTACCCTCCAAACATATACGTTATCGTTGTATGCGAGCTGATACTTATCGGGTTGTGAATAGAGAACTATTGCCATTAGTTTGAATTGATATATTTAATTAGATCCTCCATCTTCAAAGCAACCATATCTGCTGCCGCAGCGGTTACCGCTTTGAACATCTGAGAATCGAGCTTGTCTCGGGCATCATCAATAAATGGTCTACCCTTTGGGATACCCTCTTCGTGAATCTTCTGAGCCATCGCAAACGCTACGCTCTTGTACTTCGCATTCGTCCACTTCTTATCTGAGCCTCCTTCGTGCTCTCCTCCCTGAGTTACCTTCCTTCTCACGTTGGGAAGCCTGAGCCATTCCTCCAGCTTGCTGCTGAGGATATTACCCTCCTTGTTCTCACTCGGGCCTCTCCCGTAGTTCACTTGCTCCCAATAAGGCTCTGCGTATATCTTCATCGCATAGGTCGAGCCGAACAACTTGACCTTTGGTTGCCGCCCTACCTTGAGGCTCTTACCCAGCTTTCCCGAAGCATGGATGTTGTACTTGTTGATGTTCTTCCCGAACTCAGAGAGGTACTTGATTTGATACTCCCGAAGGACTTCAATCAGAGCGTTCTTTTTTTTAGCCATTTCGTTGCTTCATTTGCTGGTAGTCGTGGGCTTGCTTTGCTTTTTGGAATGAGATAAGATTGAGGAACTCGCGGAGTTCAAGGTCGAAGAAAAAACCCCATTTCGTAGCATCGTTATTACTGAGGGAATTGACGGTAGCCAGCCAGCCGTATTTGGTTTGATACGTCTCAGCTCTTTGATCAGAGTCCTCTCTGCTTTCTTTACCTCCTTCACCGAA
>TARA_R110001599_G_scaffold5372_2_pt1 | contig 14947 bp, 12 predicted proteins | sample TARA_R110001599 | Tara Oceans TARA_R110001599 (sample SAMEA4398360) | marine metagenome | biome: Polar Biome; feature: [MES] marine water layer (ENVO:01000295) within the mesopelagic zone...; material: water (ENVO:00002006), including particulate matter (ENVO:01000060) such as...... | reverse complement strand
TTGCGTTTGGTCGAAAAAGTTTCTTCGTCGCGGGGAAAAAAATCATCTGCTAAAATTTCTTTTTTTTGATTTCCCGTCGTTTCCATTATTACCCGTTTTAAGATACTTAGCGTCTTATTTTTAAATATCTTCTTTTGGTGCTTCTGCTATTGTTTGCTGTTTACCAGAAAACTCAGATAAATCCATAGAGTTTGGATCAAAATACAAAGTAGAACCTTCAGCAATTAATGTATCAAAGTTTTTATATGCTTTAGGAGGATTAGATTGGAGGTCTAAATGTAAGAAATCATAACGATTAGGTGTAGCATATTTATATATTGCTAAGAAGTTTACTTCTCCACCCACAACATCACCAAACTCCTCACTGATTTTACGCATTTCTTTATAATTAGGGAATGGACTTGTAATAATTAGGTTTTGACAATTTTGACGAGCAATTGGAGATATCTGCCTGTAATTCTGAGAACTGATTGCTAACATTCGAATATTATAATGTCTGTATCGGGAACATAGTGACCATAACAATCCTGATCGTGGAACTGATCCAAGAAGATCATCTGCTAATATTGCTATTTTCGGTTGCTCAGATTTCTCATATTTTTTCTGGTTTTCAATAATACCTCTAATAATACTGTCATCATAATAATCATCTACATCATATGCTTCCTTCATAAATCGTGATGTAATATCATTAGATATGGTATTACTCATAATCTTTACATAATCGAATTGATCTTGTCCATACATATTGTCATTTAGAAATAGGTTAGATAATAGGGTGGATTTTCCTGTTTTCACAGCCCCCACTATTAATGTTAAGGACCCACCACCAAAACCACCAATCTGTGGTAAATGTGGATGTATATTCTCTCCCCATGGATCTACTTCATCTGGATCAACTACAGGCAACACGACAGGTCCCTGACCTATTTTATTATCAATCTCCATTTCTTGTGTCTTTTCATCTTCCTTTTTACCTTTATTCTTTTTCGGCATTATTATATACTGTAATTGTTATTAATATATAATATATTATTTTTATGTTTATAATAAAAATATATATATAATATTAATATAAATACATAATAACAATAGCGTAACTTATAAAATGCCACTAAAATCAACAGCAACCGCATTAGAAATGAAAGCATACATTCGAGAACATAAACTAAACTCTACATCATTACCTAGTAAAAAAAGAGTATTACTTAGTCATAATTATATCACTATGCGTAAAAAACTATTCTCTTTGGGACATATACCTGATCCTTCAAGTGATAAAGTTCCTAAGGGTTCACATAGAATGCCGGATGGTAAAGTAATGAAAAATAGTGATATGAAAAAGAATAAGTCAAAAGATAAAGTTCCTAAATCTACAAAAGTATATAATATGAAATATGGAACTGGAAAAGATGAAGTATAATATAATATCTAATATAGTAACATAAGATGACAGATTCACAACTTGATTGTATTTGGATAATATTATTACTGTTATATATATATGGATGGGTATTGTTATTAGATTGGGTTAGTAAGTAATATTAAAACACTCACCCCAATATTCATCATTAGATGGATTTATTGCCCTCTTTATTTGATTTGTAACCAAGTCTTCTCTTTTTTTTATTTTATCTTCTGCTTCTTTTTCTACTTTTCGTTTTGCTTTCATCTCTTTTTTCTGAGCATCATAACCCATAATTGTTTTTAACATTAGATCTTGAAGTTCATCTTTATCTACTCGTTTCTCTATTATTTCATTTTCTTCATTTACTTTATTTACAGAAATAGTATTTTTGATTTCTTTTTTCCTGCGTCTCGTTGCTAATGATTTTTCTCTTCCTAACCTTAATGCTTCTTTCTGTCTTTCAGTCTGTGGTCTTCTTTTTCGTATTGGTTCTACTTTTGCTTCTACTTTTGCTTCTTCCACCATTTCGTCATCATTATCATCATCACTATCAGTAACATATTTTATAACTTGTCGTTTCTTCTTTGGTTTCTTTTTAATAATTATTTCTTCCTCTGATTCATCATCACTTGGATCTTTTATTTTTTCAACCTTAGGTGTTTGAAATATCCTATCTAATGATACTTTTGGTTTCTTTATTAATTCCTTTGCTTCTTCTTCTACGGGTTCAGGTTCGGGTTCAGGTTCAGGTTCAGGTTCTTTGTCAGGGATAACAATAGAGGGTAAATAATCTGACATTTATATTAATGAGAGATAAAAAAAATATTATAGTTAAAAATTTTGTTAAAATAGTTTATTGTTGTAATAAAGTTTAAATAATTAAAGGGGATTTTACTGTTTAATATGTAAGCAGATGGTGGTATTCCCCGTGAGATCTACTGAATACTGTTCATTGCGGTCAACTATTTCCATAGTAAGTTGATTTAGATTTATGTTTTCTTTATTTCCTAAATCTATGTATACACGCTCAGCAGGTTGAAAGAAAAGAGCACCAGTTCCTTCACCAGCGTTATTAAACATGGGACAGTGGTAAATAATTTTAGACATTCCACCCTTTCCAAAATTATGTGATGTTTGAGTGAGAGTTGGACACCTGACAAATAAAGAATGTTCTGGAATAGCACTCGGTGTATTTTTAGTATCTGATGGTGATACATAATTTATTTCAGGAGCAGTTCCAGTTTGTCCAGCCATTCCATAATAAGTAAATCCTGCTTCTGCCCACCCTAAAATAGGTCCAATAGTCGGAGCAGGATTGAAATATCCAACTGGTTCCCACCCATTAGTTATTCCATTCATAATTAATTGCTGATTATATGATAAAAGAACATTTTTAGCACCGTCCCTTGTGGTTGGTAAAGCAACTTGACCCGCTTTATTATTGGCCCTTAAATCAAGATCTCTATTATGTGCTTCAATACTTTGTTTTGAACCAGTAGTATATGCTGAATAAAAATTGTTATTATACCATTCAAGATTCTTAGTAGTTCCAATTGATGTTGCTGCTGGAGTAAACTCTTCAATAGTAATTACCTGTTCATCTTCTAAAGGTGGAGCAAAGGCACTTCTAACACCGAAAAAACTAACCTTAGGATATAATGCCCATTTATTTTGATTAAGTGGAGATAAACTATTACTTGATACTTTAGCAAGTGTATAATCAACTAAATCAACTAATGAATCGGCAACATATGCGTCAGTTGTGATATCATATTTATCACATACTGCTTGGATTCTAACTTGTTCTCCATCAACAATCATTTTAAATTTAGTAATGTTTTTTATTGCTGGAGTTCCTGCTCCGGCAACATCAGGTAGTCCACCACCATTGGCATTCCCACCTGCGACTGGAACGGGTGGATCACTATCGGGAACAAAAGTATTATCCATATTATATGGACCATCCTGATTAAATACAGATCCACCAATGTTCCAATAAGGGATTGATCTTCTTACTGTTGTTCCAGCATGTGCTCCAGTTCCAGCAACAACATTCATAACTGTTAGAACAGGTGATTTATTTGCTACAGGACATACACAAACAGCATAATCATAATAAGATGGAACTGGTGATTTTGACCATCCTGCCGCATTTGAGTTTGGACCAACAGCTTCAACGACATCTTTATCAAACCATTCTGGCATTGAGTTTGTCATTGTTCCGAGATAACCAGTTCTATTCCATACATTAGCACTACTAAAATCACTTTGAGGAGCACATTTCTGAGGACGAGTAAGTCCACATATCCAACCACCTTTGGGTTTACCTTCATTATCATTATATTCACCTGTCGCACTAATATCATAAATAATATGTCCAGAAGTAGGATTAATAGGATTATCTGGGAATATAACAGATGCCGGTGCTATGGTGGGTCCTCCTACTCTTACACCAGTAATATTACCAGTAGTAACATCATATCTTGGAGCACCAGTGGGAGCAGGTGCTTGTTCACCTGCTCCAGCAACACAGTGATACATTTGAGGAGGACGAACACTATCACTAACTAATGCTTGTTGATTGAATTGATATTTGAAACCTTGGAAAGATCCATTTGCTGATAATTCTGGAGTTACAATCGCCGGTGTATCCATAAGAGAATATTGAGAACCACGAATAGATACCTGAATTGCCTGTGCTAGTTGATCTATTGAATAAGTCCCAGATGCTATATCAAATCTAATAGGCATCTGATGTGTCGTGGTTACATCTAATGCTACTGGCGGGGCAACTGGAACATTACCAGTGCCAAACCAATAATAACCATATTTAGACGCTCCATCTTTAAAAGAGAAAACTGGTAGTCTAACATATTTAATACTTTCTAATGCTACTTTTGAGTTTGGAGGGATTATCATTGGATTGGATAAATAATTTTCATAAGCATAAGACCTCTCAATACCACTATTGGTATGATAACGATCTTGAGAACTAGTGGTAATAATGTATGCCATACTTTGTTATTAGTTTATATATTATATATATATTTTAATAATTTATATTATTATTAAAATTAAAATATTTACTATATATAACAATATTAAAAGAGTATCCAATATGCCAAAGAAAGAACTTGAACAAAGTTATTATACACAATGTTATTATACAAAACACAGAGATGCTCATATTCACCATGATCACAAAGAAGATCAGGGAATGTATATATCTGAGATGAATGGAAAAGAGTTTGAAGTAGATAAAGATGTTAATAAATCCAAGAAAATAAAACCATCTAAAATATTCCAGAATTATAATAGTAATAACAAAAGCGTAACATCAAAAAAAAAGAAAAAAGAAATGGACAAACCACAACCAATACATTTGGATAATAACAAAAGAGGAACATATAAACTTTAATTTTAAAAAAAATGATAATAATAATATAATATAATAATATACTAAACAATAAGAAAAGCAAATAATGCCTACTCCTACATTCTGGTCAAGCGATGAAAAACTACCTGTAAGTCAAACAAAGGTATCTATTCCATCTGATAATGGTCTTAATTACCAAGCAGGTCAGCGTATTATCTTTACTATCCCAGATAATATTGAATACTTCAATCCAGTAAATACACTATTAGAATGTGATTTTAAACTTAGTATGCCTGTTGGTGGTGAAGCATTAGCAGATGTTGCTGCTACTGCTTCTTCTGCTGGTTGGGCACAGACTCGTCTTATGTTAGATGCTGAACTCGGTGGAAATGTTCTAATTCGTCATATTCGTTTGTATGGAAATTCAGCGGAAATGCCACTTTTGGAGGAGATTCAAGACTGTAATATTCTTGCTGCTGTAAAATATGATTACAATAGTAATAGTTCTGATAAAAAGAAGAGGGCACTTACTGAGGGTTGCTCAATGTATTCACAGAAACAGCGAGGTGATCTTGGTCTTGATCAGAGTCCTTACAATAATACTGAGAATAATACTTATTTTGATCATAATGAAGGTGATGATAATAATCTAAATCGTAAATTCGCCGCAGCGGGATCAAGTAGTGGATTCAAAACTGCTAAACTATTACTACCTCTTCATCAATCTGGTATATTTGGATCTTCTGTTGTATTCCCTAATAAACTTGTATCGGGTCTCCGCATAGAACTTGAATTATGTGAAACCGCATTTGCTGTTAGACAGCTTGATACTGTTCAACTAAATACTCGCATTGAAGCAAATCCTATTTTCCACAGTATTACGGGTGGAGATGTTCCAGATGCCACAGTTGGGTCAGAAACCAATTGGTTAGCAGCTCAAGCCAATGTTTCTGATACTTTTTATGTAGCAAGAGAAAACTCTAATGATACTATTGAGAAGTTTCCATTTTGTATTGGTGAAAGATTTTCTATGAAACGGAATCAGCAATCTATCACTGCTGATTTTATTGTATGGAAGAACGCTACAGATCAAGAGATTTATCCTCGTATTAAGAAAATAGAATTAGCACCAGCAGTTGCCGGTCAAACATTCCCATTAGTAAAAATTACATTAGATACAGCAGTATATCCCGATACCTTAATTGCGGCTGCTTGTTCTGCTGTTGGTAAACTAAAACTTGGAGATCCGGTATTCCTATACTCTACTTCTCTAACTGGTGGAGCAGGAACTCTACCCGCTTGTACCGCATTCAATCCAACATATGTATTATCCAATGCTAAACTATTAGTAGAGCGAGTTGAGATGCCTCAGGGATATACTAGTAAAATGATGTCTGCTATGTCTCAGGGTGGAACTCTAAATTATGATTTCTTATCATTTACTAATTACAAATATTCTCAGGGAGTATCTGATCGTGTTGCCAATATTCGGGTCCCAGTATCTAATAAACGGTGTAAAGGAGTTATTTGCTGTCCTGTTGACGCTTCTGTATACTCCAATATGGAACGAATCAATTGTGGTAATCTTAAAGAAGATACTGCTACCGCGACTGTAACATATGAAACTGAACGCGAAGGAAGTCTTGGATCCGGTAGTGTTGCTGGAGATCATGCGAATCACTCCAAACGCTCTGGTCTTGTAGGAATTGCTGATGGTATTACTCGGTATCAGTTTTTTTATGATGGAAAATTAAATCCAAGTCGTCCTGTTGTATGCTCCAAAATATCGAATCGTAAATCTATCGCACAGCAACCACTAGTAGAAACTGAAAAATGTTTAGCGGTCTGCCAGATCCCTCCGACTAGTTTCCAGTCATTCAGAACTAATTTTGTAGTTGCTCGTGGGGTATCACTCCAAAATGGTGTAGCAGATTTAAGCACGACTGATTTCAACATACAAATAGAATATCAGGAACAGGATAATGCTCCACTAAAACCCAAACTGTGGAATATTTACATTGGACACCTGCGTCGTTTGATGATTAAAGGTGACTCAGTTCGTGTTGAGGTATAATGTTCCGTTTTTGTTATTACATCAAATAATATACTTTTTCTAAAATAAATTTTAATAATATATATTTAAAATATAAATATATAATAACAATAGCGTAACATTTATGGAATCTAATACCAATATAATATTAATAGATGCTAATCGTCTAAATTCAGAAGAAAGTAGGAGTGGTGACAATAGCAATCCTGCTGCTTGGACAAATGAGGTCAGCGCAGGTATACGACTAAACGCCGGTGATAAAGTTTCTGTTCATTCAACATTTGTTTCAGAAATAGGATGTGGTGATTCGTCATTAGAAACAACTGGATCTAAAATTGGACAAGGAACATTTACAAGATCAAGAATAATAAAAGAATTAGGTGAATATTCTTATCAATATGGACCTTATGGATGTAAAAGTGTAAATGTTGTTACTGAAGAAATTACAAAAGATCTAAGGGATAATGATTTTAATTTTACAATGAGTTATTATAAAAATACGAATGGTGAAAATACAATTCATTTACCGCGAAGATATGATACAGATCAAAATGCTAATGTTTTAGGAACATATGAAATACCATATTTATATTCGCAAGTCCCTTGTCCCAGTGTTGGAGATATTGATGTTCATTTTGGTGCTACCAGAGATCCCGGACGCAATGGAAACGGTTATTATAATAGCACTGCTGAACTTAGAGGTAAATTATGGACTCAACCGGATTCATATACAACAGGTCAATCTTCAACAAAACCTAAATATAGATTATATGATGATTGGTTTTTTTACTTAGGTAAATCAGCATATAATGGATGGAGCAATGTAAAAAACACTGGAACAGATTTTACAATTTCAGGAGATCCCGCCCAGCATGTAGATTCTGACCGAGTAAGGTTTGTATATGATTCTAATAATCACCAAACGGGTCCTTCAGCACCGGGAGATCCTCTTTATGATGTTAATGAATGGAGAAAAAGAAATGATAATAGTAGATATACAATATATATGATGGAAAATACTGTGTATACAGATGATTCAGAAAACTTCGCAGAATTTTGGGCTAATTGGTATAAATTAGAACCGTGTTGGCATAATTATGAAAGATACAGAGAACTAAAAGAATATTCAGTCCGTCCTGGATTTAATGACCCAAACAATATAGCATATCAATTAACATCACAGATTACTGATAAAAGTGAACCCGAAGCAATTCATCTAAATCAAGTTGGTAATGTAACTCCAGCAACACCAGTTTGTCCCAGATATGACTGCCCAATTAGTATGACAATTGAAGGAGAAGTATTCAAACCATTTGCTTGTGCTAATTGGCATACTTTTGGCAAAGATGCTTTTGATTCATATTTTACTAATAATAATGATAATCCAAATGATAATAGTCAAAGATCTGTAGATTATTTATCTTCTTATCAAACAATAGGTATTAAAAGACCTGAATTTTATGATGCTGGAAGAGATATGATATCTCATTATTTTAAAAATCCTAAACAACCAACAAATACTGAACTTCAAGTATGGCAAGATTTTAGAATAGGTCATGTAAATAACAATATATGGCAGAACACTGGAACAGACGCCGATAAATGGTTAGATACAACAATTCCATTTACAGAAGATAATCTTCAAGCAATTTCTAAATTACTAAAAACTCAGGAATTATATCCAGAACTATTAGTATTTCCTAAACGAAATACAACACTAATGGATCCTCCAAGTAGTAGTGTTCCATTTGTTGCGACAGATGTTCCAATGGTAGCAGATACTCCACCATTAACAACAAGTTTATCAACTAATACAACGACTATAAAAACTGGAATTGATAATCCTGTTCAAGAAAAGAGAATGCTTCATATGAGTGCTGTAAATCGTCCTGATACTATAAATTGGGCAGGTGATATAATCAATCTACCTAGATATGGAACAAGGTTTAAGATGGGTTCAGATGGATATTACCCAAGTGAACCTGAAGCAAATATGACACAACCAGTCTTTTTCCATTATGATAAATTAAGAGAAAATACTGGACCTGAATCTCCTGATGAACTAGTCAATGAAAATAATTTATCATATGGTTTTGCTGGTAAATATTTATCAGAATCCAAACCAATAGAAACAGCAGATTATACCATATCTATTACTTCTGTTATTGATAATAAGGTTACAATTCAAACAAGTCAAACTGCTTTGACATTAACACCACAATTAGAACCTACTTTGGAAGGTCAGGTAAATATACCTTTTGATTTTACAATAGAAACACGATTCAACCCTGGAGTAAACTTTAAACCCGAAATATGTAGTATTTCTTTTATAGGTAGACCCAATGCGACAAACGAGCAAACTCTAACTATAGATGGAACACAGAGTTCATTATTACAAGTAGGAGATAAAGTCAGGATTATTAGTAATCAAGCACCAAAATGGCGTAGTCAACCATTTATTCGGTTGTATCTAAAAGATGGACTACCAGCAGAATATTTAGATGAGACTATTGAAGGAAGACAGACTGTATCTGGAAGAGCAATTGGATTTGATAGACATTTTAGTAGTTATGGAAATAGTAGTATATTACTTTATTCTGGAATGATGCCGGAAAGTCATGATGGACTAGAAGCACCAATGGCACCAACAGTAGCAGGAGGTTCAAATACTGCTGAAAATGGAAAATCGTGGAATATATCAAAATATATTAGACAAATATACATTGGAGCAATTCAACCTAAAATAGATTTTCAGGGAACACAATCTAGATTTGTTTTTTCTGGACTTCATACACCAGAGTATATTCAAAATCAAGGTGATGCTGGATATATAAAACCCGGAGCAACAGGAACATTAGTCCCAGATACAGAAGATGCTGGTAAATCTGTTTATAAAATTAATAAAATATTAACAACAACAAATAATTGGAATCCAGATATGAATCCATATAGAAAACCCGAGTCTTTTCTATGTCCTAATTATAAATTAGGTGAAAGTTGGGGATCTAGTAAAGAATCTAGTCATGTAGCCATTAAGGTAACACAACAAGCTGGATATAATAATTGTCAAGTTTTAGATTTACCAAAACCAGCAAATACCCTACCATCTGCTAACCCCGGTGGTTTTGGAGGAAATACTTTGGGACCAACCACAGGGACATCAGTAGCAATAAGTGAACAGCAACAATATATTGAATCAACTCACGCTCTTCAAAAATTCACAGTTTTTGATTCACATTGTGGTATATTTTTAGAAGAGTTTGGTCTGAGTGAATCTAGTTGGGATAGATCAATGTGGCAAATTATGGGATTATCTTATGAGCAATTAAATCCGGGATTACCTATATATGATATTGTAAAAGGACCAATTGGAGCAATTAACCGCCAAACGAGAATTACAAGAACTAATGCTGGAAAATTAAAAGGTCTCACTACTAATGCTGATATTGGTTTGAATGACATTCCATTATATAATAAAAATGCTTGGGATAGAACAATGTATACACTTCAATTACCTTGTCCAGTAGAAGCATCAATATGGTATGGTTGGATATCAACTAATCCATATATGGATCACCCTCCAGCACATATAGGTAATCAAACTGGTTTTATAAATAGAATGATTGATGATATTCGTAATCCAAATATATATCCTGCTATTGTAATAGATCAAGTGAGTGCTGAGATTACAGCAGATGGACTACCTATAAAAATGAGTTTACCATATTATTTAATAAAGAGTAATATTATTGCTGATAGTTTTTATATTCGTGATAAAACACCATTACCAATAGTTACAGTGGTAAATAAAGAAAATGGTTTCGGTGATTTTTACTTTCAAGGTGAATCTCAATTAGAATTCACAATAACTCAAGAAACTAATTTAACATTTATAAGAACAGAGATTTATGACGCAGATATGACATTTGCTAAAGTAGATAAAAATAGTTCTATTATTTATAAAATAACAAAACAAGTTCCTGTAAATCCAGATTTAATAAATCAAATATTAAATTCAACGAAAAAGAAATAATTATAAATCTAATCTCTTTTCAGCAACTTCAAAAATCTCTTTATCCATTTCTATACCAATGAAATTACGATTCATATTTTTACATGCTACTCCTGTCGAACCTGAACCCATTGTGGGATCTAATATAGTATCACCTTCTTTTGAAAAATATTTAAAAATCCACTCCATCAATTGAACCGGCTTCTCAGTTGAATGTTTTCCACGAGTTGATTTTATTTCTAACATTGTTGTTGGAAGGGGTGGGTCATACGCACTTTCACCTCCCTTTCTACCCATTTTTCTATATAGATTATCAGCATTATCTTTTTGTTCAAATGATGGTGTATATAAACATTTGTGTTCTTTAACAATAGATACTGGAAGGGGTGGATCATAACCAGTTGTCTTTCTCATATCCACCATTTTACCATTTTTATGTCTTTCGTCCATATTATAACAGTCATCCGTAATCTCTTCTTTCACAACAGATACTGGAAGGGGTGGATCATATTGTCTCGCACACTTCTGTCCGTATTTTGCTTCACTATTTGGGACTTTTTCTCCATAACATCCTTCTTCTTTAACAACAGATACTGGAAGCGGTGGGTCATAACGAGGAGCACCGTTTCTACCTTTAAATTCTTGATTATCTGGACAATCATATATATTACCATTTTTATTCGGTGTAAAATCTGAAGTCATTTCACCTTCTTTAACAATAGATACTGGAAGCGGTGGATCATATTGTTTTTGATGAAATCCCTTATTTCTCCCAGCATTACCACCCATTACACCATATAAATCAGGTTTATGATTCGGGTCTTCTTTGAATTCTTTAACAATAGATACTGGAAGTGGTGGGTCATATGTAGATGTGTGTGGAAGTCCCTTGTCAGTTATACTACCGTATAATGTTTTTTTATCTTTATCCATTTCTTTTTCTTTATTCAAAAACTTATGTTGATGACTACTCAAATCATATAATGGTAATTTTTCATAAAATACATAAACCATCTCATGTTTTCTCATAGGCATTTTCTTAGCACATAAAAATCCAGCGGGAGCAGACTTCACCCATACAAGATCATATCTAAAATGACACTTCTTTGGAGCAGACTGAATCAATGATACTCCGAATTTAGTAGTTGTTGTCATAAATATTGGTGTATTTAATTTTTTGATTCTCATTACTTGTATCCAAAATTGTTCTAAGTCAATAAGTGAATCCCATTTACAACTCGTCTGACCATATGGTAAATCACAGAATATTAGATCAACACTATTATCAGGAATATCTTTCATTTTTTCTAAACAGTCAGCATTATATATTTCACAAGTAGATTCATAAGGTTTTTCAGTCAGACTAATATTTGGTGTATCTTCTTCTTTAACAATAGATATTGGTTCTGGTTCTGGTTCTGGTTCTAGTTCTTTAACAACAATCTTCTTTGCTTGTTTTCTTAATTTACCATTTTTAAAATATAAGTTTTTATCAAGACATTCCATTTTTATATATATGTATTTAAATATGTTTTAAATAATTAAAGATAAAATAAATAATATTATTATTATCATTTATGGAAAATACAGAAGAAAAATTAAAAAAAAAAGAATATCAAAAACAATATCAAAAACAATATCATTTGAAATATTATCAGAGAAAAACAAAATTAAGAAAACCATATGTTATAACAAAACCACCACCACCACCACCAGAATGGCCAAAACCAGATCCGGACGGGCAATTATTACATACAGAAAAATATATATTTTATATAAATAAAATATGGTCAAACCATAGATTATATTATCTGAAAAAAACACAGTGGGAAGCATATAATATATATGATGTTATCGACAAGAAAACACTTCGTTTAAAGATTAGAAATATAATATCATATATAGATAAATACAATGAATATGCTGTCACTAATCCACAAAACACACAGTAAGAAAGACATTGTAGAAATTATAGAACTATTAAGTATACCTATTGAAGATCCGGTAGATCTCAATAAACATCAACTACAAACAAAAGTTATTAAATATTGTAATGAACAATTAGATAAATTGTTTTTACCTAATCATTTATTTATTCAATCAATGGATAATTTGATTGAACATTTGACAAATATTAATCAAAGAAAAATAAATGGAACAGATACAAGAGCAAATGTAATGAGAAAAGCAAAGAAATTAACACAATATCAGAAATCTGATTATATATTTTTTCAGAGGGGTTATATGTTTATTGAAGATGTTATTGAAGATATTGAATATATACTTCCATTTGGAGACTTCCCATCAGTCAGAAAAGCAATTAGAAATATTAATAATGATCCTAAATTAATGATTAAATATTTTCCTGTTATTTCAGAAAAAATGAAAAGAATAATCCAAGATAAAAAAGAGTCTAAGCAACAAACTATAGGAGTGGCAGTGTTTCGTCAGGCACCACCGGGGAAACCGTTTGTAATTCGATTTGATTAGTTTTGGTATAAATCCCAATTGCTGTTCCAACAGAGTGAAGATTATTATCAGCATCTTTTTTGAGTTGCTGTAAATCTACATCACCGTTTCCATATGTCTCAGTATAAAATGATTTTCTAAGTGATCTAGAACTTACTGGTTTACCTAAATACTTTTTAGAAAACTTCTGTAAAAATTTAGTAATTTGATTCTTTGTAAATGGTTGAGATTTAAGATCAAATAGATATTCACTTTGACCTTTTACTTTTAGAAACTTTCTAAGTAATGTTAAAAATGGTTTATCAACAATATCAATCATTTTAGTTTCTTTATTAATATTTGTTTTATAATCACCAATCGCCAACATAAAATAACGATCTGATTTTAATAAATAATTTTTCATACTTTTCTCTTCATCTGATAACATATCGAATTGTTTTTTAGATAGTCTAATCATTTCACCATAATCATTGCGAAGAGGGTGTATCATATATAGATTCATCATGATATAATAAGTATATAGTTCTTTATCATTATTTTCAATAATATCCCAACTCTTTTTGAAAATATCATTACCAACCAATTGTTTATTAATAACTTTGAACATATCTAATAGTTCTTCTTTTGTAACAAATACATCATCTTCACCCATTTTACCGGTTGCCTGTTCTTCATTATAAATGTTATTTCGTTTATTTCTTTCTACAATATATTTATCTGTAATTTCTTTATTAATATTATCAACCTGTGCCCAAGTAATAATACTATTGAGATAATTCCGTTGAGTTGAGTTTTTCACTTCATCATCATCAATATGAGACATTACTCCATCAAAATCTTCTAAGTAATTATCTTTATTCATTTTCCTTGATAAAATGTTATAATTAGCAATAAATTGTTTCATACTATTTTTAGATAATGGTTTTCTATCAGTAGATTTACGATATTCGTCAATAAGTGTGAAGTGAGTTTCATTTAGTAATTGTGGTAGCATCTTTTATATTATATATATATTTTATTTTTAAATATTACATTTTAATATCAAAATGGGATACTTCGTGAGATAATGCTTGAAGTTTTAGTTTTTCAGTAAATTCATTTTCTTTATCACCAATTATATCATTTAGTTTTTCAATCTCGATTTTGTGTTCTTCTACTTTTTTAGATACTTCTTCTGCTAGAAGTTTACTCATGAACTCCATAATTTTCGAACAATTATGCTCAACATTTGCTTTAATAACAGATATGTATTGTTCGGGGTTTTCTGGCATCTTCAATTGATTATCATCAGTTGTCTCAGTTCCAATTTCTATTTCAAACTCTCCAATTTTTCGTCCATCTTCTTCAGTGATATCACATTTTTCAGTTTCAAAATCTTCGGGGTTAGTGTCTTTGATTGTTACCATATTGTTATTTATATATTTTATATATTATATTTATTTTATCTTTAATTAAATATTTTTATTAATATTTAAAATGTAATAACAATAGCGTAACGCCAAGAGGGGGGGAAACCACCAAAAGACCGCCTAGTGCTTACTAAATAATTTGAATTTATATATAAGGTTTTTAGGCACATAAAGTAAGATAGTATCTATCTCTTTACAAAACAAATATAAAATGCCCTAC
>TARA_R110001599_G_scaffold23618_6_pt1 | contig 14974 bp, 18 predicted proteins | sample TARA_R110001599 | Tara Oceans TARA_R110001599 (sample SAMEA4398360) | marine metagenome | biome: Polar Biome; feature: [MES] marine water layer (ENVO:01000295) within the mesopelagic zone...; material: water (ENVO:00002006), including particulate matter (ENVO:01000060) such as...... | reverse complement strand
CGGGAAGTCGAAGGCGTTGCGGGTGTTCTGGCTCCCTACAAGGAGCAAATGCGGTCGCATGGGATATCGGAAGCGGAATACATTTCGCGGCTGATGACTTACGACAGCGCTCTGCGCCAGAACCCCCAAGCCGCCATAGCCCAACTCGCCCAGCACTACAATATCGACCTGTCGAACGATTCGAGTGGGGACTGGGTAGATGAAAATCCACCAGACCCGCAATTTCAGCAACTGCAACACCAGCTAAACCAGACAAATGCCGAACTTAAATTGATGAAACAGGGCCAAATCCAGCGCGAACAACATCAGGTTACGGGTCAGGTTGAGAATTTTGCTACGGAAAAAGATTCCAAAGGCAACCTCAAACGCCCGCACTTCGAAGCTGTACGCGAAAGGATGGGGCGTCTGGTAACGGCGGAAGAGATCACGGACTTACAAAGCGCCTACGATATGGCCGTCCGCATGGACGACACTCTGTACAAGCAGAGCCTCCAAGCGGAGCGCCAGTCGGTTGCCAAGCAAGAAGATAGTCGCCGCAAGGCGGCTGTCGATAAAGCGAAAAAGGCAGCGCCAGGGCGAACCAGCGGATCGCCACCAAGCGGCACCGTGAGAGATTCCGATCTCGACGCGCTTTTACGCAATTCGATTGGCGAGGCCCGCGCTGGTTAGGTAGTGTTGCTTCAGATGATTGGAGCTAAAAATGGCGACCTCTCCAAATAGTACATATACGGAGATCGTGACCACAACCCTCGCTGGTTATTCGAAGACGATGGCCGACAACGTGACCAACAACAATGCGTTGTTGCGTCATATCGACCGGGCTGGGAATAAATCCTCTGCCACGGGTCGGACCATCGTTCAAGAGCTTGAATACGCGGTCAATTCCACGACCAAGTGGTATTCGGGCTATGAAGTCTTGGACACCAGCACCAGCAATGTCTTCACCGCTGCCGAATTTAACTACAAGCAGCTTGCGGGCAACGTGGTCATTTCAGGACTTGAGCAAGTCGAGAACAGCGGGTCAGAGCAGATTTTCAATCTTCTCAAAAGCCGCATTCGCAACCTCGAAAAGTCGCTCAAGAACGACATGGCGACCGCACTGTACGCGGACGGCACGGGCACCGATTCCAAGGAACTAGGCGGTCTGCAACTGATTGTCCCCGGCACCGTAGGTAATACGGTCGGCGGCATCAATTCGGGCACCTATACCTTCTGGAAGAATCAGGTGTATGACTTCTCGACCGAGACCATTACCGCTTCTGCTACCACGATCCAAGCGGCCATGAATGCTTTGTGGCTGGCCTGTATTCGCGGCGCAGACCGGCCTGACGTTATTGTCGGGGATTCGACTTATTTCGGGTTCTACTGGGCGTCTTTGCAGACGAACCAGCGGTTCACCTCCGATGAGTCGGCATCGGCGGGCTTTATGAACCTCATGTTCATGGACGCGCCCGTTTACTATGACGACCAGTGCCCTTCGTCTAAAATGTACATGCTGAACACGGATTACCTCTTTTTGCGTTTTGCGGAAGGCCGTGAGTTTGTACCTCTTGGTGAGAAGGCTTCTGTCAATCAGGATGCTCTTGTCATGCCTGTTGCGTGGGCCGGTAACTTAACGGTCAGCAACCGCGCACGTCAGGGCGTCATTCAAGCCTAGAGGGGAATCGAATGGCTTATACTACACAAAGTGCCATCGGGATTGACTTTGACGGGGGGACCGCATCAACCCCGTCCCAGCCCTTGGGCACAAGAATGGTCGGTACTGATGCTTCGACTTGGCTTTACGTCACGGCGGGCAGCGCAGTTGCTCAATATGACGTGGTAGCGGTGACGGAGGCATATTCCGCCGTCCCGATTACCAAGGCTCTCGTTGATACCGGCGAACTTATTGCTGTCGCCCCCGAAGCGATTACGAGTGGGGAATACGCATGGGTTCAGTTGAACGGAGTCTGCACGATCAACGTCTTGGCAAGCGCTGCCGCTGATGTGATTTTGTACTCTTCGGCAACAGCCGGAAGTCTTGATGATACCGCCACTTCTCACACGAGAGTTGACGGCATGAAGCTAACCACGGCTCGCGGCGGCACGGCGGGAAGCGCACCTGCCATCGCTTCGTATCCGAAGTCGTTTGTGATCTAACTGAAAAGGGAGCGGGGGGGTTAACGCCCCCCCGTGACTTCCGCATGAGCAATCTGCGTATTGAATTTTTAGATAACGACGGTGGCCCCGATCTGGTGGAAATACGCCGGGTCGGTGACATGAACACGGTCATCTACAAGGTGTCTGAAAAGACCGAATATTTGGAAGAGCATTTTCCCAGAGAACTGGCGGCATACCAGAAAAACGGGTCAACACAAATCCGGGCGACGGGGACGCCGCTCATAGACATCAATGGCCTGGGCAAGCGCCGCGCTTCTAATCTGGAGAAGCAGGACGTGAAGACCGTAGAGCAACTGGCCGAGCTTTCGGACGCATCCATCGGCTCGTTGGGCGCCGGAATGGTGGGTTTGCGCAAAAAGGCCCGCGATCATCTGGCACACGCCGCTGGCATTGAACCCATCAGGACAGTCGGATGACGCTGCTCACAATCTGCCAGGATGCGGCTGAAATCATCGGCATAACCGCGCCAGCAGTGGTGACGGCATCCACGGACACCTCCGTTATTCAGTTGGCGGCAGCGGCAAATCAAGAGGGTCGCGCCCAAGTGCGACGGTACAACTGGGAGGTGCTGATCAAGGAAGGGAGCCACACCACCCTGGCGGCTGAAAGCCAGGGCACGATGGTTTCCATTGCGGCGGATTTTGGAAGATTCTCCAACAATACGCTGTGGAATAGAACCACCGACAGAAAGTATTTTGGCCCCATCACGGGCACCGAGTGGCAACGCATAAAGGCCATCGTTTCGGGCGGCATCACGAACTATTTTCGCATTCGCGGCGGCAAGCTGCTGATGACGCCGACTCCGACAGTGGGCCAAGCCGTTAATTTCGAATACGTTTCAAAGAACTGGGTGGACACGGCGGGCGGCAGCGCCGCCAACGCGGATAAGTTCACCGCCGACAGCCAGACTACGGTCTTGGAGGAAGAACTGGTTGTGCTGGGCGTGGTCTGGCGGTTTCTAAAGCTGAAGGGCCTGCCGTATGACGTGCAGTTCATGGAATACCAAACGCGCATGATGGAATACAGCGGTCAGGATGGCGCAAAGCCGGTGCTGCATATGGCGGGGCCGGGCCGTGCGATCCTTGCGCTGAACGTGCCTGAAGGAAACTACACTCTGTAGCCCAGCGAAACCCACTAGGACAAGCAGATGGCCCGCGACCTATACGGCGAAATTCTCAGCAGGGTGCTTCAGCGCCAGCCGCCTCCTGGGCATTTCCCTGCGTACATAACGTCCGACGAGGCCGGAATGCTACGGTCTCAGGGCGGCGGTGTCGCGCCCGACGGCGGTCAGTACATGGCCAACGGCCTTCCGGCGTTCTTTAGCCCGTCTGATCCGGGGGGCGGCTCAGAGGCCAGTGATCCGGGAGGGGGCGAAGACCCCGGTGGAATAGACGCGGCAGAAGCACAGGCGGCTGTTTCCAGCACTGCTGCGGGGGTGGGGGTAGCTGACGCTATAGCTGCGGCCTTGGCCTTGACCCCCGCTCCGGCTGTTACCGTTGCTGGACTGCCCGCGACACAGGCCACCGCTCCAGCCGCTCCGGCCAGCGTTACATCACTGGCTGACAATCCAGCGGCTTTCCCTGAACACATGAGTCTAGAGCAGCAGATGGCTCTCGAAGATTCTATGACGGCCTACCCTACCCCGGTCGATGCACATGCTGTGCAATCGGCACGGAATTTAAGCGTCATGCAGGAGCTACTAGGGAAGGGTATGATATCGGAAGAGGCTGCTGTTGCGCAGCTTGGCCAGTCTATTTCCGAGGGGGGCCTTGGCGCTAGATCTCCTGGCGGTTCCGCCGCAATTAATTCGGAAGTTCCGTCTACTTTGGCGCAAATAGCATTGATTAACGCGCCCTCGTCTGACCCAACCATAGGTTATGCAATTAATAACCCCCAGGCGACCGCTGCCAGTCTGGCCGCTAGTCAGGCGTTCGCTCAAGTAAACCCGACGCTCACAAATACCATGTTTGGTGCCATGTCACTTTTTGGTCCCGGCCTTATCGGCCCTGTTGCCAGTCTAGCCGGTATGCATGCTGGTCACGGGTTGGGCAGCATGGCAAGCGATGCCCTGTCCGATGTTCCCGGTGTGGGCGCTCTGTCGGAGGTCATATCGGGAATAACTTCCCCGGTAACTGGTGCAATATCAGAGGGTGTAACCGCTTTGGGCCAGGGGTTCTCTCTTGGCGCCCAGGCAATAAACGAGGCCCTTGGGGGCGCGGGCATATCTAGCATAGGCGGGCAGGGGGATTCTTCGGGCGGGGGCGGCAATGCTGATATAGGTGGCCCGGATATTGTGCCGGTGCCCCCGGTAGCGGCAAGCCCGGTAGTGCCTGGAGCCGTGCGGTTTTCGGAAACGGCGCCGGTGGCAACCACGTCGGATATTGACGAGGCCACGCGCCAAAGAATTCTAGCCAATATCGTCGGCGGTTTAGAGAGAACTGACCGTCCGACGACAGGGGTCACGGCGTTTGGCCCGGCGTTCACTTAAAGAGAATATGTCATGGCTGTAGCACCAAATCGGATTACGGGCACCAACGCCACCGTCCCGGCCCCCATCGGCGGTCTGAACACCCGCGACAGCGTCGATCTGGTGCCGCCGACGGACGCGATACGGCTGGATAACTTCTTCCCGGCCCGATCCCATGTGCAGGTCCGCAACGGGTACGCGGATCACGTCACTGGTCTGCCGTCTACGGTACAGAGCCTTATGGTCTATAATTCCGGGTCAGCAAATACCATGTTTGCGGCGAGCGGGGCTAACGTCTACAACGTGACATCTGCCGGTGCCGTCGGTTCAGCGGTTATCACCAGTCTGACAAATGCTAAGTTCGAATACGTCAACATCACCACGTCGGGCGGCGCGTTTTTGTGGATTTGCAACGGCGCTGACGCTCCCCGGCATTGGAACGGGTCCGCCTGGGCCACCCCTACTTTAAGTGGTGTGACAGCGACCAACATCGCCAACGTGGAGATGTTCAAGGAACGGCTGTTTTTCGTTTTCAATAGTTCCCTGACGTTTGGTTTTCTGCCCATCAATTCCATAGCCGGAACGGTCGCGGAGTTCAATCTGGGCAGCGTTTTCTCTATGGGCGGGCAATTACAAGCCATCGGGACGTGGACGCGGGACGGCGGCGCAGGGCCGGAGGACAATGCCTTGTTCTGGACCGACCAGGGCGAGATCGCCATGTATTCGGGCACTGACCCGGCTGACGCCGCCAAGTGGTCGCTGGTTGGCGTCTATCGCGTGGGCCGTCCGATTGGACGCCGCTGCATACTGAATGTCGGTTCTGACTGCTATTTGATAACGGAAAATGGCATTCTGCCCATGACCCAGGTTTTGGGCACGGGCGAGGCCGCGCCGAACCGGGCCATCAGCGACAAGATCAGCCTGACCTATAACGAATCCGTGGTCAGCTACGGCAGCATATTTGGCTGGGAGGGAGAGCTATATCCACGCGGCGGGTACGGGCTGTTTAACGCCCCGTCTTCGGACGCGGGTGATTTTGTCCAGTACGTCATCAATCTGGAAACCGGCGCATGGTCGCGCTTCCGTGATCAGAACGCCTACACCTGGGCGGTGTTCAACAGCGATCTGTATTTCGGCGGCAATACCAAGGTTCACAAGGCTGACACCGGCAACAGCGATGGCGGGACTGCCATCCAAGCCACGGCCAAGACGGCCTTTATTTATTTCGGCGGACGCACCGGCGCCAGCCGCTACACGGCGATCCGCCCGGTTATGGCGTCCGACAGCGACTTAACGGTATCCATCGGATTTGACGTGGATTACCGGGATAACACTTCGACATTGACGCCATCGACCGGAACCTCCGATGCGGCGTCATGGGACACGGCAACCTGGGATGTCTCTGCCTGGGCCGCTCCGATCAACACCAAGCTGGAATGGCTAAGTGTGGCGGAAATAGGCTGGAACGCGGCCATCCGAATACGCACCATGACCGATGCCCAGTCAGTCCGCTGGCTGGCGACGGATGTGCGCTTTGAACAGGGTCAGGGAGGGTTTTGATGCTTAGTGATAATGTCTGGAATTGGCTGGAACCAGCCACGGTGGCCTTCGAAAATGTCTCGCGGAGCGAAGTCGAGAACGGCATTGCCAGCGGCGATTTCCAGCTTTTCATCACAGAGCATTCCGCCGCCGTGACCTGTGCCTTTGGCCGCTCACTACGGATTGGCCTTGCGGGCGGCGACTTGGATGAGTTATTGGATATGGAGAAGGACATATGTGATTATGCTCTTAGCCATGACTTCGACAGCATTGAGATTATAGGGCGTCCGGGCTGGGAGCGCGTTTTGCAAGGCTACCGCCGCACCGCCGTCCTGATGAGAAAGGAGTTAGATTCCCATGGGATTCATTAGCGATCTGTTCAGCAGCCCGAAACCGCCCCCGCCGGTGGATTTCAGCGCAGTGGGCCGGGCACAGTCCGCCGAGAATGCAGAAGTTGCCCGCCTTGGCGCGAAGCTGGCGCGTCCTGACGTAGTGACGCCCTACACGACCACGACATTCAGGGAGACTTCGCCGGACCAATATCTGGCAACCCAGACGCTTGCGCAGCCATACGAAGGCTTGCGCGTAGGGGAAGCGGGCCTTCAGGGCCAGATCCAAAACCTCGCCGCTGGCCGTCTGGGTCAGGTGCCAACCGGCGCGTTGGACGTGTCCGGGTTCCAGGCAGAGCCGACGCGGTTCGACTATGGCGCCCTTGGCGGGGCACCGACGTATGATACATCGGGTGCTGGCTATCAGTTGCCGTCCTACGGCGGTCTGGACGAATACACCACGAACGCGGCCAATGAATTCTATAACCGGGCCATATCGCGGCTGAATCCGCAATTCGACCGCTCCGAGCAGCGCTTACGCACACAGCTAATAACGTCGGGCATACCCGAAGGGTCCGACGCCTATAATGAGGAATTCCGTATTTTCCGCCAGGGCAAGGATGACGCCTTGAGCGATCTGGCAAGTTCATCCGTCTTCCAGGGCCAGTCATTGCAGAGCAATATTCTGGGCAACATTCTGACGGGACGCGGCCAGGAATTGGGCGAGATTGGCACCGAATACGATGTCGCCCAGCGGCAGCGACAGCAACTAGTCGCGGAAGGCCAGCAACAAGTGGCGCTGGACCGCGAGGCCAGAGACAGGCAGATTGCAGAGGCCGTGCGCTTGCGCCAGTTGCCGCTGTCAGAAGCGGCAGGGCTGCTTACCGGCTCCACGCCCTTCTCCCAGCAAGCGGCGGCGGGGCCACCGGGGATTCCTGCCGCCAGGGCGCCGTCGCCAGTTGATCTAGGCGCACTGGCTTCCGCTGGGCAAGCCGATCAACTGGCCCGCTTCCAGGGGGAGGTGTCCCAACAAGGCGGGAGCTTAGGACTTTTGGGAACGCTCGGCGCAGGACTTTTGAGGAGACCATAAATGGCATACGCTCCTGTAGACAGGGCCGCGCAATTACGGCGCTACGCCGATATCATCGGCAAAACCGTGACCCCGATGAATGCGCCCGTTACGCCCTATTCTAACCCGAACTGGGCGCGTCTGGCTCAAGGTTTGGTGGGGGCCGGGTTCCAGGGCGCGGCGGAACGGGCGGCGTCCCGCGAAGATGTATTGAACCGTGGACGGAGCGCAGATCTGGCCCGTGCTATCATGGGGGCCCCAACTGTTGCGCCCAAGTTGCCAACCGCGACCGGGCCGATGGCTGGGTTCGATAAATGGATGTTTCCGTCAACGCCAGCGGCGGCCACCCCGTCGTTGCCGGTGCGCAATGCTGACGGGACGACCAATCCAGAGGCCATTATTCAGGCTGCCGCAAGCGCAAATGTCGACCCGTTGGCTGCGGTGGGGTCAGCGTATAAAATGCGCTCTGCTCAAAGCACTATGGCGTCTCAAGAATTGGCGACAAGCCAAGCTACGGCCTTGCGAACCATGCGAAGGTTACAGTTGAGCAGGGGGCCAGACGGCGTGTTATCTGCTGAAGATCAAAGCCTGTGGGACGCGACTTTGTCCAAGTTGCCCGCTGATGTATCGGCGCTGGATATACGCCAACCGATTAAAGATGCAGAGGATACGGTCATCGGTTATCAGAACGTCAATGTATTGGGACAAAAAGTTGGTGATGAAAAGTTTATTCCGACTCCTAAATTCGGACCTACTGTAAATGTCGCGGCCGGTCAGAAAGCGTTTCTGACGGAGTCCGCTAAACAGGCCGTAACTGAGGTGGGCGAGTTACGCACTAAAATTGAAGGAAATTCGGAAATAGTAGCCCGCCTGAATGTAATGGAGGCCCTATTAGAAGGCGGAATGGATTCAGGCCCAGTGCAAGAAGCATTGTTGCCTATGCGACGTTTATTAGCTGATTTGGACCTTCTGAGCAGCGAAGACGCCAGGGCATTGACAAATCAAGAGATATTCAATGCAGCGGCCAAGTATATCATACCGCGTATGCGCGTCGTTGGGTCTGGCTCAAGTTCTGATTTCGAACAAAAAATGTTCGCCAGCGCGACTGCACAATTAAAAACTTCGCCAGAAGCCAACCGAATAATAATTGCTGGAATGAAAGCCCTGGAAAAACACCAACGTGAATTGCTTGAAATGAAAGAAGCCTATGCAATAGAAAACGAATCTCTGATGGGCTTTAGCAAAAAGGCGAACGAGCATTTCAAGAAAAATCCTATCTTCAAGAAATATACGACAAGCAAAGAACTGGCCGCTGCTATTACTGATGGAAAGTTAGATGTTGGTGATTTGTGGTTTGATAAGGACACTAAGAAGTTCCGCATACTTTCGGTCGTCACTTTGGAAGAGCTTAAGACAGCGGGCCTCTTCAAAGAATAGAAGGAATGAGCAATGAAGGGAATTTCTGACGGCGCCGCTTACGATACCGAAGAAGATCGTAGCTATGGGGATGTCGCCGCTGATTATGGCCGAGCCGCCGCACAAGGGCTGACTTTTGGTTTTGCAGACGAAATCGAAGCTGGGGTGCGGGCGGCGTTAGACTCTGATGCGGATTATGCAGACGTGGTGGCAGAAGTCAGAAATCAGATAACTGACTTTCGGGATCGTAATCCTGCGGTAGCTTTCGGCGTAGAAATCGCCGGGTCTGTGCTGCCTGTAATCGCCGCCCAATTCATACCGGGCGTTGGCCAATCAGCCACGGCTGGCCGGATTGCTCAACTGGCATCGGGCATAGCAAAGATTAAAAGCCCAGTAGCCAGGGCTGCCCTAACCAGTGGCGCACAAGGCGCTCTATATGGGGCCGGAACAGGCGAAGGCGGTATAAAGGAGCGGGCAAAATCAGCGGCTATTGCCGGTCCCCTTGCTGCTGTTGGTGGGGCGGCGATGCAAAAAGTTGCTCCGCATATAACCGCCAAAGCCAAAGAATTATTGAAACGTGGGATACCATTGACGCCGGGGCAAGCCGTGCGAGGGTCGGGCGTGATCGGCACTACCTTGGCGACCCTAGAAGAAAAAGCCGCAAGCACCATTCCATTTGTGGGTGATGCCATTAAGGGCGCTTTCGACCGTACCAGGTCAGCTTTTAATAGAGCCTCATTTGATGAAGCTTTCGCGCCCATAGCCATCCGCGCCCCGAAAGGCGGAGAGGGCAGAGCGTTAATAGCTTTCGGTGAAAAACAGATAGGCAAAGCCTATGACGATGTTCTTAAAAACATGAAGATTACCGAACAGATGCCTTTGTTCGATGGTGTGTTCAAAGTCGTGGAAAATGCTAGTAAAGATATCCGAGATGACATTCTGGACCGCGCTGACAAACTGATTTTCGATAGGTTCGATGATGCTGGAGGAGTGCTGGCCGGGAGGGCTCTTAAAGAGGTTCAGTCTCGTTTGCGGAAAGATTTGACGCGGTTACGGCGAGCGGGGTTTAATGACGAAACCCAAGCCCGGAAGGCCGATGCAATAGAAGATATATTGGCAGTTTTCAGTCACCAGCTTGCCAAGCAAAATCCCAAACTTGCTAAACGCCTCAATGATGTCGACAAGGCTTATGGTAATTTTGAGATTGTACGGAATGCTTCCATTCGCAGAAAACTAGACGAAACATTCACCCCTGGCGATTTATTAGCGGAAACTGCCAAGGCCGACCCGACAAAGCGGAAATCACAGTTTTCTCGCGGTGCTGCGCGAATGCAGGAAGGGGCGCAAACCGCCCAAGATGTAATCGGCAGAACCATACCCGACAGTGGTACGGCTGGACGGATGGAAGCGACAAAGATCTTAACAGGTGGTGGGATGGGTTTCGGTACTTGGGCAGAGCCTACAGTCGGGGTGCCTTTAATAGCTGGCGGCGCGAGTGCATATAGTCCTCTGGGTGTTCGGGTAGCTAGGCCAGCGGTTGGTTTGGCTGGGACTGCGATGAGGCAAGCGGTGCCTGTGACTTCAGCTTTAATTACTCAAAGCGATGTGCCAGAAGACTATCGTCAAAGGTTGGCGCGGGCCTTGTCAAGCAGATAAATATAATAGGAGACTGAATAATGCCTTGGAGTGGTGGAGCCTTTACCAGAACGAACGGTGTCAACACCGGCTCGACCCTGTGGGTGCAGGACCGGGATGACGGCACCAAAATCCTGGCCACGCGCCATGATACCAATGACCAGGACATGGCCGATGGCATCAGCTCGACCCTGGAGAAATCCGGTTCTAACGCGGCCACGGGCAACCTGAACATCGGCTCGAACCGGCTGACGGCGGTTGCTGACGGTACGGCCAAGACCGACGCGGCTACAGTCAACCAGATCGTGAGCAATGCCCCGGCCTTTCAGGCGACGGATACTGGCACGGCGAACGCTCATGTGATTGCGTTGTCACCGGCCATCACCGCGTATGCGGCGGGCCAGGAGATCACCTTCAAGTCCGGCGCGGCGTCTACGGGTGCATCCACCCTGAACGTCAATACGGTGGGCGTGAAGGCGATTAAAAAGCTGCACGACCAAGACATAGCAGCGGGTGACATCGAGAGCGGCAGCATCGTCACGGCGGTCTATGACGGCACTAATTTCCAAATGACCAGCCAAGTTGCATCGGCTGTTGTAATAACCCCTGGCGGGTCAAATACTCAAGTACAGTACAATTCCTCTGGCAGCTTTGCCGGGAGTGCTAATTTCACCTTCGACGGGACCAATATCGACGTGTCTGGAGACGTCACTGGCGCAACGCTGAATGCTGATGGTGACACTTCTGCTAGTGATAATGCGGCTATCGGATACACATCAGCAGAGGGCCTCATTTTAACTGGTCAAGGTTCTAACAACGACATAACAATTAAGAACGATGCAGATGAAGATGTAATCACGATTGCTACAGGAACAACCGCTACTACTTTTGCTGGTGATGTAACCATAGCTGGCGCCACGCCAACACTTACGATAGGTGATGCTGGGGCAGAAGATACCAAGATAGTTTTCGACGGCAACGCCCAAGATTACTATATGGGCCTAGATGATACTGATGATGATCTGAAGATTGGCTTAGGATCAGCCGTTGGTACGACAGCACATATGGTATTTGATGAGACAGGAGCAATAACCAAGCCATTACAGCCAGCTTTTCTGGCGACAGCGAACGCACAAAATAACATCGCTGCTAATAGTTATGTGGCTGTTGCTTATGCTAACGAAGTATTTGATAACAATGCGGACTATGCTCCCAGTACTTTCACTGCTCCTGTTACAGGAAAGTATTGTTTCAATGTTTCGCTATACTTAGGACAGATGGATGCGACTTCTGAATACTATTCGCTAGGGCTGGTTACCTCGAACAAGACATACGATGTGGCTTTTAGTCACTGGGGGCTGGCTAATGATCCCTATCAAAGTATCAACTTGAGTGTATTAGCAGATATGGATGCGAGTGATACTGCGAGTGTAACTATTTATCAGGGTGGGGGAGCAGATCAAACAGACATTAAAAACAATAGTTGGTTTAGTGGATTTTTAGCTACCTGATCATATTATAAAGAAAGGCAATAAAATGGCGGTTACAGTTACGGTTAATATCAGCGATGCTGATGAGAAAGCGATGCTCAACGATTTGCTGGGTATCGATGATTGGGTACAGGCGGCAGTCGTTGGTAAAATTAACAAATGCAAAAAACGAATGGCTAATGAAGCAACAGCAATTCTCAAAGCAGATGCATCTGTTGAGAACATGCCCGCTACGGATGATGGCCTGATTACAGCATTACTCGCCAGAAGCGATTATAAAAACCGAGCCGACAGAGCCGAACGTGATGCTGAATCTTGAACATCTGGTCTATCACAACACCGGCGACCCGGAGCCGGGCCAGTTTACGCTGATGCGCCCATTTGGCCCAGCACTCGGGCACACAACGCTGCCGGATGAGATCGTCAAGGATTTCAACGCAGACATCGACCGGGGCACTAACGGCCCCGACTGGTCCGACAAGTTGGTTGGCAAGGTAGAGTCAGAGCGTCTGATTCCCTCCGAGGTGATGGACCCGCACAAGGTATTTTTTATGGATGCGGCGCTACGCTACGTTGCGGATTACGCGCATCGAAATTGCCAGCCGATCCGACTGGATATAAGGCCCCAGGTGGATATTCGGTCAGCGTGGTACGTCCGTCAAAAGGCCAATGATTACAACCCCTTGCACCTGCACACCAACGCCGAACTAAGCTGCATCGGGTATCTGCAAATGCCCGACGGCATCGAAGATGAGTGGGCGCAGGACGGCCTGGATCATTACCCGTCCAACGGGCACGTTGAGTTTGTATCGGGAAGCCCGGCCTTTTTAAGCCGCGCCACGTTTATGGTACGCCCGAAGAAGGGGGATTTCTTTATCTTCCCCGCCGATATGTATCACACGGTCTACCCATTTAAGACGGACGGCGAACGGCGCAGCTTCTCCATGAACATCGTTTTGAACGAGCATGAACAGGAGACGGAGTAATGACGACAACCCAGGAAGCGCGTCAGATTTCGGTGCGCGGCGTCACGTCCACCACGGGGACGTACAACGAAGACTGGCTGGCGTTATTCACAACCAGATCCGCTCCTGCCGGTCAGTTCAACGAGCGGATGCTGTCTTACATCAACACGCTGCTGTCTACCTCGCACACCAACGTCAATGCCGCCATGCAAGCGTTGGCGGCTGACCAGGGTGCGAACAACTTCAGCAGCATGGGCACCTTTACCCCATGAAGTCGGACAAGAACTGGATCAAGGGTGCGATCAAGAAGCCGGGCGCCTTCACCGCCCAGCGGGACCGCTACAACAAGGCCAACCCGACTAAGAGAAACATTTCCACCAGTCAGTTCGCCAACAAAGTGCTGAAGCCGGGTTCGAGCTACAGCGGGACAACCAAACGGCGGGCGAATTTGGCGAAAACCCTAGGGAAAATGCGATGAAAGTTCGAAAACCATCTGGCGGCACTTTTAACGCCGAAAGTCCACCGAAGAGAAAAAAAGTAAAATTGGCCGGTCAGCCCCACACGGGGGGCACGGTTCCATCATGGAAGGGCGGGCCGGTGAAGCCGGGCGGCATAGGCGTTCCGCCTAAGAAGTTAACCTAGAGATCACGGAGTCATCATGAAATATATCACAGACAGAATTCTGGAGCCGTCCACCTGGGCCGCTGTAGCCGTTGCTCTTCTTGGCGTCAGCGTCTTTCTTGCTATGCCGTGGCTGATGATCGTCGCGGCCATAGCCGCTGCCGGAGCGGTGTTCCTACGGGAAAAGGCCAAATGATGCCCGATGCCTAGGGGCCGCATCACATGATACTGTCGCTGCTTGGTACGGCCTTGGGGTTTGGCACGTCCGTAATCCCTGAGATCCTAGGATATTTCAAGCAGGGCCAGCAGAACAAACAAGACTTGGCGCTGCTGGAGGCCAAGGCCAAGTACGCGGAACAACTCTCCACGCTGAAGATTGCGGAGTTGGACGCACAGGCGGACATAGCCGAGATCAAGGGGCTGTACGAGCATGATAAATCCATCGACGCTGGATCTTTTGTCAACGGTATGCGGGGGTCTGTGCGCCCTGTTCTTACTTATGCCTTCTTCATCCTGTTTGCCTCGATTAAGGGCGTCACGCTTTACAGTATGGTGAACACTCATGGGATGGACTTGTCGGCTGGTCTGCTGGCCATCTGGGATGACGAAACCAGCGTCATATTCTCCAGCATCATAGCGTTCTGGTTTGGGTCAAGATCTATGAGCAAAGCACGGGCGGTAATTAATAAATGAAGCTGTCGCCGCATTTCTCGCTGAACGAGTTAACCAAAAGCCAGACCGCATTACGTCTGGGTCTGGACAACAACCCGAACCCGGACAGGGTGGCGTCTCTGCGCAATCTTTGTGAGCAAGTGCTGGAACCGGTGCGGAAGAACTTCGACCGCCCCGTCATCATCAATTCCGGCTACAGGGCGGAAGAGGTCAACACCGCCATCGGCAGCAAGCCGACTTCGCAACACTGCAAGGCCCAGGCGGCTGACATCGAAATCCCCGGCGTGGATAATCTTGAGCTGTACCAGTGGCTTACGAGCAACAGCGATTACGACCAGCTAATCTTGGAATACTATACCGGCGAACCAGACTCCGGCTGGGTCCACGTCAGCTATGTATCGCCTGATGAGAACAGGCGGGAGCGGTTGCGGATCGACAGGTCTGGTGTGCGGCGGGATTGAATTGAAAAGCAAACCGGGCTAGGCTTGGGTTGATTTGATTACTCTACTGGGTCGCTGTTTGCGCAGCGGCCCTTACTATGAAAACAAACGTCCTAGAGACAGGCTCCGGTCTAAGAATGCACCGGGGTCACTTTTCCGTGACCGCAATGT
>TARA_R110001599_G_scaffold353845_1_pt1 | contig 14983 bp, 13 predicted proteins | sample TARA_R110001599 | Tara Oceans TARA_R110001599 (sample SAMEA4398360) | marine metagenome | biome: Polar Biome; feature: [MES] marine water layer (ENVO:01000295) within the mesopelagic zone...; material: water (ENVO:00002006), including particulate matter (ENVO:01000060) such... | reverse complement strand
ACGGAACCGTCAAGCCGCATAATACGCGGCCCCCAGCTCTCGCTTACTCTGGAACTGCACCAACCACAAGAACTCTGCTCTGGATCAGACCCAGACGCCGGCGCGTCACGCGCGCTTTCGAGGGTCGAAGCCTATGGGCCGCGGGAACGACGGGAACTGCAAGCCAATGTATTCGCCCGTGAATTTCTGTTACCGCGCTCGCTGGCCCGGCAGCTATTTCTCGTAGAGTGCAAGAGCGCAGCCGATATTGCTCAGACCCTCAAACTTCCTTACCCTTTGGTGCGACGCCAGCTGTTGGACAGCCTCCTCGGCCCAGACATCGCGGAACAGTCGGTCGATATGGTCGCGCCGCAGCAGAAGCGAGATGAGAGCCAATGGGCGGCCGCCACCTTTGAAGGATCGGCTCTGCTGCTCGAGGCCGGCCCGGGTTCTGGTAAAACCCGCACTCTTGTGATGAGAATTGAACACCTTTTGGCGCAGCCGACTGTGAGTGCGAGAGATATACTTGCTCTAACATTTTCAAATAAGGCTGCAGGCGATCTTGCCGACCGCATTGCTAAAGCTCACCCAAATGCTGCCGCAGAAATGTGGACGGGAACCTTTCACGCCTTCGGGCTCGATCTAATCCGTCGTTATTATGATAAGCTTGGCCTTCCCAACAATGTCCAGTTAATTGATAAGGCACAGGCAATAGAACTGCTTGAAGATCGGCTACCGCTGATGGGACTGAAACATTATCACGATCTACGCAACCCGGATCAGGGTTTAGTCAAGATACTTTCAGCGATCTCGCGCGCCAAAGACGAGCTCGTAGATCATGAAGACTTTGGTCGCCGCGCAAGCGCTGCTCTCGAAGTGGCCACTAGCGAGAAGGAAATCATTGCCGCAGAGCGTTCCTGCGAAGCGGCAACGGTATATAGGGTCTACACCGAGACTCTTCGTGAAGCTGGAGCAGTCGATTTTGGTGACCTCGTGATGCTGCCTGCACTCCTGATCGGCCGTAACGACGCGGTTCGCGAACAGGTGGCCCAGCGCCATTCTCACGTGCTGGTGGATGAGTATCAAGACGTAAATAGAGCAAGTGCACGTCTTTTGATTGAGCTTTATCGCGCAGGGTCAAGGCTTTGGGTTGTAGGCGATGCCCGACAATCCCTGTATCGCTGGAGGGGCGCATCATCAGCAAATATGGCAGGGTTCGAAGCCGATTTCGCTGGCGGTCAGCGCCTCCCTCTCGGTCATAATTACCGTTCGACTGATCATATCGTCAGTTTGAGCCGCCGCTTCGCTGCTGACATGCGAGCGGGCAAGAATGGTCTTGCATATAAGGCAGCCGCACAGCGATCTGAGGAAGGAAGCACCACGAAGCTGCTAGTTGGACGAAATGATGACTGCGAAGGCGAACTTCTCGCAGCAGAGATCAAACGTCTTGTGGAAGCTGGCGTACCACTGGCTACCCAAGCGGTCCTTGCGCCCACAAATGGCAGGTTGGACATTATGGCAGCGGCACTCGCCCGACAGGAGATAGCAACAACACATCTTGGCAGCTTTTTTGAGCGCGACGAAGTGCGAGATCTTTTGTCCATCCTCGCCCTACTTGCGGAAGCGAACGGCGGCGCTCTGGTCCGCGTCGCCGCGCTCCGAGAAATCAGGGTTGGACCACAAGATATCGGGACAATCGTCAGCGCGGCTCATAAAGACCGCATCCCGCTCAACGCCTTGCTTGAACGAGCATCAACCTTGCCGGGCATGACCTCCGCAGGTGGCCAAGCGTTGGAACGACTGGGAATGCAACTGAAGGGATTAGAATCTCATATGTCTGCGTTCGAGGTGGCGGCGAGTTGGCTACTTGATCGGTCGGATTATTTGCGGGATATTGCGAGTGAGCCGGGTCCGGAGGGCTCACTCGCACGCGCTGCGCTACAAGCCCTTCTTGGCTTTCTCGATCAACGCGAGCTTGATGGACGGCTGTTGACGCCAGCACGCGCGATCAAACGTGTGCGCAGTGCTGTGCTACTGGCTGACGATCGTGACCTTAGAGACGCGGCTCTTGGGGCTGACGCCGCCGCTGTTCGAATGATGACGATTCACGGTGCCAAAGGCTTAGAGTTTTCTGCAGTCCATGTGGTCGGCCTGCATGATCAGTGCTTACCCGGACGATTTCAACGCGATGACAGTCCCCTGCCGCCAGGATTGGTGCAGCCAGAAACACGGGAGATGCACCTCGAGGAGGAAGAATGCCTGTTTTTCGTCGCCATTTCGCGACCGGAAGATCATCTTCGCCTCTATCATAACGAAATAGCAAACGTCCGATCTCGAAAGCCGTCTCCCTTTCTGGCGCGCCTCGGTAACCTTAGTCGCCACGAGCTCGCTGTTGCCACCGCCCCTTCCAACAGTCCTATTGTCCAGCACAAGCCTGTAAAAACCGTCCAAATCAACATATTTGATATTCGGGACTATGCAAGCTGCGCCTTGCGCATCGCATACCGGAGATATTTCGGGATTCATGGACGGCGCCACGAGTCTCCGTACCTTCAAACATCTGGCGTTCTCTATACTTTGGTGGATAGGATTACCGAAGTTGCCGGCCCGAATGTTAACTCAAATATGCAGGCTGTATTGGAAGAGGTTTGGGAAACACGCGGACCTATCGGAAGCGGACTAGCAGCCGATTACTTTGCCCACGCCAGCGGAAGGGTTTCGACTCTTGCACAGTTGGCCAGCGGGTTTGAGTCGCCGGGTTTTGCACATATTGAATTACCCATAAACGGTGGGACATTGACTGTCGGCGCGCCGTTAGTGCGTTCAACACCGAAAGGTACTGAAATCCGCTTCTTTGACGCAGGTCCTGTGCGCTCCAAAACCGGCAATGATCAATCAGCTGGTATTCTTCTTTCCGCCGCTAGGCATGCCTTTGGCCGCCAAGTAGACGCCATGACCGCACATATGACTGATGGTGGCGTAGTCGGCTTTAAGAGGAGTGAGGAAAAGGTAGCAAACGATCTTGAGGAAGCAGGTCAGATTTTGTCAGCGATCAACAGCGGTACGCTGCCACCAAATCCCAGCATGCGTATATGCGGACGTTGCCCCCACTTTGTTTCCTGCCCATCGGTCGGAGCCATCGAGCCTATCTAATTTTTTATTCAGACGAATTCCGTCTCTGAAAGGGATGACTCTAGTGAACACGGCATTCCCGCATGGGCCACAATCGGAGTATTATCCATGTCAATCGACATTTTTATCAAGCGGGGTGGTTGCCTCGACGTCGTCCACCGCAAAGTCAATAAGCTCGACTTCAAGAAACTCAAGCAAGAACTGGACACAGAGTTTGGCCCCGGTGAACTCTTTGTCGAAGACCAGGACGATCCTGTCACTCATGATCATCAGTTCAAACCCGGCAGCATTTTCCTTCACCATAGCTGCTGCAAGCGGATCGACTTGATTGTCCGCTACGCTGGCAAGACTTACGAGCATCGCTTCGCACCGAGCGTGACACTAAAAAAGGTCAAACGGCGCGCCGAAAAAAAACTCAATATCGACCCTGCCGACTCGGTCGAATTGTCACTGCAGATCGCAGACAGTTCTGACCGTCCGGACGAGGCGACACATGTTGGCTCGCTTGCCAATCCACCAACATGCTCAGTTATCTTCGACCTTGTTCCCTCAGACCGCATCAACGGCTAATCGATGACTCCCGACCAAGCTATTTGGGAACGCGATATTGGCGCGGCGTCTTTTCTGGAAGGCGTCGCGCGCAATCGGTGGTCAATCGTCTCACTCGATTGGCCTTTTGCGCTGTTCGGTATAACAGCCCGTGATGGTCGGATCTTCTATCTGAGGCTAAACTTTGCAGGCTATCCAGCCGCCCCGCCAACAGGCGGTCTCTGGGATCCTGAAACTGAAACAGTGCCTGCCCTCAACCAGTGGCCGACCGGTGATGCCGTGTTCGTAAGCGTTTTCAACCGCGGTTGGCAAAACGGACTAGCATTATATATGCCGCTCGATCGGGTATCCCTTAATGGGCATCATGATTGGCCGACTCAATATCCCCACCTTATGTGGCAACCTGACCGGGGTCTCGTGCAGTATATTAGTGAAGTTCACAGACTTTTAAACGCGCGAGGCTATCATGGCATCACCGGATAATCGTTTACGAATCTCATGGTATAAGTGGTGGCGGCTTATGCGACAACTGCGTCTTCGCGGTGCTGGCATCAGAGAAAGTGGTGCTTTTCTGCTCGGGTCCCGCACAGTCACCGGTGGCTGGGTCACGGATTTTGTCTTTTATGACGACATCGACCCCTACGCCCTTGCCCAAGGACATGTTCATCTAGCGGGCGCCGCTCTTAATCGAGTTTGGGACCGCTGTTCAGCAACTGGCTTGGAGGTTATTGCCGATGTTCACACTCATCCTGGCAGCTCCGGTCAGAGCCTTTCGGATCAGAACCATCCCATGATTGCAATTAGAGGTCACACAGCGCTCATCGTTCCCAATTTCGCTTCTTCTGTTTTGAATCTGCGCGGTATTGGCATCTATCGTCATCTTGGCGCACGCAAATGGATTTCTTTACCGTCTCCTCGCGCCGGTTTGCGCGGGCTAAAATTTTGAAAGGATTTATCTATGCAGCATGCTGACTTCAATCAGTTCGTCGATGGCTTCAACCGCCTAGCCAAACTTGATCTCGACATCGGCGAAGCGGTCGATCCAGATGCTGCAATGGCGCGGTTGATGAGCTATTCCGCACATGTCGCAGTAGGCCCAGAAATTGTCCAGAGTGTGGCTCACCAAATTGCACTGCTCACTTTTGTAAATATTGCTTCGCGCTTCGCATTAGGCGGTGTGACTGTATCCGGGCTCGGCGATGTACCACTACTCGCACCATGGCTTGGAAAAGATTTGAAATCAGCAGTCATCGCACTGGGCGGCAATGTTGGATCAAAAGCATCTGAAGCACCGGTTGTGATCATCGGCAGTATCCTGTCGGCGCCCCCAGAGCGAGGTTGTCAGCTCACTTTCGAAGGCTGGCGCGGCGGTGTCGTGCCGCTAGGGCATCAACGTCTTAGCGAATGTGATGTGACAGCACCGGCAGCTGTGCTTTCGGGCGCATTTGCGGCAGCCGAAGTCTTCGCAATATTGCGCGGTGAAGCCGGTGCGGGCTTACGTCCTCAAGGGCTTTCGGTTTGGCGACCTGACGGAGACGCAGACTGGTTCTCCACTATGAGTGACGGGCCAACGCTTTCGCAGTTGCCAAATCATCTATGGGTGCTCGGTCTGGGACATCTAGGGCAAGCATTTCTATGGGTATTGGCGATGTGTCCTTATCAAGATAGGTCAGCCGTAAAACTGGTACTTCAAGATACCGATATAGTGACGGGTTCAACATCGAGCACATCAATCTTGACGATTGACGGTAGTACTGGACGCAAAACCCGCACAGTAGCAACGCTTTTTGAATCGCTCGGGTTCATGACGAGCTTAGTCGAGCGGCCATTTGATGATGGATTTTGCAGGCGTGCCGACGATCCGTCAATTCTCGTCTGTGGCGTCGATAACGCCTTAGCCCGTAGCCAGGTAGAAACGCCCGGTTTCCCGCTTGTGATTGAAGCCGGAATCGGCAGAACTGCGGATGACTTTAGATCTGTTCGCCTGCACAGTTTCCCTGCACAACGGAAGGCGTCGGCACTCTGGAAAGCTGGTGCTATTGAGCCGGACATCTCAATAGGAAAGACTCCAGGGTATAATCGCTTCAAAGAGCAGGGCGTTGACGACTGCGGGCTTACGCGTCTTGCAGGCACAGCGGTCGGTGCGCCCTTCGTTGGGGGCATCGCCGGGGTTCTTATGCTCGGACAAATATTGAGACTGTTGCACGGCGACACACTTGATGCAGTTATTGATTTTGATCTGCGCGCATTAGATGCACGACGTGCCGTAGGTAATTCGGTGTTAACTCAGCTCAATCCTGGGTTTCAATCATGTATTTAGGCGAACCACCGTGAGATTCAGACGTTACATATTGTTTCAAAACGGAACCCTAGTTGAGCAGTATGGGCTGATTGATTTCATTAGTAGAAAGAAGTTGTCAGTGTGATAATTCTAGCGTCAGCTAGCAAGGGAATTTTGGGGGTATCGAAAATATGCAAATGTATCATATTCAGATCAAGACATTTTGGCGGCCAACGGAAATGATTTCCTGATTCCGCCTTCCTATCAAAGAAAAGTCAAACACCTCATGAACTTTACATTTCTTCACGCAGCCGATCTTCATCTTGATAGCCCCCTCCTCGGTTTGGCGAGCAAGTCAGCCGACTATGCCGAACGCGTTGACCGCGCCTCACGTGACGCTTTCGAAAAGCTAATAGAACTTGCCATTGAAGAGGGCTGCAGCTTCATCGTATTGGCAGGTGACATTTTTGATGGAGACCTTCGCAATTTTGAGACCGGTCTTTTCTTCGTCAACCAGATGCAGCGTCTTGAAGAGGAAGGGATACAGGCCTTCTTGATCCTCGGTAATCATGATGCAGAAAATCGTTTCGCGGCCAAGCTCTCAATGTCGGCTAATGTTCATCTGTTCGCCAGTAAGGCAGCCGAGGCGATTGCCATCGAAGCGCTAAAAGTCTCTGTCCATGGCCGCAGCTTCCCTCAACGTGACGTGACCGAAAATATCGCACGAGATTATCCACCTGCAGTCGCTGGCCATTTCAATATTGGCGTGCTGCATACAGCATGCCAAGGAAGCGAAAGTTATCACGCGCCTTACGCTCCGTGTAGCGTCGAACAGCTAGTCAATCATGGCTATGACTATTGGGCGTTGGGCCATGTCCATGCACGCTCAGTGCTAAACGAACATCCTCATATCGTTTATCCCGGTAACTTGCAGGGACGTAGTCCCCGGGAAACCGGGGCTAAAGGTGCAACAATCGTCACAGTTAGCGACGGTGAGGTTGCGCATCTCGAACATCACGACCTCGACGTCGTTCGCTGGTTCGTCGTCACGGTAGATGTCGCCGAAACGGAAGGCCGCACCGAACTGATCGACCAAATCCGTAACGAAATTGAGGAGGTCTGCACTGACGCTGGCGATCGTGCTCTAGCAATACGCTTACGGCTCGTTGGCGAAACCAACCAACACCAACAACTTCTAATTGAACAACAGATTTTGCGCGAGGACATCGCCGTGCTTCTGGCGACACTGGCGCAAGACATCTGGCTAGAAAAGATTGTGATAGCGACAACGGCCCCTCCCCTGCCAAGTTCGCTCGACCCGACGGTTTCGGGCCAGCTGGCAGCCGAGATTATAGCGGAAAGCGCTGATTTCATAAACGAGCTGATCGAGGAACGAATTGCAGAGGTTCGTGCAAAAATGCCTGCTGCTGCGCATGCTGACGCCTTTTTCGAAATGCTACGGGAAGATGCGCCAAAGCGCGCGCGCATATTGGCGCTCTCGTTGGTAAACGAAACGGAGGCCGGCGATGCAGCTAACTGAATTGACGCTTGAGCGTTACGGGGCTTTTGCCGAACGCATCCTCCCAATTCCAACCAATGCGGGTCTCACAATTATTTACGGCCCCAATGAAGCCGGCAAAAGCACATGCCTAGCAGCAATAAGCGACTTCCTGTTTGGCATTCCAGAAAGGACCCCTCATGCGAGCCTATTTGGTTATGATGGAATGAGAGTGAGCGCTGAGTTGGTCGATGCTGATGGAACTGCATTGACATTGCGCAGACGTCGTGGCCGTGTTCGCACCCTATCCGATGCGGCAGGCACACCCCTTGATGACTCAATCCTAAATGGGATGCTCGGCGCTACCACCCGAGAGCGTTTTGCGACATTATTTGGGCTCAACCATGAGACGCTTCGCTCAGGCGGATCGAGCCTGCTCGCGGCAGAAGGTGATATAGGTCGTTTGATAGTTGAAGCAGGCGGAGGTCTACGGTCGCTTATGACGCGGCTCGATTCCATTGATGAAGAAGCGGACAAACTCTTTGCGCCGCGCAAATCAAGCGAGCGCGCTTTTTACAAATCCCTAGAGACATTCGATGCCGCTGAACGCGAGGTTAAGCTCCACACGGTGACGCGTGATGCCTATGAGAAAAGCCGAAAGGCAGCGGATATCGCGAACAAAAAACTGGATGATGCTCGGGCCGAACGGCAAGATGTGAGTACCGAAATTTCCGTTCTGGAGCGATTAGTGCGGGCCGTCCCACATATGCTCGCGCTCGATCAGTTAACTGCAGCATTGAACGAATATGAGGATATCACCGCGCTAGAGCCGGACTTTGACAAACAGATAGAAGCGGTACTTATGCTGCGTGAAGAAGCTGGATCAGCCCTAACAAAAGGTCGTATAAATAGGGATAAACTCGCACTGCGGTTTGATGCGCTGGAGGTTTCAGAAGCATTTATTGGAGCAGAGGCAGCAGTTCGCGATCTCTCCGAACAAGCTATCCATGTTCGCAAAGCTCGGACTGATCGGCCAAATCGGCTCAAAGAGATCAAAAATGACGAAGCTGGACTTACGACACTCCGGCGCATGTTACACTTGGCTATCGATGCCGATTTAACAACCCGTTTGCCGAGCCAAGAAGCTTTGGATCAAGTCCAGAAACTGGCAACACAGGCGATCGAGCGCGGTGCCGCTGTCGTTGCGGCTCGGGAACGCAAAGCCGACCTCACCGACCGTCTTGAGGTATTAAAGCATCGGCTCGATGTAGCTATCGCTGCCGGCCATCAAACGCCGGTAGAGTTTAGCCCGGTACAATTTTCTAACCTGGCAGCGCAGGTAGGGACAACTGAAACCGCCCGGCGCCAAGCGCTCGAAGCAATGACCGAGGTGGCAGACACAGTTAGTTTCCTTGGTTTTCCAACTTCCGACGCGCTCGCTTCTTTCGATTCCCCTTCATCAGAAGCCATCCGCGCTGAACAAGTCGCGTGCTCAGACCTCGAAAAGTCCCTAGCGGACCAGCTTGAACAAAAGGTCGCGGCCGAAAAGAAGGCAAAGACGGCAATTAATGCCATTGCAGAGTTCGAGGCAACCGGCCCAGTGGCTTCAGACAGTGCGCTAGCCGATGCGCGCAGTGCACGCAGTGATACCTGGTCGCCTCTGCGCGCTGCTTATCTTGATGATGCCATCCCCGCAGACACGGTAGTCCGGCGCAAGGAGGTTGAAGTCTATGAAAATCAAATCCGGGATGCCGATGATTTGGCAGATCGGCGGGCGGCAGAGGCGAAGCATGCAGCCAATCTTGCGCTCGCCCGTAAGCAGCTCGAAAGCAGCAATATTGAGATCGAAGGGTGCATTGTGCTGATTGAAGATATTGGCCATCAGCTCGAAAAGCGAACCAGCGTCTTCGCGTCCGCCTTTCCAAGTGCAACCGAACAATACCCCCAGCTTTCAAGCCTGCTCGAATTTGCCGAACGCCGAGAACTGGCTCTGGCCGCGCTCGCCACTGCACGCGCACTCCAAGTTGATGTTGATCGCCAAGAAGCCGACCTAGAGCCAGTACGCGCGCTATTCGAGAGCGCGCAAGTCTTAATGAAGACTACGCCCGCGGAAGGGCAAACGTTTGTTTCCCAAGTACACGCATTATGCGCGGCGCTCGGCAAACATGAAAGTGGGCATGAGGACTATCGGCGCGATTTGCGTGATTATGAGGAACTAGGGCCAAAAGCGACCCGAGCGGAACAGGAACTTTCAGATCTGTTGGCGGATCAAAAAACTTGGGACCAACAATGGAGCGCTGCGCTGGTCAAATTAGGGCTCGATTCCAATCTTGCCCCCGAGCAAGCTGGCGCGCTAGTCAGCGAATGGTCCGGAGCCCGTGCGACACTAGGGACGATAGCACAATCCCAAACGCGGCTTACCCGTATGGATGAAGATGAAGCGGCCTTGCAGGTGGCAGTTGACGCTTTGGGTGAAAGTCTCGACCTCGCATTGCCAGCAGATCTTCTTGCGGCCACCGATCAGATCGCGGCGCGGTGGCAAGAACATGACGCAATTCGAGTACAGCGCGTAGCACTCGCTCCCGATGTCGAGGAAATCAAGGCTGATTGCGCTTTGTTGGAGACGGCCGATCGCAACTCACAGAAAGCGCTGGAAACACTTGCCAAGCGCGCTGGCATTCCGGCTGAAGTTGCTCCTTTGCGTGACATTGAGAAGCGATGTGCGATCCGGTCTCAGCTTATGGAGGAGAAAGCACAAGCGGAGCGGTCGATAGCGAATGTGAGCGATGGACTCTCCATTGCCGCCTTGCGTGATCAATGGGCAGAACGCGATATAGATGTGCTTCGAGGCGCCCTGAGCACTGCTCAGGAGCAGTCAAAACAGTTGGAAACTGAACTAGAGGCTACGATACTTGAACAAAAGACTGCACAGGATGCTCTCGGTCAATTTGCGGCGGAATCAGGTGTAAATCATGCCATCGCTGAGCGCGAAAGCGCGGCCGCTGCCATGCAGATCGCTATCGAACGCTATGTCGAACTCACTGTAGCGCGCGCGCTGATTACTAAGGCAATCGAGAAGGTTCGCAACGAGCAGCAAGATCCGCTAGTTAGCCGTGCAGGTGAACTTTTTGCGTTCACGACGAGCGGGGAATTTGCGGGAATCGACACCGATATTGATGACAAAGGCCAGCCTGTTGTGGTTGGTCGGCGAAAAACAGGTTCTGCGGTTTCGGTTGCGAACATGAGCGATGGAACACGTGATCAGCTGTTCCTAGCGTTCAGGCTGGCAAGTCTCGAGAATTATGCCGCTTCGACCGAGCCGTTACCGTTCATTGCAGATGATATCTTGGTGCATTTCGATGATGAGCGCAGCGCAGCTACGCTGGATCTGCTCGCAGAGTTTGCAAAAACCAACCAGGTATTGCTGTTCACCCATCATAGCCGAGTGCGTGACGATGCTAACCGATTAGAAGCTAAGGGGTTAGCAAACATCGTCGAGATTGAACGCGTTTAGATATCTGCGTTTGCTAAAACAAAGAAACCATCCGCAATTGAGCCCACCTCTGCTGAACGTCGCTGTGATGGTTCGACTAAAGCCATCTCGCCAACATTGTCGCATCGGCCACGCATCGCCAGATCGATAGCCAATTCTCAGTTTCCGCACACAATTGACTGCTGCAATATTGCACTGATAGGATTGTCCAAACCTTCGTCACTTCGAAAACGATCAAGAAATTACTCAATTAGGGATCTCTAATTATACGGGGAATAGATTTTCATCGCCTTTGATATCAATCATATGCTGATAAATCACTAGGCTCAGGACTCATTGATCACAACCAGTAGCAGACGGTTGCTGCGATACAGATAGCAGAGAAGAAGGTGTGGGCGCATCTGTCGTATCTGGTGGCGACGCGTCTCCAGTCCTTGATCCGGCCAAAGATATTCTCGATCTTGTGGCGCTGTTTGTAGAGGCTTTTGTCATAATGGTGCTGCACCTTTCGGTTGGAGCGTGGTGGAATGCACGCCGTAATACCACGTTCGGCCAGAGCGGACCGGAACCAGTCACTGTCATATCCCTTGTCCCCCAGCAGTTCCCTTGCCTGTGGTAGCGATGAAAGCAGCAGGGCAGCACCCTTGTGATCGCTCATCTGTCCTTCCGTCAGCAGCATGATGATGGGGCGACCTTCGCCGTCGCAGACGGCATGGAGTTTTGAGTTCAACCCACCTTTGGTGCGCCCGATACGTCTGGGTAAAGCCCCCCTTTTAACAGACTGGCCGCCGTCCGGTGCGCTTTGAGATGGGTCGCATCGATCATGATCCGGTCAGGCTCGCCCGCCTTGCCCGCCAGCTCGGCAAAAATGCGGTTGAACACGCCAAGCCTGCTCCAGCGGATAAAGCGGTTGTAGATGGTCTTATGCGGACCATAAGCCTTCGGCGCATCACGCCACATCAGTCCATGCTTGATCACATAAATGATACCCGACACGATCCGGCGGTCATCCACTCTCGGTATCCCGTGGGACAAAGGAAAATATGGCTCTATCCGGCGCATCTGCGCCTCACTCAGCAAAAACAGATCATCCATGACAACACCTCCTTCGATGTCGTCATTGAATCATAAAAACCTAACGTTGGGAATCCCTTTAATAGGTCCTGAGCCTAGGCTCTAAGACTGGTAAACAGAGCGTTCAACGCCCCGTCGTCGAACTTTTCATCCTCCGCGGAGGATGAAGTTGGAATTGTTGAAGGGCTGGCAACCGGCACAAAATTTTCTTCAATATGCCCGATACGCTCATCAATTGTCATCAACGCTGATTCGAGACGGTAACCCGATACGTTCGCTCTGGGTGCCAATTTCTTGATCGCTTCAGAATAATCAGACAGAGTAGATTCAGATTCTTCCTGCTCGCACGTGTCGCCTAAAGGCGGGTTCCAATCTTGCGCAGACGGCCTGCCTCGACGGCGTCATAAACAGCCTTCGTGATTTCCGTGTTCGATACAAACACTTCTGGCATATTTGCTATGGATAATTCGGGCATTAACGTGCTCCTTTTGCCAATTATACCGATTTATCGTTAGTTAAGAAGCCATTTTTCCGATTTTTCGCAATTTATGTAGGATTTCGACGAGATTTTGAAAGTGCTTGATGATACTCGCCATCTTGCGACCAAAAGGTTAGCCACTATTGTCAGATCGCTTATCCTAAATACATGACATATCATGTCTATTGACATTATACGCATGATATGTCATGTATTTTTAATGCCGCGCGCCTCAAGAGTCACATCGGGTCTACCACCACAAAGCAAGCGAGCGCTTGTGTCGTTGGGCAAGGACATTGCCGTAGCCCGCAAACGGCGCAAGATTAGTCAACAACTCATGGCCGAACGAATGTTTGTGTCGGTCCAAACAGTCCAGCGGCTCGAATCTGGTGACCCTACTGTAGGCATTGCAGTTCTTGCCAGCGCATTGTTCGTTCTCGGGTTTACCAAGCGACTTGCAGAATTGGCAGCTCCAGAAAGCGACCAAGTTGGTATGCGCGAACATCTGGCTCGATTGCCAAAGAAAACACATAGCGAATCCTCTAAAGATTTGGATTTCTAGGCACTTATGGCTGTGATCGAGACCTATGTCTTTGTCCATTTGGCAGAGGGACCAGTGCCCGCAGGACTTCTGACAATGACAGATGAGCAGCGGACTCAGTTTTCAACTTTCGCTTATGGCCGCCGCTATCTCGAGCGCCCGGACCGGATTCCCGTCGACCCTGTAGCATTGTCATTGACCGGAGGGTCGGCGGACCAGACATTTCGAACCGAAGAAGGATTTGCTGTATTTGGCGGCATTCGCGATGCAGCTCCTGATGGTTGGGGCCAATATTTGATGTACAAGGCAATGGGCGACAGAACGCCAACGGAAGCCGATCTTATATTAGCATCAGGCGATTACCGGGTTGGCGCATTGGCCTTTGGTCCAACGCCGGCACAGCCAAAGCGCATTACGCCTTGGGGGGAAGGCGATGCACCTGGCGAGCATTTCAACTTAGCCGAACTCGCTGAAGCGGCCGAACGCGCCCAAAAGGTTGACCTGCTTGATGAAAACTTACGCAAATTGCTAACCGCCGGATCATCACTTGGCGGTGCTCGCCCAAAAGCCGCAACTGAGATTGATGGCCAGCCCTGGATCGCGAAGTTCCAAGCACAAAAAGACACTTTCCCTGAATGCCGGGTTGAGCTGGCAACAATGCGTTTAGCAAAAGATTGCGGGCTCGACGTGCCAGCTCTTGGATTTGAAAATATACTTGGCCGTGACATATATATGATTGAGCGGTTCGACAGGAGCATGAATAAGCAACATCGCACTCCTTTTGCCTCCGGACTAACGATGCTGGCGGCCCATGAAAGTGAGGTTAGCCAGTATAATTATCGCGATTTGGCCGCTGTCTTGCGACAACACGGGACAATGGTAAAAACCGATCTGAACGAGCTTTTCAAGCGGATGGTATTCAACATTCTGGTGACTAATGATGATGATCATCTACGCAATCACGGGTTTTTATATGATGGCGATGGCTGGAGGTTGTCACCTTTGTATGACGTTGTCCCCAAACCGCAAATTGGATTTGAGCGGCGATTGGTCTTGGGAGTTGGCCCACAAGGCCGGGACGCAACCCTAGCCAACGCCATTGCCGGCGCGCCCGATTTTGATCTTTCGCTTGAAGAAGCAAAGACTGTTACCGCCGAGCTTGCTGGAACTGTTGCCAATGGATGGGAAAAAGCATTCCGTGAGGCCAGTATCAATGCAGCGGATATAGCACGGTTTGCGACTTGCTTTAGAGAGGCCCAAGCAAGCTAACCGGTGGGTGCCAATGTGCAATTTCTCAAACAGATTTTTTTAAACCGCCTTTATGCCGACCACCAAGTTAGTTGCCGTATCGGCGGATCTCTAAACCTTCACATCGAAAAAAACCGCAACAGACCTAATACAGATAGCCAAAGGCCCCACAGCGCGAAGGCTAATAGCAACCCAAATTCCAAACGAAGGCGCATCAACTGTTGCAGGCGCAGCCCTCGCCTTTGTGGCAGACCTTATCTCGAGCTATGCAACTATCGCCACAAGCCTTGCCTTTGCTGCACATCTTGCAGCAAGCGCTGGTTTGCGCAAAGGCGGCCCCGGACGCGCAAGGATTGATTTCCGTAGGCCCAAGCAAACTAACGACAAGCGCAAAAGATACAACAATAGATTTCATCATAATTGCCCCTCGGAGCGAGGATTGCACATACTAAGAAAACTGTCGAATCTTTGGATTGATAGTTTCGGCCAGAACGTAGTCTATCCCCCCATACATTACTTTGACGATGATATTCTTGCTACGGTAGATGGTAAGACCGGATTCGTTTTGGAGGGATCTCTCCCTCTTTGACATTTAGTTAGAAATGTAGCCCCATGCTCAAAATATCAAACAGGGTGAACCATTTCCAAACGGTTGATAACTTTAAGGCCACCTCGAACAATGGCGAATTCGGGCTGAAGTAGCGATTTGG
>TARA_R110001599_G_scaffold2420_7_pt1 | contig 14987 bp, 14 predicted proteins | sample TARA_R110001599 | Tara Oceans TARA_R110001599 (sample SAMEA4398360) | marine metagenome | biome: Polar Biome; feature: [MES] marine water layer (ENVO:01000295) within the mesopelagic zone...; material: water (ENVO:00002006), including particulate matter (ENVO:01000060) such as...... | reverse complement strand
AAGCCGATAAAAAACAAGGCTGGTGCAAAGCGGTTTGCTTGATGCAGAATCCAGGACTTAAGCGGACATGTTTGTTTCATAAATGTGTCCTCGGATTAAGTCGGTTAATTCAGCAAAACGCGGTGAGTTAATGGTTTTTTGTGAGCGTGGACGAGGCAGATCCACATTGATCAAATCCAATACTGTGCCAGGGCGTTTACTCATTACTAAAATACGATCCGCCAGCAACACGGCTTCTGAGATGGAATGCGTGATAAACAACACAGTTTTAGGATGCTCTTTCCAAATATCCAACAAATCAAAACCGATCTGTTCCCGCGTTAACGCATCCAATGCCGAGAAGGGCTCATCCATCAATAAAATGTCTGGGTTCAATAACAAGGCACGAATAATGCCGACACGTTGTTGCATGCCGCCGGACAATTCGTCCGGCATCTTGTCTGCAAACTGCGTTAAACCTGCCATTTCTAGCAGCTCGTTTGCACGTTTTTCGTCATTGGCGGAATAACGGCCATATTTGTGTTTTAAAGGAAACAAGACGTTTTTGCGTACCGTCAGCCAAGGTAATAAATTGGCCTTTTGAAAAACGATGCCCACATCGTCGCGAGGTTCGGTTACTGGAAGGTTAAACACCGACACTTGACCATGGGATGGAATCAAAAGACCCGCCACCATACGTAAAAGAGTCGATTTACCACATCCAGAAGGACCAACTACCGCAACGAATTCGTGACGGTGAATATCAAGATCAATATCTTGCACCACCATCGGCGCGTCAGGGTGTGGGTCATATTTATGACCCACACCTTTCATGCTCACATAAGCGGCTTTTTCGTCGTCGGAAATGCCATCTGAAGTGTTTTCTAAAACATTGTCCATCCAGCTATTGCTCCGGTACAAAATTGCTGTTTACAGTCGTCGCTGGATCGAGAGCGTCTATTGTTAAGCCATTTGCTTCTGCCACGTATTCCCATGTTTTCTGAATGCGTGCTGGTGTGAAATGGCCAAAACCATCTTCTTTGGTAACATCGTTATAAACCAAGTTGTTGATGCTTTTGAGCTGAGCAGAAACAATGGCGGCATCCACTTCTGGCACCATTTTATGAAGGTCTTCACCGGCTTTATCTGGGTACTGATAAGAAAACTCAATAGATTTAGCAAAGGCTTTAATAAAGCGTTTTGCTACGTCTGGACGTTCTTCTAGAAAACGCTCAGACGCTAAAAGAGAAGAACTGTAAAGCGATAAACCAGAGTTAGACCATGGCATTTCAATAATTTCTTTGCCTGCACCTTCTGCTTGAGCTTTAAACAGCGCCGTATTTGTTACCCACGCGATGATGGCGTCTGTGTTGCCTGTTATCATCATTGGAGAAAGCGCCCCCGGATCGGATTTTACTAACTGAATATCGCTCTCTTTTAGGCCATTTTGTTTTAAGACCAGAGGCAGAAAGGCATTTGACGAAGTGAAAGGTGACGTGGCGATTTTTTTGCCTTTCAAATCTTTAATCGACTCGATACCGCTGCTTTTTAAAACAAAAAATGCATGAGGTGCTTGAGTGAAGTAAGGAAGCACCGCCACAACAGGGACATCGTCTTGCGCCCTTGCCGCCATTAAAGCACCAATATCCGAACTACCTATATCAGATTGACCCGTTGCCATTTTCGTCAAGGCATCGGTAGAACCACGACCGCTGGAAATCTTGACTTCTAGATCTTCATCGGCAAAAAATCCTTGTTGAATACCCACATAAACCGGTGCTTTATCGCCACCTGGCAACCAATCTAATTGAAAGGTCACCTTGTCTGCTGCTATGACAGAAGTACTTGCGATCAGACCGGCTAATAGAGAAAGACGAAAAGTGGTTTTTATTGCTGTTTTCATAGGTAGGCTCCGAACAGTAGATGATGAGATGAGATTCTTTTGTTTCACTGGTTATATATAAAGCAACAACCGTTCCATTTTTTGTGTATGGTTATTTGGTTTTTTTAACTCATTGAATTTATTATGAATAATTTAATTTTTTTGTTTGATAAGAAGTTGTGTAGATAGTAAAAATAGTGTGAGTGAAACAAAATAGTGCATGATGCCACGGCAGGATCATTTGGATTGCTTTATAGAGGTATGGCGTTGCTTTGAATGTTGTTCATAGAAGGAATGTTGATCGTTGACTGAGTCGTTATTTGGTTTTGATGCTGGTTATTTGGCTTTGATACTAACTAGTAGATGCGTTTCTTTCTTTTCGTTTACTCTGAAGTACACGGGCCATATACCAAACCACTGCGACATTTAGTAAAAATACGCTGATGCTCAGAATATGCGTATGAGACACGATTTCATACACTTCAAATGGTAAATAGATTGCCCCTGTTACCAAGGCAAACCATTCCGTCCAAACAAACGCTTTCCATAAACCGTACGCTTCAACGAACCGAATCAATGAATAAGCGAGAGCGCCAATAACAATTAAGTTTATATTACGGTCTGAAATTGAACTCGCCGCATGGATAAAAACACTGGGGAAATGGCTTGCAGGGTTTAAGTGCGTGTGACTGACAATGGATTCTGCAACCTGTTGTAAGTTTCGTCCAGCTAACGCATGAAGTCCAAAACCAACCAAAAGAGAGAGTAAGCCTTTAAACGCTTCTATTATGGCAATGGCTTTTAGCCCATTTTTCGATGATGTCATCTCGATCTCTTAATAAGCCAGTTAGTATGTGTATAACGTGTCTTTAGAAGCAAAAAAACACCGCTTCTGTACAGTAGGCGTCTATGCTTTGAATTGTAGTGTTGATACTAAAGCGCATACTTGGTTTGTACCAGTACTAAGCCAATAGGTTGCTGAAAAAACAAATAACATTTATGAAAATAAGCGATTGTGATTTGAAAAGCGTTGCTTAGTTTGCTCGCTCTTTTACTGGGTGACTAGACATTCAAAAGCCTCAAATAGACGGTACAAATTTAATTATTTAGCAGCTGACTATAGTTTTCTTTTTAAAATCTGTACGATTGGTCAGATATTTGCATTTCAACTATAACTTTAGATACTACTTTAATGAAGGAGAGTGCTTTGAAATTCCTCTTAAATGACAAACTCATTGACGATAATACGCTCCCCAGCGACTTTACCGCGTTACGCTACCTACGAGAGAAGCGTGGTTTAACGGGAACCAAAGAAGGTTGCGCGTCTGGTGATTGTGGTGCATGTACGCTGCTTGTCGGCGTGATAAAAGAGGGTGAGCTGCATTACTCAACGTTTAATTCCTGCATTACACCGGTTCAGTCTCTTTCTGGTAAACATGTAGTCTCTGTCGAATATTTATCTGAATTTGGGGGGAAGGCGAGCGGTGGATTACATCCTGCTCAACAAGCCATGGTGGAACATCATGGTTCTCAATGCGGTTTTTGTACACCGGGTTTTGTTTTGTCTTTGGCTGGACTTTTTGAGAACAGCCAATCTTCTGATAAAGCCATAGACCGAGAGTCTGTGTGCGATGCCATTTCCGGCAACTTGTGCCGTTGTACCGGTTATCGCCCGATTATCGATGCAGGATTGGACATGGTGAGAACCGCTAAAGATGCGCAATTTATCGAACTGATGAGCAAAAACGACAATATTAAGTCTCAGTTGTTGGCTTTTAAAGAAGTCGAAAAACCAGCGTCTCTCAGTAATCAATCTTATTTACAGCCAACGACATTAGCAGAACTGCTTCAAGTCAAAACAGCTCATGCGGACGCGATAATGATTGCTGGTGGCACGGATTTGATGCTGGAAAATACTCAGCGCTTCCATGACTTTGGCACTTTGATCGATGTGTCTCATGTCGCTGAGTTAAAACAGATTCAAGGCAATGGCACGACGTTAACCTTAGGTGCATCTGTTACTTACAGTGAATTGGAACACTTCAGCAAAACACGCTACCCACACATTTATAACCTGCTAAGCCGCATTGCGTCTCGACAAATTCGTAACCGTGGCACCATAGGCGGCAATGTGGCCAATGCCTCGCCGATTGCGGATCTACCGCCTTTGTTATTGGCATTTGATGCAGACATGCAATTGGTCAAAACTGACGGCAGCAAACGAGTCGTGAACATTAACGACTTTTATCAAGGCTACAAAACCACTCTGCTAGCAAAAGACGAGTTGATCGAATCCTTCTCGATTGATTTGACCAAGCTCAATGCGTTCCATCGTTTCTATAAAATATCCAAGCGTATGGAAGACGATATATCCAGTGTGATGTTGGCCGTACGTTTTGAATTGAATCATGACAAAATCAGTGATGTTCGATTCGCCTTTGGCGGCATGGCAGCCACACCGATTCGCGCGGTAACAGCAGAACAGTCTTTGGTTGGCAAAAGCAGTAACGATGAACAAGCGTTAACGCAAGCCATTGAGAATCTAAGAAGCGAATTAACGCCATTAAGCGACATGCGAGCCAGCTCCCGTTATCGACTCGACATGGCGTGTAACTTAATCAAAAAAGCATGGTTAGAATTAAACGGCACGCAGGTTCCGACTTTCTCAGGTCATGCATTATCAGAATCCGTTCTTTCTCTTGGCAATGAAATCAAAGGACAGGAGGGTGCGACCCATGCGTAAGTTACCTAATGATTTAGTGACCGGTTTTAAAAATGACAAACTGCCCATGCATGAGTCAGCTGTTAAACACGTCACAGGCCAAGCGATTTACATTGATGACATGCCTGAATGGCCGAATGAATTGCACGTTGCGACAGGCAAATCCACCGAAGCGCACGCTGACATCGTCAGCATTAATCTAGACAAAGTACGTGCGTATCCTGGTGTGGTCGATGTGATCGTACAATCTGATATTCCTGGTGAAGTCGATGTGTCGCCGGTACTGAGTGGTGATTTATTGTTGGCTGGGGATTTTGTTCATTTCATCGGGCAGTCTATTTTTGCGGTAGCGGCGACCAGTTTACGTATCGCAAAGCAAGCGGTTGAGCTGGCAGAAATCGTCTACAAACCAAGAATAAGTACGCTGCATCCAAAGGAGTCGTTAGAGCGACAAGAGTTTGTATTACCAACCCACACGATTCAATGTGGCGACGCAAAAGCCGCAATGGAGACGGCGCCTCATAAAATAAAATCGGACATTTACATCAAAGGCCAAGAACACTTTTATTTAGAAGGCCAAATCAGTGTCGCGGTGCCAAATGAAGATGGCGGCGTTTTGGTATATGCCTCATCTCAGCATCCTGCCGAAGTGCAAAAGCTGGTAGCGAAAGTGCTCGGTGTGTCGGTGGCGCAAGTCTTGGTTGAAGTACGACGCATGGGCGGCGGCTTTGGCGGTAAAGAGTCTCAAGCGGCGGTGTTAGGTTGCATGGCGGCGGTGTTAGCAATACGTAATCGTTGCCCTGTTAAGTACCGTATGCCGCGCCAAGATGACATGGTGCAAACAGGCAAGCGTCATGATTTTTGGAACAGTTATGAAGTGGGCTTCTCAGCAGAAGGCGAGATCATCAGTGCGGAATACGACATGGTAGGCAAGTGCGGTTGTACGGCCGATTTGTCCGATGGCGTGGTCGACAGGGCCATGTTCCATGCCGATAATGCTTACTTCTTACCGAACGCGCGCATCAGCGGTTATCGAGGCAAAACCCATACGGTATCGAACACGGCATTCCGTGGTTTTGGCGGACCAAAAGGCGTGTTATTGGCCGAAGCCGTCATCGAAGAAATTGCCTGTACGGTCGGTAAAGACGCCCTCGATGTTCGTAAACTGAATTGTTATCAAGAAGGCAAAACGAAAACCCCTTACGGACAAAACGTTGAAGAAAATGTGTTATTGACCTTGATCGAAGAGTTGGAAGAAAGTTCTGATTATCGAGCTCGCCGCGAAGCGATTCGTGAATTTAACAAGCAAAGCCCTTTTCTTAAAAAAGGTTTGGCGCTGACGCCGGTTAAATTTGGTATTTCGTTCACGTCAAAACACCTAAACCAAGGTGGCGCGTTGGTTCATGTTTACACCGATGGCAGTGTTCACATTAGTCACGGCGGAACGGAAATGGGCCAAGGCTTGTACACTAAAGTCGCGCAAATTGTCGCCAAGACCTTTGGAATAGATTATCAGCGTGTCAATGTCAGCTCGACTCGAACGGACAAAGTGCCAAACGCCTCGCCAACGGCCGCATCCGCAGGCACAGACTTGAATGGTATGGCGGCATTGGACGCGGTGGTGACGATAAAAGGGCGCTTGCAAGAATTCGCCATGGAACATTTTAGTATCGCAGCCGATGCCTTTGCCATTACGGATGACCAAGTGGTTTTGGGAAGCGAGACAATGAGCTTTCCCGAATTCATCAAACTTGCTTATATGAACCGCGTGTCTTTGTCGTCAACAGGCTTCTACAAAACACCGAAAATTGGTTACGACAGAAAAGCCGCCAAAGGCCGACCCTTCTTGTATTTCTCCAATGGCGCCGCCGTGTCAGAAGTGATTGTTGATACTTTCACTGGCGAATATAAGGTCACGCAAGTCGACATATTGCACGACGTGGGCGACTCCATAAACTCTGACATCGACATTGGTCAAATCGAAGGTGCCTTTGTTCAAGGCATGGGTTGGCTGACAACGGAAGAACTCAGCTGGGATGAAAAAGGCCGCATTACAACAAACAGCCCTGCGAACTACAAAATTCCCACCTCGGCGGATGTGCCAGAAAAATTCAATGTAAAATTGTTCGACCGCGCTAACAGTGAAGAATCGGTGTACCGTTCTAAAGCCGTTGGCGAGCCACCATTGATGCTCGGTATCTCTGTTTGGTGTGCTTTGAAAGACGCGTGTGCGTCTGTGTGTGATTATCAGTTCTCACCACCTTTGGCAGTGCCTGCAACGCCAGAAGCAGTGTTTTATGGCATGCAAGCCGCAGAAGCGTTCCAGTTAGAAAATCAGTCAAAACAGAAGGCTGATAAAGGTCAGGCGGCCAACTTATGATGTCTTCCATGAGCTGGATTCAAGCCTTGGCCGAAGTCGAAAAAGCCGGACAAGCGTGGGTGATTGCCACTGTTATTGGTACGCAAGGCTCCGCGCCTCGGGAATCGTCCAGCAAGATGATCATCACCGCGAATCACAGTTTCGACACCATCGGCGGCGGCCAGCTGGAATACGCTGTTTGCCAAAAAGCCCGTGACATGTTGAACGGTGAGCATACTGGCGCTTCTCATGTGTTGGAAAACTTTCCGCTTGCCGCGAAAACCAACCAATGTTGCGGCGGCGCCGTGAGTGTGTTGTTGGAATACTTTCCAGAACCCGCGACTAAAATTACCATCTTTGGAATGGGTCACGTGGCGTCGACCTTAGTGAACGTATTGGGAAACATGCAGGCGAAAATCTCATGGATCGACAGCCGCGAGAACCTTGCCCAAGACCAAACGGTTAAAGGCTTACCGAGCAACGTCACGCCGTTTCTTTATAAATCCATGCTCGATCATATCGACCATATGAGCCATAACGAAATCACCTTAGTCATGACCCATGATCACGCGTTGGATTATCAACTGGTGGAAGCCTTATTGGATCGAAAAGACTGCCGATTCATCGGCTTAATCGGCTCGAAAACCAAAGCACTACGCTTCAAAAAACGCCTCGTCAGCGCCTCGTTTAGCCCAGCAGAAATTGAATCAGTGCATTGCCCTGTTGGATTGCCAGATGTTGCAGGCAAAAAACCGTTTGAAATCTCCATCTCAATCGCCGCGCAAATTATTCAGATCACCCAGCAAAACAAAACGGAAACGAAGAAACGTAGCGGATTAACATGGAAAGAAATCAACAACACCTTAAAAGAAGAAGCAGCGATTTAACGGCTGCTTCTTCAACACAAAAGCCTAAAGGGTCGAACCCCTTTTTGACCTGAATCCCTCGCAATACCCAAAGCGCTTATCAAAAAGGGCTTTGACCCTGACCTGCATACTCCACGTTCAACCACACTTGTAGGTCACGATGAGGGAGGCACGACCGTAATCTGACATTGAAAACACCGTTTTCACCTTCGACATCCATATCTGCAACCAAAATTGACACTGGAAATATTAATCACCCCGCGCTACATTAATGCCATAACGGAATGAAAACAAAGTGACTAGCGGATAGTTAACCCTCGTAAAATCCCTTCTTTTTATTCTTCTAAATATAACGCGCACGCTCGTTTTGCCAGGTTCGGATTTTTTTAATAGACTTATAAACTGATTATAATTCAATGGTTTATGAGACGTTTGAAGAGCTTTGAGAATGTGTAAATACGCATGCACACTATTAAAGATGTTAGTCTCTCATAAGGGAGTATCATGGAAAACTTTCGGATTCAGTTATTTTCTACAAGTCAGCTTAGGGTGATCCTAGATATAGGATACACAGCAGAACAAGGTGAAATAGTGACTGATCTTTTGTTTTTGTTTAATGCGAAATTTGATGTTGAAAACCAGACTATTGGTATGGACTACAAACATCAATATAATGAAGATTTCCAAAAAAGACTTACAGCTTTTACTAATAAGTACAAGTCAATTATTCCGCAAATTCAAGGTCTTGCTACAAAATTCAAAAGTTTGAAATCCGATGAATGGTTTTTCACGGTGCCCCCTATAGAGTTGAATACAAGAAATAAGTTGAAGTTGGAACAAGAATTAAACCAACTAAACGGGCTAGAAAGTGAAATCACTGAATCTGATATAGAGAGTTTTTTTTCTGGTGTACTTGATAATTATGAAGTCGTTTCATTTGATTTAGACAAAACTAAAAAAATAAAGATAGGTGAGGGTCTGAAAAATAAAAGGATATGTAGATTTTGCAACCTCCAGTCGCCAGAGGTGACTTTCAAAAAAGAAGCGCACGCAATATCTGAAGCTCTAGGTAATAAAAAGTTAATTCTGAATGAAGAATGTGATTCTTGTAATGAGTACTTTGATGAATATATTGAGCGAGACTTTATTTATTATCATGATCTTGCAAGGACAATGTTTGGAGTTAAAAACAAAGAAAATAAAACGCCAAAAATGAAGGGAAAAAATTTCGAGTTTTTCAAAGATGAAGATAAGAGATTAAATGTCGCTGTTGTTAGTAGTAATGAAAGCAAAGCCAGCGAAGAACCGCCAAAAAGCGTTTCCTTTAATACAGGGAATAAAATTAGAATACAAAATTTGTATAAAGCTTTGTGCAAGTTTGCGTTAAGCGTAATGGGTAACGAATATATAAGTGAATTTGCAGATACTATTAAGTGGCTTAAAGGAGAAAAGGATGCTGAATCTCTACCGAAAGTTGCTGTACTAAATAGCTACCATTTTTTCACAGAAAGGCCTGAAATAATCTTATATTTTAGGAATAATGACAACTACAACCTTCCATTCACAGTTGTTGAGTTTAGGTTTACATATTACATGTATGTTTTTATCTTGCCTTTTTCGAGTAAAGATAAATGCCAATTTCTGAACAAGTCAGAGTATGAAGAATTTCTAAATTGTTTCAGCCATATCAGGGCTAAGAGGGACTTTCGATTCCTAGACTTTTCTCAAAATATAGAAAGAGAATTAAAGTATACCATTAACTTCGAACAAAGAGAGACTAACAAGTCAAGCAACTCAGATGCGGTAAACCGCACCGGTTCTTGAGGCGTTAAATGCCAAGGATAGTTATGTATAACCTGATAATTTGGTATATCGGCCCTAAAGATCCAAGTAACGAGATTATTGTGGCAGCTTCTCGCTTCCTTGAATATACCGACTCAGAGACTCAAATGCGTTATAGAACGCTGACTCCTGAAACAGTTAGAGAAATTAAAGGTTTCCCTGCCCTAGTTATGCATGAATATTGCGAAGACGGTGCATTTGTAGCCAAAATAACCAATATTACAAACCATGGAAGGGACTTTAAGCTTACCTTTCAACGAGATGATTCTATTGGAGTAATTGATAACCAAGATATCGTAAAACTTGCGCTAGAGCTGGGGATTACCGATTTTGAATTTTCCCGCACTCATTGGGCGATTAAAAATACTGATTTACATCGGCTTCTGACAGAAAACGAGATAAAACCTGTAGTCCCTGAACAAGGGTTCATAGTGCAGAACAAGCCTGCAGTAGCAGGCGCCAATTTTAACAAAGAGCAGATTTTTATAGTTCATGGCCATGATTAGCATGCAAAAAATGATGTTAAAGCATATGTGGAATCAAAAGGTTTAGAGCCAATAATTCTTCACATGCAGGCAAGTGGTGGAAGAACAATCATCGAAAAGATCGATCATTACAGTAATGTGGGCATTGGAATTGTTCTCTATACAGAATGTGATGTGGGAGCTAAAAGAACTCTTTGAACTACAAGTGGAGAGCAAGACAAAATGTCGTATTTGAACATGGTTATCTAATTGCTAAACTCACCCGTTCACGAGTTGCTGCGTTGGTTAAAGGCACTGTTGAAACCCCCAATGATATTAGTGGTGTTATCTATGTTGCAATGGATGCTGTAGGCAATTGGAAAGAAGAATTAGATGAAGAGCTAAAGGCTGCTGGTTACGAACTAAATGGCAGTTAACAGGGCGTTGAGGCTGTAGAATTACTCTTTTTTAAGAAAAGTAGCCTGTTTTTTTGGGGTCGGAATGCATTACCTAATGGCTTAAAACCTCTTAGAATTGATCTCAGGGACTCGTTTTTTTTAGCTGAATTTAGCTGTTCGAGTAATTCTACAGCCTCGTTATGCATCAGGAGCAGTATGACAAAAACAATTCGCCCAGATCAAAACCAAACTTTCCCCCTAGAAATCACTCCCTTGTTAACCTTAATTATATCGTAAAAGTATGAGCCAAGGGATTCTCCATGCCACTCAATGATTTCTATTATCCAAAACAACAATCGAGTGCTACTATAGTGATACATTTGAGTGGAGGTATTATGAGAGTAGAACTGGTCACAACACTTAAGCGTCAAGCAACGAAAATATTGTCTGAGCTTCATTCTTCAAAAGAGCCTGTACTTATTACTGAGCATGGACAGCCTTCTGCCTATCTTGTAGATGTTGACGATTTCGAATTTATGCAAAAACGAATGCAAATACTCGAATCTCTTGCTAGAGGTGAGCAAGCAATAAGCCGCGGAGATACGGTGTCTCATGTTGAAGCTAAAGAAAAAATGAATAAATGGCTGAAATAATTTGGACAAATCCTGCACTAGAGGATCTGAATGATATCGCTGACTATATTGCTTTGAGTAATACGGCATCAGCCAAAAAGTTAGTCGCTAACATATTTGCAAAAGTTGACCAACTTGAAGATTTCCCTGAATCAGGTAAGCAACCAACAGAGTTAAGTGGCCTTAACTATCTGGAAGCGGTCGTTAACCCCTGTCGCATATTTTATAAAGTAGAAGCTGATAAGGTTTTTATCTTACATGTCATGAGAGAAGAGCGTGACTTACGAAAATTTTTATTGCAGTCGTAGCAAGATATTTAAAAGTCGATCACAAACTACCATTGCATCCGTCTAAGTATTATCTCCTGATGTCTTTTCTCAAATGCCAAAATTCTTATGCAGTCTCTGCCAATGTTGAATAAGTTGCTGTTTGTGCTTTTCGTTCATTGGTAGATCTTTTAATGCAGTAGGCCAAAGGCTTCTGGCTTGTTCCATGGCATCGTCTAAATGGGGTTTGATGGCTCGCCATGGAATTTCTGATTTCTTCGCCCAGTATTCAAAATGATCATAGGAAACGTCATACCAAGCTTTGCTCTTAGCGAGGTTCAGTGCAAAATGCTGTTCGTTTTCCATGTATACGCTCGTTGTGACTATGTCATAAGCTGGAGAAAGTCTTGGTGTGATTTTGTCTACATAGAGCAGGCTCCAGTTTTTTAAGTGAGCGTTGCCGTTCGCGAGTAAAATATTAGCGAGTAAACGACGCGCAAGTTGTTGTGTATCGCTTAAACCATCCTCAGAAAATTGATATAGGATCCTCGCTATTTGTTCGTAGTTGCCTGAGTTGTATTTCTCGTGAGGGTATTTGACGAGAACTTGAGCAAAGTCTTCCATGTGAATACGTTGGCCTTCGTTACGATCGATTCGTTTGATGGCGAAAGCTAATTTTTCATTTGGAAGGTTTATTTGAGGAAGATTGTCTAATTGACTGAGTTGAACCAGTTTTATGTCAGGAATATCGACACCAATAAGTGAGGCAAGTGTCATGGCTGTGAATTCATTAGCGGGAACATCTTGATGCTTTGTCGAGGGTGTTTTAACGATCCAATCTCCTAATATGTTGTCTTGGTGTAGATTACCTTTAGATAAATTGTATCGACCGTCTTTCTCTTTCATGGAGAACTTCATTTGCACACCAGCTAGGGAGAACTTGTTTTCTTGGTTTAGTTTGTCGAATTTAACGGCTTTTATTTGTCCATGACTGGAAAACAAATCAACAGGAACATCTTCTGGTTCCATTGGTTCTGCTATTAAAGCGCCCGGTAAGTCCATGCTTAAATAGGATAGAATATGAAACTCGTTATCAGGATGAATTTTGAGGCTTTGGGCAATAAATTCTCGTAGGGAGCCTTCTGGCAAAAGATTAGATAAAATAGGGTGCAGGTGTTGATTCGTAGCCCATGAATCTGACAGGATTTTATCCGCATTAGGGAAATTGGGATGGGTTGTTAAACTGAAGGTTGATCGATTGGAATTCGATTTATAACTGTCTGTAAAATTTAATACATTTCGTCAATTCTTAGAGCCAACCAAATAACCGATTAACTCATTATGTAATGTCAGTTTGAGAACATTAACTTCCGTTGTCATCTTCGTCTCCTAAAAGTCCTTTCCATGGATCTTTAATAAGTGATTTCTCTTCGATTGAATAAGTCGACTGTGTTTGTGGTGAAGTGACACCAGTTTCATCACTTTCAAGCAGTGTTAAAACAGCAGTGAGTTTTTCTTTTGGGATGAGTAGGACTTCGCTATTTAATCCTTGGGCAATAAGCTCAAGCGTGTCGAGTCGAGGGTTGCCTTTTGTTTCAAGCCGTTGGTATTGCTGTCTTGAAATCCCAATGCGCATTGGCATGTCATTCTGCTTGAGTTTAAGTGCTAAGCGACGATTCTTAATTTGTTCTAGTAATTTAACCATAAAGAAACCAGTATATTGCTATTTTTGCAATTAGCAATTCTTGTGTTGCTAACTGTTTGCTCAACCAATAATTAATTATCTGACTCAATTATTACTAGGAGTGGTCTGTTAGGTTTCTTTTCATCTGTTGAGCAACTTGGGTGAAGATCTCCAGATCTTCTTCTTTGATTCCCTGAATCATCCGACTTTCCATGTTATCTGATAACGCTTTTAATTTTTTTTGTAGAGCTTCTCCTGTCAAGGTTAACTCCAGAAACTGACTGCGTTTATCATTGGGATTAGGCTTTTTTGTAACCAACTCTTGATCAATAAGGTGATTCACTAAGCGTGTGATTTGCGCCTTGTCTCGCTTAAACAAGCCTGCAATGTCCATTGCGGTTGATGAGTGTGTTTTACCAATAACTTTTAAAACCCGAACGTGCATAGGGCTAATGCCTAGATTTTTGATTTCCAGCTGACTACTAAGCTCTTGCTTGATTGCGTGGGCTAAATGAAAAGTAGCCTCGATATTGATGCCTTTAAACATGATACAACCCCTAAGTTATATGGTTGACATTGTCACCTAGTTTTATTATGGTTGCTATTATCAACTAATTGCTAAGCAGATTCAATCTCTGAGGGAAACACATGTCAAATACCACCATAAAAACGGACTTAATGAAAAAACCACTCTATCAAAAAATTCTAATCTTAGCCTGTCTGATGAGCTTTGTTGGCGGCACTCTGACAGGGATTATGACCTATATGAATGTCGGTTTTAGAGAGAGTTTCTGGATTGATTGGCTTTCATCGTTTGCAATTGCCGTTTTGCTTATGGCCCCTGCTGGTTTGTTGTTTATGACTCTCATCAGTAAATTTCTTCAGATGCTTTTCCCTAACGCACATAAAATCTTCCATCAAATAATGACTGGGGTTTTTATGGCCTTTGTTATGGAGTCAATATTGGCGGTAAGTACTACGGCAAATTTAACTGGATTTACAAGTACGGAAGCCTTTGTAACTGCATGGCAACAGGCTTTTATTGCGGCTTTACCGTTTGGATTATTTATGGGGTTAATGATGTCACTGGTACTGAAATCCAAACTTGAAAAATTTATGGCTAGCTAAGTAAAGCACTTAGAGAAAAAATCATTGGGGCAAAGTGAATTCTTTGAAGTTGGGGAAAACCCAAACATCATATCCAAAGTCCATTATTCTATCGCTGATCTATGAATGAGATAAAACTCGATCATATAGTACGATATCGCTCTTGTTTGGTTCGATATCGTACTATATGATGTGCTCTATCAACTTCAAGGGAGCGTATTATGAATGATCAAAAATCAACTGGGTTATCTCGTCGACATTTTTTATCTCTGGCTGGTGGTGGGGTTGTTGTCGCAGCAGGTATTGGCGGTACGGTATTTTCCCTGACTCGCACCCCTCATGATGCTTTGATGCCATGGAATCAGGCGGGTCAATATTCTGAGCCAAGGCGATTTGCTTTGTCATACGCCATTCTTGCGCCCAACCCGCATAATTTGCAGCCATGGTTAGTAGATTTACACGAAGACGGGATTGTAACCTTGTTTTCTGATCCAACACGGCGACTGCCGGCAACCGACCCTTTTGATCGTCAATTGACCATTGGGCTAGGTTGTTTTCTTGAGCAAATGACCATTGCGGCCACCGCGGTTGGCTATCGAGTCGAGACACATTTATTTCCTGAAGGTGAGTCTCCAGAAGCCTTGGGAAGTTTGCCTATTGCGCGAGTGCGCTTTGTGGCTGAGGCAAAAGCAGTTGACCCACTATTTGCTTATATTCTTGGGCGTCGTTCGACCAAAGAGCCTTATGATATGAGCAAAACCGTCGCCGTTACGACATTGAACGGAT
>TARA_R110001599_G_scaffold29107_5_pt1 | contig 14998 bp, 14 predicted proteins | sample TARA_R110001599 | Tara Oceans TARA_R110001599 (sample SAMEA4398360) | marine metagenome | biome: Polar Biome; feature: [MES] marine water layer (ENVO:01000295) within the mesopelagic zone...; material: water (ENVO:00002006), including particulate matter (ENVO:01000060) such as...... | reverse complement strand
CCCTTCTCTGCGTATATGGATCTTGGTAGCAGCCAGTTTTTGTGCCTGTCACCCGAACGCCTACTCGCCGCACAGACGCGCAAACTGCAAACGCAACCAATTAAAGGTACCGCGGCACGCAGTAGCGACCCTGCTGAAGATCTAGCGCTTGCCACCGCGCTGCAAGCGAGCACTAAAAACCGCGCTGAAAACATTATGATCGTGGATCTATTGCGCAATGATTTCAGCAAGAGCTGCCAAGCAGAGTCGGTCGTCACCGAAGCACTCTGTGAGCTACAAAGCTTCCGTACAGTCCACCATCTTGTCAGTACCGTAACAGGCCTACTGCGCGGTGACCGCAGTGAATTTAGCGCTTTATTGGATTGCTTTCCGGGCGGCTCTATAACCGGCGCGCCCAAGCAGCGTGCCATGGAAATAATTCGCGAGATTGAGCCTCACCGCCGCTCCCTATACTGCGGAAGTATTTTTTACCTCGGGGCAAACGGCAAAATGGACAGCAATATTGCGATACGCAGCTTTGTTTGTGAGAACCAAGAGATAAAAGGCTGGGCTGGCGGTGGAATCGTTGCCGACTCAGAATTAGACGAAGAGTATATTGAAACCGAAACCAAGATCAGCAAGTTACTTGACGCACTTGCCGATCTTGCGTGAAGCCAATTGCAGGCTTACAGGCTAAGATTGCGCGAAGAAGCCTTAATAAATTCCAATTTTAAGGCCTCGTAGTCGTGTACCGCGGGAAACTGCGGAAATTCACTAATAACATTCGACGGCGCCTTAAACAGAATACCGGCATCGGCTTCTGCCAGCATGGTGGTGTCGTTATAGGAGTCACCTGCCGCAATAATCCGGTAGTACAGGGTTTTAAGCGCAAGCACCGCTTGGCGTTTGGGATTCACCTGACGAATTTTGTAATCAACGACCTTACCTAGACTATCGGTTTCCAGCTTGTGGCAAAGCAGCGTTGGCCAGCCGAGTTGCTTCATCAGTGGCGCTGCGAACTCATAAAAAGTGTCCGACAAAATGACGACCTGGAAGCGCTCGCGCAGCCAATCTAAGAACTCCCGGGCGCCTTCCATCGGCTCCATATCGGCGATCACCGCCTGAATATCAGGCAAACCTAAGCCATTCTCTTCCAATAGACGCAAACGCTGCTGCATCAAAACATCGTAATCAGGAACATCACGGGTGGTTGCCTTCAAGGCCTCAATACCGGTGCGCTCGGCAAAATCAATCCAGATTTCAGGGATCAAAACCCCTTCAAGGTCGAGACAAGCGATTTCCACAAAAATACTCCTAAAAAATAAATGACCGCGCTGAGCGCATTAAAAACCGCGTCAATCTAACGGCTTGGGGTTCAGAAAGCAATGCTGAGGGGCAAGTCGGACGTCAGAGGTCTGATGTCGGACGTAAAGCTAAAATCGACACATTTCCCTTGAATCTTCGCCCCACGTCCGACACCAGACTTCCGACGGTTTCAGTACATCGGCAACTCTATATCCGCAAACAAGGCGTCTAGCTCCAATTTGGTGTGGCACTGATACGCTTTATCAACTAACTCAGGCGTCAGATGAGGCGCGAATAGCTCGACAAAGTCGTACATGAACTTGCGCATATAGGTGCCGCGCCGAAAGCCCACTTTGGTGACACTGGGCTCAAATAGATGACTGGCATCTAAAGCCACAAGATCCCCATCGGTAATTGGGTCGTAGGCCATTTCAGCTACTATGCCGATACCCAGACCCAACCGGACATAGGTTTTGATCACATCGGCGTCCGTCGCGGTAAATACTACCCGGGGTTCTAAGCCTTTGTTCAAAAAAGCTTCGTCTAATTTAGAGCGCCCAGTAAACCCAAACACATAGGTCACAATAGGATGCAGTGCAACGTCTTCAATTCGCAATGTTTTTAATGCGGCCAAGGGGTGGTCTTTAGGCACCAGTATTGTCCTATTCCAGCGATAGCACGGCATCATGATTAAATCGCTGAACAGCTCTAAAGCTTCCGTCGCTATCGCAAAGTCGACGCCAAAATTGGCGGCAAGTTCGGATATTTGCATCGGTGTACCCTGGTGCATATGCAGCGAAACGTCTGGATAGCGATCAATAAAGGTTTTTATCACCTTCGGTAAGGCATAGCGGGCCTGGGTATGGGTAGTTGCAATAGACAGGCTGCCCTTTTGCGGATTTTTAAACTCTTGAGCGATGTGTTTAATGCTTTCGGTTTTATAGAGAATTTCACCCGCGGTTTTTAAAATAGCCTCTCCCGCGGGGGTAATACGCGTCAAATGTTTGCCATTGCGCGCAAAGATCTCAACGCCCAATTCGTCTTCCAACATCCGAATCTGTTTGCTTATTCCCGGCTGAGAGGTAAACAAGCTTTGCGCGGTTGCAGATACATTCATTTCATGATGCGCGACTTCCCAAATATAACGCAACTGCTGCAACTTCATACGGCACTACTCCTTAAAACCACACAAGCTAAAATCACGTAGATTTCATTATTATTGTCATTGACCATTATAAATGGGCACTAAAATGCTATTTATCGACGATATTGGCAATGCCGTGGGGAACATGCCCGGTCGAGACGTGTTCTTTTGCCGACTCACAATGCAGTGGTTGATCGTCAAAAAACACATCCGCGCCATAGGCTGCCAAAAACTCACCTTTTTCTAAGCCGCCTAAAAACAAGGATTCATCAATACGAATATTCCATTCACGTAAAGTTCTTATTACCCGTTCATGCGCTGGCGCCGAACGTGCTGTTACTAAGGCAATGCGTATAGGCGGCGCATTTTCAGGGAAGGCAGACTGCAAAGTGTTCAGCGCCGCCAAAAAAGACTTAAAGGGACCACCACTCAGCGGAGTATGTGCCGCAGCCACCTCGCTGGCAGTAAATGCATCAAGCCCATCGCGCTTAAACACTTGCTCGGCCTCGTCGGAAAAGATCACTGCATCGCCATCAAAGGCAAAACGTAGCTCCCTATTACTTTGTGCCGGCGCCTTTTTCGATCTCGGTAACAAGGTCGCTGCTGCAACGCCGCTACCAAGGGCGCGGCGTACATCTTCAGCATCCGTAGAGAGGAACAAATGACAGCCAAAAGCAGACACATAGCGATAGGGGCTTTCGCCACCACTAAAGGCCGCGCGGCTGATATTTAAGCCGTAGTGTTTTATAGAGTTGAATACCCGCAAGCCCGTATCTGCCGAGTTGCGAGAGAGTAGAATCACCTCGACTTTTGCGTCATCTAAAACGTCATTGAGTCGCAATAGACGTTCGACAATGCCAAAGGCTTCGCCAGGTGCGAGCACTTCGTCTTCATGATCAATTTGATATTTTTGATAGGCAGCCAAGCCTTGGGATTCATACACACGATGACTTTCATCCAGGTCAAATAACGCTCTGGAGGAAATCGCAACAACAAGTTTATTCTCAAGACCTTTAGGCATAACCGTATTTCTAAGGATGACAGGCTCACTATACAAGATGCCCTCGCTAAGGCAAGAATTCCGAATTAGCCTCCGCCAAATTATGCTCAATGGCATAGCGCCTGAAATTCGCCGTTTTATTGCCATCACCAGCTATTAGTAGGCCAATATCGGCAATAAGCGCCGCATTGAGCGCTGTAAAAATCGGCTGATTTATTTCCTTATTGGAAATTCTTGACGAGAGTATTCCGACAATATAGGACTCACCAGCAATATTTTGCAGTAAAGCTGCGCCGCTCTGCCCCTCATGACTAAGGCAATCCAAACTATATAGATCACTGAGCGCAACCCCTCCTGGCTGCCATAAACTTGCGCGGCAGCGAGACAGCCAAAGGGTATTTTCCGTCTTATCGCTAGGGTACGCAAAGCTGTCCGCCCAGGTAGCCAAATCGCGACTTTGCGGCGCAGCAAGGCGCGATACCTCACCCTCCGCCAACGGCAATTTCAATTTAAATAAGGCAATATCTGAGCCACTGTAACGGCCAACATTGCCGGTTATTTGGTCGTGCGGATCATGCATGACATGGAGCCACGCGGCGCCGATTTCGCTCAGGGCTCCCGACTGCAAAGGAGACGCAACGTAGCGCAAGCTCAGTAAATTTTGCGACCCGTCTGGGGCAAATAGACAATGCGCCGCGGAAATTAGCCATCCCGCGCTAATCGGGTTAGCAGTGCAGCGGGACTCATAGGAGCTGCCATCACGCTGCCGAAACCGGCTAATTAAAATGCCCGCATGAGGTACCGACCGCGGTAGCTGCCAAACTTGTTGACGACTATCTTGCACACCATTCGCACCGGTTGGCGGAAGACGTTGTAGAAAGACCTTTGGGGGTGAACCGTCAGTGGCCTGCTGCTTTGAAGCTTGGCGCGCCCAAGCTATTTGCGGTTGTCCCTGCTGATCAACCACCAACAACCGAATACGCCCATTGTCGCGAGTCAACATTACAGCGCTTTCGATGTTGCTCATTGCGCGACTTAAACGCCGGTCAGCGTATAGCTCAATGCCGCTTAAGCTTATATTTGGACGTGAATTGGCCAGCTGATTTAATACCGCCGTGGCCTTGTCTCTGCGCAGAGACTCGTCGCTATCAATTTCCCTTTGGAACTGCCGCAAGGCCTCCTCGGGGCTATAACTGGCATCTAAGCCAGCAAGCACGTAGACCGCACGTAACAACCTTAAATCAAAAGACCAATGGCCCGTGCGCCTGCTTTCAAGGGCATATTGATAGGATACGCTTAAATTTGCGCTAACTGCCGGTGTAACTCGCTGACTACCCCAGAAATACAGCTGCGCTAAGTCTTGTAACTGCAAAGCACAGAGTGCACCGCCACCTTCCTGACTCGCTCTGGCTTCTGCACTACGCAGGCTGAGCACACCGTCCGCAGTGGCAAGTAATTCTGGCGCTGCACTTTTGGGATAGACACTGTTTACGCAGTCGGCACCCGCAAAACCCGCCGCCAATAAAAAAATGCCCGACAAGCTCCACTGCGCTATTAACCGCAGGCTAAGCCCGCTAAAATTCAGCAAAGTTTTGAGTTGGTGCTTATGCATAGAACAACATGGATAGAACTCAGTAGCGAGGCGCTTCGTCACAATGCCAGCGTCGTGCGTCAGCTTGCCCCTAAAGCGGCCATTCTAGCCATGGTTAAAGCGAATGGCTATGGTCACGGAGCCAACTGGGTTGCCGAACAATTAAATAGCCAAGCGAACGGCTTTGCTGTCGCTCGGCTTTGCGAGGCGATGCACTTACGCGACAGCAATCCCCAAGCCCGCATACTGCTTTTAGGCACCTTGCTCGACCGTGAAGTATTGCAGAAATGCGCGCAAAGCCAACTCGACATTGTTATTCACGACCTCGCTTCCGCCAAACTTCTCGCTAACACCCCGCTAGCAACGCCAATTACTGTGTGGCTTAAACTTAATATCGGTATGAATCGCCTAGGTATGTCCGCTGGTGAATTTTGTGACGCGCATCATTTGCTAAATAGTAAATCGCACATAGCCGGCATTCAGCACATGAGCCATTTCAGTGATGCAGAAGAAGTCGATGCTAGCCTAACCCTGCAGCAAGCTAAAAAGCTTGCTGAGCTAAGCGCTAGTTTGGGCCAACATCCAATTAGTATGGCTAACTCCGCCGCCATCATCGCTCACCCAACAACCCACTGTGACTGGGTGCGTCCCGGCATAATGTTATATGGCGACGACCCAACGCAGCGTTTACCCGCGGAGTTGGCGCTCAAACCGGTAATGCGCTTTAAATCGAAAATAATCGCCATGCGCGATGTCGCCAACGGTGACGGCGTTGGCTACAACCGACGCTGGAAGGCAGCCATGCCAAGTCGCATCGCAACGGTCGCGGCGGGGTACGCCGATGGCTATCCGCGTCACGCGCCAGATGGCACGCCAGTCCTAGTCAATGGCCAGCGGGCCAGTTTGGCGGGACGAGTATCGATGGATTTGTTGACTATTGATGTAAGCCATTTGCCCCACACCGCTGTTGGCGATGAAGTAACACTGTGGGGCGAAGGCCTCGCCGCCGCTGAAGTAGGCAGCCACTGCGGCACAATTAGCTATGAGCTTTTTACCCGCATTACAACACGGGTAAAGCGCTACTATTCCTAATCATACAGTTGCGGGCGCGGTGCTACTTTCCGCTAAAAAGCTCAGGTAGGCGTTCCTTGGTTAAGCTAAACACCACCGGACTTAGCAGTAGCAAGGCAATAAGATTCGGTATCGCCATTAGGGCGTTTAAGGTATCTGCAAGCAACCAGATAAAACCCAAGTTCGCCATCGCGCCAAGTGGAATGGCTAAGACCCAAGCGATACGGAAAGGCATCACCCCACGCTCACCAAAAAAGTACACCACGCAGCGCTCGCCATAGTATGACCAGCCCAACATGGTGGTAAACGCAAACACCGCCAAACCCAAGGCAACAATATAATGACCGCCGGCTATTTGCGATTCAAATGCCGCTGTAGACAGCGCCGCGCCAGACTCACCGGTCTGCCATTCACCTGAGAGCAGGATCACAAATCCGGTTACTGAGCACACCAAAATCGTATCAATAAAGGTGCCTAACATCGCGATCATGCCCTGCTGAACCGGGTTATTGGTTTTGGCCGCCGCATGGGCAATCGGCGCACTACCAAGGCCCGCTTCATTTGAGAAGATACCTCGCGCCACACCAAAGCGAATCGCCGCTGCGATACCGGCACCAGCAAAACCACCGACGGCTGCTGTACCGTTAAATGCCGAATCTAAAATCAAGCTTAAGACGCCCGGCAACGCCGAGATATTCATCAACAGTACGATCATGCCCAGACAAAGGTAGCTAATTGCCATAAACGGCACCAAATACCCCGCGACACTGGCGATACGTTTTACCCCGCCTAAAATAACCAAGCCAACGCCAACAAACATCACTAGCGCGCTAAGCCAAATTGGAACGCCGAACGCGCCCTGCATTGCATCGGCAACGGAGTTCGCCTGTACGGTATTGCCGATGCCAAACCCCGCGATCGCGCCAAATAACGCGAAGCAACCGCCTAGCCATTGCCAGCGCTTACCAAGGCCATTTTTAATATAATACATTGGCCCGCCGCTGAAATTGCCTTCGCTGTCCTGCTCACGAAAATGCACCGCGCAAACGGCCTCGGCGTATTTCGTGGCCATGCCCACCAATGCAGTACACCACATCCAGAACAGCGCACCCGGCCCACCTAATGCGATCGCTGTTGCCACACCGGCGATATTGCCGGTGCCGATTGTGGCCGACAAGGAGGTCATAAGCGCCTGAAATGCGCTAATTTCGCCCTCTTCCCCAGAATCTTTACGTCCCGCGAGCAATAAGCGAAAGGCAGGGCCAATCTTGCGCAGAGGCATTAAACCGAGACCCAACATTAAATAGGCGCCAGTACCGAGAATAAGCACCAGCATCAATGGCCCCCAAACCACGCCATTGACAACCCCAACAAACTCGCTTATCTGCTCCATCCCTACTCCATTCTCTTGTTTTTTAGTTTGGTTTACGCGCTTGGTTTGTTTAAAAATTCGAAGTGACCACGCTGTGGAAACAAGCCGTAAACACCACCGGTATGCATAAATACAATATCGCCAGTACTGCCAAACCGACCTTGTTGCAATTGATCCAACATGCCGTAGAACGCCTTGCCTGTGTAAACGGGATCTAGCACCAAGCCCTCAGTGGCGGCGACATCTGCGATGCATTTAAAAATTTCAGCGTCAGCCTGTGCGTAGCCGGGGCCAACGTAGCCATCGATGACCTTAACCGATAAAGAATCAAGGTTTATGCCAGTTTGATAACGATCTTCCCAATCGCGAAGATCCTTATTCACTTTATTCACAAACCAGGCTTCGTCGTCGCAAACATTAACACCCCAGACCTGTGCATCAATACCGTAAGCGCTCACCCCAGCCGTTAGGCCTGCTTGAGTACCGCCAGAGCCAGTCGCGCAGATTATGTGTTTGGGGTCGATACCGCTGCGGGCAAAGTCCTGCTTCAACTCAGCGCACGCCTGCACATAGCCCCATACACCGATCGCATCAGACGCGCCAGTTGGAATAATGAACGCTTTGTTGCCTGCAACTGCATAGGATTGTTGGCAGGCAATTAGCAATGCATTCAATTCGCGCTGAAACTGCGCAGCGGAGTAATACGAAATTTCAGCACCCGCAAGTTGATCCAGCAATAAATTACCATCAGCGCTAGCCGCCTGCTCGCCACGCAACAATAAGTGGCATTTAAGCCCTAATTGCGCGCAGAGCAACGCGGTTGCCCGGCAGTGATTCGACTGTAGGCCGCCACAGGTAATAACAGTGTCGCAGCCTTCGGTAAGCGCCTGGGCAAGATTAAATTCTAGCTTGCGGATTTTATTACCCGACAGCACGCTACCGCTTAAATCATCCCGCTTTACCCAAATTTTCGGGCCGTTAAAGCGTTCACTTAGGCGACTTAGGTACTGTAAGGGGGTGGGCAGCTGAGCAAGGTGGAGTCGAGGCAGATTATGCGAGCGAAGAAAATCAAGATGGGTGGTGTTTTGCTGTGGTTCATCAGGCATATTGTCACCTGTTGCGAAAGGCGCTCCGCTTATGCGGAGCGCGGGCAATGATTAAATTGCTTTCAGTGTGCCCTTAGGCAGAACAGCGTGAATAGATGAACGCTGAAATTTTAATTCAACGTTATCCGTTACGCTGAGCACAACATAGCTGTCATCTATTTTTGTGACCTTGCCCAAAATGCCGCTCGTAGTCACAACTTCATCGCCTTTAGCCAGTGCCGCCACCATCGCCGCATGTTCCTTCTGACGCTTGCGCTGAGGACGTATAGCAATGAAATAGAACAAACCAAACATTAATACCAAGAAGCCAATTTGAAATAAATCACCACCTGGAGGGGCGCCTGCAGCACCGCCAGTCTGGGCATGGGCTTGGGATATGAAAAAACTCATTACACGTCCTTCTCAATCAAACTATTGCTAAAATAACACTGCTGACATGGCGCCAACAGTACAGAAAATACGCCTGCTATAGTACACAAGGCCAAACTTCAAAGCGAGTAGTCGTAGTCCATGGTAAAGGGAGCGTGATCAGAGAAGCGCTCATCAGTGTAGACGTCGGCAGCCTGGATCGTTGGCACTAAGCCGGGTGTGATGACTTGGTAATCTAGACGCCATCCGACATTGTTCGCGTAGGCCTGCCCGCGATTAGACCACCATGTATACACGGCGTCTTGGTTGATCTCTCGGAATGCATCAACAAAACCACCTTCGTCAAAGACCTTGTCGAGCCAAGCGCGTTCATGCGGTAAAAACCCGGAGTTTTTCTGATTAGGTTTCCAGTTTTTTAAGTCGATTTCTTTGTGGCAGATATTCCAATCAGCGCATATCACTAACTCTCGGCTACTGGCTTTTAACTCGAGAAAATGCGGATAGATCTTATCGAGGAAAATATCCTTGCGTGCCTGAGCCTCATCACCACTAGAACCTGAGGGCAGATACATCGAAATAACGCTGACATTATCAAAGTCGGCGCGTATATAGCGCCCTTCACTGTCTAAAGGATCCCAACCAAGCTCGGTTGTTACCTGATTTGGCGGCTTTTTGCAGTACATCGCCGTACCGCTATACCCTTTTTTAATCGCATCACAATAAATAGTGGTATATCCCTCAGGATGATACAAGGGGTCTTCAAGCTGATCGCGCTGGGCCTTGGTTTCTTGAATACACACAACATCGGCATTTTGCTTTGCCAGCCATTCAAAAAAGCCTTTGCGGCCGGCTGACCGAATACCATTGGTATTCGCGGTAATGATACGCACCAGTGAAAATCCTCTTAAAAAATTCGGTGGCCAGCTTACCAAAAACCCCAGCAACAGGTTTACTTTTTTACTGAGAAGACAATTCATCCATATGGATCATGCCCAGCAGGGCTCACTAACCCTAATATAGTGGGCTGATACTGCAGCAAAAAGGACGATAATAATGAGCCAATCGAGTTTAGAAAGCCTCCTAGCCATAGAGCAAATTAAAAAACTCAAGTACACCTATCTGCGTGCGGTCGACACCCACGACTGGGAGCTACTTAGCTCAACCCTTACCAAGGATTGCAGCGCGCGATACGACCAAGGCAAATACAGTTACGATAACCGTGACGAGCTTATTAGCGGCTTACGAGGCCATATGGATTCGCCGTCGGTTCTTACCATGCATAACTGCCACCACCCCGAGATCGAGCTAGAGAGCGCAACAACAGCAAACGGTAAATGGTATTTACAGGATTTGGTTTTCAATAAAGAACAAAACTGGATGCTTTTCGGAACCGCTATTTATACGGATCACTACCGTCTCGAAAATGGTGTTTGGCAAATTTGTCACACAGAATATGCCCGCATTATGGAAGCAGTTAACGCGCCTATTCCCGCTACCCTCGCATTCACCCACAATATGTTTGAAGCAAAGCCCTAATCCACGCCATAAAAGTGAAAAATATGAACGATATTGCCGCCCGTCTGCACACCGCCACTGAACAGCTTTGCCAGCCGGGTGCGCCGTTCGAAATAGAAACCCGTAATAGCGGTAGCAGCGAACTACGCTTTTATAAGAATGCACCCAATACCCTGCGCGAGCTACTCGACACCGGTCGTAACTTTGAAGAGCAGGAATTCCTGATTTATCAGGATGAGCGACTAACGTTTAATACTTTTTTTGCTCGCGCAGATGCCTTCGCGCACTATTTGGTCACTGAGCTGAGCATTGCCAAAGGCGAGCGCATTGCCATTGCCATGCGCAATTACCCCGAGTGGATGATCGCCTACTACGCCATTGTCAGTATTGGCGCCGTGGTGGTTCCCCTCAACTCATGGGGAAGTGCCGACGAGCTATGCTATGGCCTGAGTGATTCCATGGCCAAGTTGGTGATCTGTGATCAGCCTCGGTATGACGCAATCCTTTCCGGTGCAGACCAGCTGAGCTGCCAAACTATTTTAGTACGCGCCAAGGATGATCAAGCCGGACTATGCTTTGAAGATATCGTTCGCGCTAATCTCGGCGCCGCTATGCCAGAGATTCGGTGTGATAGTGACGATATTGCGCAAATCATGTACACCTCTGGCACCACCGGTCGGCCAAAGGGAGCGGTGTCGACTCATCGCAATATCTGCCAAGCAATATTCAGTTTCGAGTTTCATGGCATGTGTTCGGCGATGGCCAATCCCGAGTCCATTGGCAAAATGTTCAGCGCCGGCTTTGCGCCCTGCACATTACTCAGTGTACCGCTGTTTCACGTCTCAGGCTGCTACGCGGCTTTTCTACTCAACCTGCGTGCCGGTCGCAAAACCGTCATGATGTATAAATGGTCACCCGAAGAGGCATTGGCTTTAATTGCCAAGGAACGCGTTACTATTTTTAGTGCTGTGCCATCAATGGTGGTCGACTTGTTGCGCCACCCAAATTTTAAGACCACTGATACCTCGAGTCTATTCTCCCTTGGCGGTGGCGGCACCGCTTGTCCGCCGAGTTTTAGTAGCGCAATTGCTGAAAATCTTAGCGACGCCTATGTGGGTACTGGATATGGCATGACTGAGACCAACGCGATATGCGCCAGTTGCACCGGGGATGCCTTTCTCTATAAACCCAACAGCGCTGGCACACTATCACCGCTTGTCGAATGGCAAACCAGAAGCCCAGAGGGAGATGTTCTTGCCCAAGGAGAGGTCGGCGAAATATGGCTGAAATCAGCCTGCAACATTTCCGCTTACTGGAACAAACCAGACGCCACCGCCGAAAGTTTTATTGATGGCTGGATGGCCACTGGGGATATTGGCTATATCGACGATGAAAATTTTGTATTCCTCGTCGACCGCGCCAAAGACCTTATTATTCGTGGCGGGGAAAACATCTACCCCGCAGAGATTGAATCCTGCCTCAGTCAGCATTCAGGCGTTGCCGACAGCGCGATTATCGCGATTCCCAATGAGCACCTTGGTGAAACACCTGGGGCAGTTATTCGAGTTCGGCAAGGCGCAGACCTCAGCGAGACTGATATCAAAGATTACCTGAACACAAAACTTGCTGCGTTCAAACAGCCCAGCCATATTTGGTTCGTCGACGAGGAGCTTCCCCGCAATCCTGCGGGTAAAGTCTTGAAGCGCGAACTGCTTAAACGCTTTATAAACTAACAATCTGATTAGTCGTGGGGTTTGCGCAATAGCCTATCCCACGTAGTATGCGTGCTATATACCGCCATCAGAGTATCGCTATGTTGTTCTTTTCCAAAAACCGCGCCAAGCATGTACTGGAAGAAGGTGCCGCCGAGTTGGATGAGGAAAAACTGCAAAAGACCCTCAGTAATCGGCAGCGAATCGTCAAGATGGTGACTGACAATGCCTCACTCTCGCCCTACATAAGCCAGGTCGGCACGCTATTTAATTTGGTCCAGGATTACGTCAAAGGTGAATATCGCGAAGTGCCTTGGTGGTCCCTAGGGTCAATTTCTACGGCCCTACTCTATATCTTAATGCCCATGGACGCCCTGCCCGACCTCATCCCGATTGCGGGATATCTCGACGACGCAGTGGTGTTAAAACTGTGTTTGGACATGGTCAGTAAGGATTTGACTAAATACCTGCAATTTAAGCAGCAAGGACAATCGCCTGTTGGCACATCGACAAATAATCCCGAAGCCTGATGTTATTGGCCGGACGGCGATATTAGCCTCCGGTCCGGCACAAGTTTAATAAGGCGTTACTGCGCTAGCTCATCCAACACTTCCATCAGTGTTTCGTGGTGAGATTTGGTTTTGAATTTATCCATGATTTTGAGCAAGCGGCCGTCGTCACCAATAATAAACGTGGTTCGCACTGTGCCCATATTCTCCTTACCCATAAATTTCTTAAGCTGCCAGCAGCCATATTTATCAATAACGGCGTGATCTTCGTCAGACAGTAAGGGGAAGTTCAACTCATACTTGTCGTGAAATTTCTTTACCTTGGGAACAGGATCAAAACTCACGCCAAGAACTTGAAAGCCGAGTTTATCCAACTCGCCGTGCACATCTCGCAAACCACAGGCTTGCAGGGTGCAGCCCGGTGTGGATGCTCTCGGGTAAAAATACAAAACCACGCCTTTTTTACCTTTGAAGTCTTTTAGGCTAACGGTCTCGCCATCTTGATTCTGTAAGCTAAATGCAGGGGCAAGATTGCCAACTTTCGGTAATGCCATGTTAGATCTCCTCTATTAATAAGTGCGGAATCGTTTTAATTGCCTTCAAGCTCGGAATCGTCTTCAACATCCACATCCGCGCGATCGGTCAACGTCACTGGCAAGGTCTTTTTAACCTTGGCGCCAAGCGCCTCCAGCCGACTAACTCGGCCAACTAAATTACCTCGCCCCATCGTCATTCGATTCATGGTTTTATCAAAGGCGTCGCGGCCGCGATCGAGGTGTTTACCAACGTCCTCCAACGACTGCACAACCAGCGCAAACTGGTCGTGCAAAGCCCCGGCTTCCTTTGCGATTTTTTCAGCATTTTGATTTTGCCGCTCGTAGCGCCAAATACTTTGCACAGTACGTAACGTCGCTAACAAGGTTGTGGGGCCGACAACGATGATGTTTTTCTCATACGCATTGCGAAACAGTTCTGGATCATGTTCAAAGGCCGCCATAAACGCCGCCTCGACAGGAATAAAAATAAACACGAAATCAAGGGTGCGCAGTTCTTCAATATGTTCGTAGCCTTTGGTGCTTAGACCGTTAATATGGGCTTTTACCGACTGCGCGTGCTCTCGCAAAAAAGCCTGGCGCTCACCCTCGTCTTCACTACTGCAGTAGCGTTCATAAGCGATTAGCGAGACCTTGGCGTCGATAACAATGTCTTTATCATCTGGCAAGCGCACAATTACGTCTGGCTGGCGGCGCTTCCCGCTGGCGTCGGTAAAGCTCTGTTGAGTAAGATACTCATGCCCCTTGCGCAGGCCAGATTCCTCTAGCACACGCTCTAATATTACCTCACCCCAATTTCCCTGCGCTTTATTATCGCCTTTCAGCGCGCGCGTTAAATTCTGAGCCTCTTTACTGATATTGCGGTTCATTTCCTGCAAATTTTTCAACTGTTCTTTGAGCTCGCCGCGCTCGCGATTCTCGTCGCTGTAGATATGATCTACTCGGCCGCGAAACTCTGTGAGTTGATCACGAAAAGGCTTTAATTGCAGTTCGAGTGCCTCGCGGCTGTGACTTTGAAAGCGCTGGCTTTTCTCGTCGAAAATCCGGTTAGCCAACTGTTCGAATTGATCCGTTAATTGTTTTTTTGCATCGCTGAGCAAGGCGATTTGCTCTGCTGTCGCTGTTTGAAGATGTTGATAGGCACTCTGCTGGCGGGCAAGTTCAGTTTTTAACTCGCTATTGATTTGTTCATGCTGACTAAGGCTAGCTTTGTTCGCGAGCAATGTTTCGGCCTGTTGCGCGACACGGTCGGCATTGACTGCAAGATCGCGCTGACTGATATGCAAATGCTCCCGGCAAGTCGCTAAACTCCCTTCCATCTCGCTGAGCTGTGCCGATAGCTGCTCAATAGTTAATTGCAAGGTATCTATTTGCTTGCCGAGCGCGTCCTGCTGTAACGCTGCGATCCGGCGTTGAATAAGCAAGCCGGCGCCAAGACCTATGAAAAGCGCGAGCATTGTTGCGCCGGCAAGCATGAGTAATAATTGTTGATCCATGTCTACGTGGTCCCGATCTAGTCGCCAAAGCCACGCCGCAAATCGCTATTTTATAGGCATGCGTGGTCTATTATTCATTTTCAGGGGCGCGCATCGTACCGCTAGCTACCATCACCGCGTCGCCACCGACTCTGACGACCATCGCCGCCGTTGCTTTTTTTACGAACTCGACCTTTAACACGCTTTGGCGTTGCGCTTTGTGTCCCCGCTCTAACCAGAGCGCGTGGGTACCGTCCGCTAAGCCACGGGTTTCACAAAGGCCAGCGACAAACGCT
>TARA_R110001599_G_C12275116_1_pt1 | contig 15005 bp, 13 predicted proteins | sample TARA_R110001599 | Tara Oceans TARA_R110001599 (sample SAMEA4398360) | marine metagenome | biome: Polar Biome; feature: [MES] marine water layer (ENVO:01000295) within the mesopelagic zone...; material: water (ENVO:00002006), including particulate matter (ENVO:01000060) such as...... | reverse complement strand
CATGCAGTTACGTGGACCGTGGGCATAGTTAACCGGACAGTAGTGATCCGTACTGACAAATATCAACATAGTGTGAGCGTCCGGATATATAGACTGTGTACCACCTGAAGAATCCCAATCATTCTCCTGGTGAATCCTCGAAGCATTGAGAAGCTTGTCACAGGGACATAGCAAATAGGCTGAGGGGGAATATTGGGAATCGAAAACCGTGTAACAGTATTCACATCTTTAATACATAATTTAATGCATCTACGGAATTATAGTTGTAGAAAGCTTATCCAATTGGAGGGTATAGATTATAAATCGCAGTGGTGCCAAGACCACTGCTTGAATAAAAATAGATGACATGACAGGTGTGACAGGTTGTTAGGATAGTATTTTGAGTATTCTAATAATTCAGTTCTTAAAATAACTTGTCATTATTGTCATTACTGTCATTTTTAGATCATCAACTAATAGAAGTGTAGTCTGCTGAAAAGTTTTCCATCAGCTGATAAACAAGATTGAATGTCCACCCACTATTTGAAAAAAATAATCAGGCAGGTATTTTCAGATGTAGCCAATCCTCTATTAGATCTATTCTAGTCGAGATATCCTCTGTGCTCTTTCCTCGAAGTGAACACTCCCAGACTGTATGTACTCTCCACCCGGCTTTCTGAAGAAGCCGGATGTTTCTTAGGTCTCTTGCTCTATTGCCAAGAATTTTTTCTTCCCAAAATTCTCTGTTGGTATTTGGCCATTTAAACAAATGACACCCATGGCCATGCCAGAAGCAACCATTAACAAATATTACGGCGTGATATTTTGGAAATACGAGATCCGGGCGCCCAGGCAAACCCTTCTTGTGCAGCCGATAACGATAACCCCTCTTGAAGAGTTCCCGTCTGACTATTAGCTCCGGTTTGGTGTCCTTGCCCCGTATGCCAGCCATCATCTGGCTGCGCTTACGGGGTGAGACTACATCGGCCATCAGGCTACCTTCTTGGAGTCTCCTGTTCGGACTTCGCCAGCAGCTACAGCCTTGGCTCTTATAATGTAAGGCAGCATTAGCTTTGCCACCGATGAAAACACGGGGACCACTACGCTGTTGCCGAACTGTTTATAGGCCTGCATATCGGAGACGGGGATTCGGAAAGTGCTCTCACCTGGTTGATCAAATCCCATAAGACGTGAGCATTCCCTGGGCGTTAGTCTTCGCGGTCTCCTCCGGGGGCCGCGATCTACGAGGGCTTCGGAGCCATCCTTGTAGTACCTGGCGGACAATGTTCTCGTAGACCTGTCATTTGCAGTGACTTTTCCAAACCCGAAGCCGTTTCCGGCCTTTCTATGCTTTTCAGCGTAATTCTTCAAATAGGCCCAGAGCTTGGGTGTGAGGATATACTTATCATCCACAGAACCCTCTGGTTCGAGAATATCTCCTACTTTGGGTTCTCTCTTTGGATAGAAATTCTTTATGTCCTTGAGAGTAAGGTCATTCATCACATCAAGGTCGCGTCTGAAGGCAACAATGACTATCCGCTCCCTGTTTTGAGGGACAAAGTGCTTCCCATTGATGATCTTCGGATCAGCTTCTGAATTGTTGTACTCAGAATCAGCGACGTCATATCCAAGCTCATCCAGAGTATTCATGATGACTTTGAATGTCTTCCCCCTGTCGTGGCTCTTCAGGTTTTTGACATTCTCAAGCATCACCGCCAGAGGGCGCTTCGCGTCGATGATCCGAGCAACGTCGAAAAACAGAGTGCCTTGCGTATCGCACTCGAAGCCGTGTGATCGTCCTAGAGAATTCTTCTTGGATACTCCCGCTATTGAAAAAGGCTGACAGGGGAAGCCAGCGAGCAGGACGTCGTGGTCCGGAATGGACTTCCGGATGTGAGCATATGCCTTTTTGTCTGACATACCTGCCGGTTGAGTTATCTCGCGAATATCCCCCTGGATGTCATGATCGCAGTGGTAGTTGGCGAGGTAGGTTTTCACTGCGTATTTATTGTACTCACTTGTGAACACGCACTTTCCCCCAACGGATTCAAATCCGTGACGGATTCCACCAATACCGGCAAACAGGTCTATGAAAGTAAACTGCTCTTCCTGAGTATTCGGCTTTGGAAGCATGGCCTCAAGGTTTATTCGCTCCAGGTAAGTGAGCCAATCCTGCTCTGGATGTGCCACGCGATCCTTTAACCATCGATTGATGACTTCACGAGGATGATTAATTTGGTCGGCAATCGCCTGCTGGGAATAGATGGAAGCCACCTTTGAAAGCAGCTGGTAATCGGTCAGGTTGGGCATGAGCGGTCTGTCTACCTGGCAATCAAAGAAGGAATGAAAGTGTGACAGAAAGTCACACATATGTCCCTTTCTGTCAATCACCAATTATTTGGTAATCCCGGATGTGTATGAAATTCAGGCAGATGGGTCATTCACAGTATGGCGTAGCTGCGACTACTAGTGCGCTTCGCTTGAAATCGGACGAATACCACCTGGAATATGGCTCCCGCCTCCATGCCCCAACCGCATATTTTGGGCTCCTCGTCACTCTGAGTGGAATTAGACCACATGCTGGGGCATCCTACCGCGCACCGAAAGACAAGGAATGGCAACATGCGCAGCGACGATATTCTGCTGCTGGGGATTGGCATTCAGCCACCCTGGCAGCTGGTTGATCAGCATCTGGATACCTCGACGCAGCCCCACGAGCTGCACCTGCAGGTAGCCGGTGAGCGCGGTGCTCGCTACCCCTGTCCGACATGTGGCGCGCTCTGTCCAGCCCATGATTTTCAGGAGAAGCGCTGGTGGCACCTCAACTTCTTCCAGCACCACTGCTACATCACGGCCTCGGTGCCTCGGGTGAAGTGCCCCGACCACGGTGTCCGTCAGGTGGAAGTGCCCTGGGCGCGCAAGGGGAGCGCCTTCACGCTGTTGTTCGAGCAGGCCGCACTGGCTCTGGTTCGGGAGATGCCGGTGCTGGCTGCGGCGCGCCTGATGGAGATCACCGACACGCGCCTGTGGCGTATCGTGAAGCACTATGTCGCACAGGCGATCTCGCAGTTTGATCTGAGCAGCGTTCGAGGTATCGGCCTGGATGAGACGGCCAGTAAGCGCGGCCACAACTACGTTACCGTGTTCATCGACATGGAGCGGCGCAAGGAGCCGGTGCTGTTCGTCACACCCGGTCGTGGCAAGGGGACGCTGAAGCAATTTGCCGACTTTCTGAAGTCTCACGGTGGCGACCCGCAGCAGGTGCTCGAAGTGGTGTGTGACATGTCGCCGGCCTTTATCAATGGCGTCAAGGAACACCTGCCGGAGGCGACCATCACGGTGGACTGGTTCCATATCGTGCAGGTCTTTACCCGCTCGGTGGACTCTGTGCGCAAGCTGGAAGGGAAGGAAAAGCCGTTGCCCAAGCAGCTGCGCTGGGCGGTACTCAAACGGGGGCAGGTGGGCCACCTGACCGACAACCAGTTGCTCGCGCTGGCCGAGATTATCGACCAGGGGCTCGACACGGCCACGGCCTGGCGGATCAAGGAAAAGCTCGCATGGGTACGCAAGGCCAGAACACCGCGAGGCGCACGCTGGCGGATCACTCACTACCTGAACTGGGCATCCTGTCTGGTTGGCGACACGCCAGCCCTGGAGCCCGTGCGAAAAGCGCTGGCTACCTTGAGGACGCATGTGGATCGAGTGGTTCAACGCTGGACCTCAACCTATACCAATGCGCGATTGGAAGGCTTGAATGGCATATTCCAGGCGGCGCGTGCCAGAGCTCGGGGATATCGCAACACGGAGACGTTCATGACCATGATCTAACTGATTGCCAGCCCTGCGGGCTCGATCCTGAAATCCACATGAAATGACGAAGAACCATATTTTGTGACCTGGTTCTATTGAGTGGAATTGGGAAATACGCGAACCTTGTATATTTGCAAAAGCAGCTATCAACGCTGTACCCCAATTTTAGATTGATCTGCGAGTAACTTGGATATGGACTACCAGTCAAGCGGCGAAAATGAGAACAGTCTCCATGATGATATGATCAACGAGCCTGACCCTTCCCGGCTAATTCATGGATTGAGGGACACTGGGTATGACTTCTATACCGCTGCAGCGGATATCATCGATAACTCTATCGCAGCAAATGCAGATAATATCAATATAAATATCGAACTTACTGCCGATGGCAGAAAGTTCGTGTATTTCGGTGATGATGGTCACGGCATGGATTCCGACGGGCTTTGGAATGCGATGCGATATGGCGCGAAAATTCGCGAGGACCTTGCCTCCCTTGGAAAGTTTGGACTGGGATTAAAAACGGCATCCAGCTCGGTCTGTTTGAAATACTCGATAATTTCCCGGAATGGAGCTTCGGTTCCGCTGCAGAAGCTGACTTGGGATCTCGATCATGTCGCTGATGCTAATTCTTGGGAAATGCTTGATGAGCCTATTTCTGAAGACGAAACAGAGATTTTCGAAGAGCTCTGCGGAGAATCAGGCACACTTGTTATCTGGTCAAAATGTGATCGATTGCTCAGTAAGGTCTACGAAGAACCGGGTGGCACCAGAGAACAGACTGCCATCAAGAATAGAAGACAGAAGCTTGCAGAACACTGCGCCCTCATATTCCACAAGTATCTGAATCCGGATGATACAGACCACCGCACTGTGAATATCAACGTTAACGGTTCCAGGGTCGAATACTGGAATCCATTCTACCCGGAGAAATCAGAGCAGGTATTGCCAGAGAAGTTGACAACGCTGGCTATACAGAGGGAAGACGGTACCGTACACAACGCGACAATCAAGGCGTGGATTCTTCCTCATGCGAAGGATATGACGCCGGAGGAGAACAGGAAGTACGCCAAAATATCCAATAGGGGGCAGGGCTTCTACATACACCGGGAAGGCCGTGTAATTCACTACGGTGGATATCTGGGTTTATGGCGGTCAGATGATCCGCACTGGTCTTTGTTGCGAGTAGAGTTTGATTTTGATCATAACCTTGATGAGGCTTTCCGGGTCGATGTGAAGAAGAGCCGAATCCTGCTGGATCCGGCGCTCGAAGATGCGTTAAAGGAGTTATTGGGGCCGGCCCACAAAGAAGCTGATCGACGATACCGTAGAAAGCAGTCCACTAAAGTTACCAGTGGGATCAATCATAGCGATTCCAACAAGACCATTTCAGCAACCAAAAACACCGATAAGGTAACTGCGAGTCAGGTAGACGAAAACACCGGGACCGCAGTAGTTTCGAACAACAAAGGTCACGGGATAAAAATCCTTACTCCGGTGGAGAGCAATGTGTCCCCGGATAACCTTTACGTAAGTCCAGTAGATACCATTTCTACGGGTGCCCTGTGGGAACCTTGTTTGACGAGTGCGACAGACTCGAACCACTCAACCGGAGTTCACCTGAACAAGCAGCATGACTTCTATATAAAAATCTACAGTCAAAGTAATTCAGGAGTGTCAGTTGAAGGTCTTGATCTACTTCTCTGGGCTCTAGCTGCAGCTGAGCACAAAAATACGGATGAAGAGTTAGCTGTTATGTGGGAGGACATACGGGATGAGGTATCGAGTAACCTCAAGAAACTCCTCAGGTCATTCGAAATCCCTTCTTCAGATGATTGAAGTAATTCATTGTGGATGAGCAGTACATACCTGATATCGCTTCTCTGCTGGAAGAGAAGATCGGTGTGGAGATGCGGGGGTCAAAGGATCCACTCGAAGCGAGGAAGGGTCTAATCTTCTGGTTTGCAAATTACAATAGGGGAAATGGTCCAGTATTCTCGATTAGGCCGACCGGACTCAAGCGACTCGTAATAACATTCAAATTCGGTGCGTATGCCGCCGCTTGCGTAGAGCATACTAAATCGCATGCTTCCCGTGAGGACTTCCTGCTTGCAAATGCATTTTTTGAGCAGCTAGATCATGAGTATGGTCTCAGAATAAATGGAAAGCCATTTGGCCCGAACTGGGAGATCAGTTCGGATCTAAAAATTGAAGCAACCAGGAAGATATCCGAACGCATCAGTCGAGAGAGCATTGTTGAAACCGTAAACCTCGTTATGGTACCGATAGTTGCCTCTGTTGCAGAATTGGTAGGGTATGAAGAGAAGGGAAATGAGGCTGAAGAGGCTGTGCCGGATGAAGAGGGTTCGATTAGTCATGCTTTAACACTGAAACGAGAGCGTAGCATTAGGAACAGGTTGTTATGCCTTTCCATTCATGGAGATCAGTGTGGAGTGTGCGGATTCCAGCCTTCGGATCTATATGGGTCGGACATGCCCTCAATTCTTGAGGTTCACCATATTGAGCCCCTGAGTGAAGTAGAGCAACCCAGGGCATATGACCCAAAGACAGACCTAATACCCCTATGCCCCAATTGCCACAGAGCAATACATAAGCGGCGTCCAGCCTATACACCCGCTGAGTTGAAGGAACTTTTGCACACATGAATGGGGAGCTGGAGAGGCTAGAACGTGACTACCGAGATTTTGATGCTTCAAATCTTGGATTCCCGTTTTCAACCAGGCTGATCAATCCGGTATTACGAATTGAGCGGGTAGACACTAAATTTTCTGCTTCACTCGGTTCCAATATCATCAAATCCGGGTCTGAAGTTTTTCTCCCTTGTCTTTCACTGTCACATAATTGGCTTTTTGACGGAGCTCGTATCAAGCCACTACCTCACGACTGTCCTGAGATAGTTGCTAGCGCGATGTCAGGACAAACTCCTTCGGATCTGACCTTTCCCCAAGTACTTAGACTGCTTAGGGAGGGAATTGACGGTATTGAAGTCAGTGTGGCTGCTGAGGTTCTAGAGAAAGCCAATAGTCGGTCGATGCACGTTGCACTGCCAAAAGCCGTCGAGGGACTGAACGCGACTCTGTACCCCTACCAGGAGAGAGGAGTAGCCTGGTTATTGGATGCTTTGGAATCTATAGGCGGTGCAATACTGGCTGACGAGATGGGTCTTGGGAAAACCCTACAGATAATCGCGCTGCTTTTATTGAAAGAACCCTCGGAAGAAAGTCCTGCTCTAATTGTATGTCCAACCACGCTGATAGCAAATTGGCATCGCGAGATCCACAGGTTTGCTCCTTCAATACGTTTACAGATCCACCGAGGCGGTGAGCGTACGGGCTATTATCGAGACCTCATGAGATCAGAAGTTGTTATAACGACTTATGACACTTTGGTAAATGACGTTGCTATGTTCAGGGGGGTGGACTGGACCTATCTGATATGCGACGAAGCTCAGGCCTTGAAGAATCCAGAATCCAAGCGTCGTATAGCGATTTCGACGCTGTCCCGGAAATACGCTATTCCTGTCACGGGTACGCCTGTAGAGAACACACTATTAGACTTGTGGTCACTTGCAGACATTGCTGTGCCTGGTATTTTTGGTACCAAAGAAGACTTTTCTGCGACATATCCAGATTCAGAAGAAGGTGCCATAGAGCTTGGAGAGTCGGCGGATACGATAGTCCTTAAGAGGCGGGTTAGGGATGTTGCCAACGATCTGCCGGACCGAACAGATATCGATCTTCCTGTAGAAATGGATGAAAAATTGAGCCGAAGCTATTGTCAGACCAGAGACGAGGTTATTTCAGAGTATGGACGAGCAGGGAGGCTCGTGGCAGTGGGACAGCTCGCGATCCACTGCGCACATCCCTGGTTAAGAGTTCAGGCAAGCAACGAAGATCCATGGGCAGAAGAAGCCGAACTGTCAGAGGACTCCAATCATGCTCTCTTGACACCCAAAATGGAGTTATGCGCTCAACTTCTCAAAGAGTCTGCCCAAAATGGCAAAAAGGTTCTTATTTTCGCTACTTACAATCGCTGTGGTGAATTGATTCGGCGAGCGATTAGTGAGAGTGGTGTCAGATTCAACTACTGGAACTCAATTAATGGAGCAACGCCTCAGCCTGATAGGCAGGCGATAGTAGATGAATTTTCGTCCGCCAGCGGACCTGCTGTACTGGTTTTGAACCCAAGGGCAGCGGGAGCTGGGTTAAACATTACGGCAGCGACAGTGGTAATTCACTACACACCTAATTGGAACCCTGCGCTGGAAATGCAGGCCTCCGCGCGAGCTCACAGAAGAGGGCAGGAAGATCCTGTCACAGTATACAGATTGTTTTATCTTGGAACGGTAGAAGAAACAATGATAGAGAGAAGCCAGTGGAAGCGAGAATTGGGTAACTCAGCAATTCCAATTAGTACTCGAGACAACAATGACCTGGATAAAGCACTGTCTGTTGAGCCCTAGAATATGAGTAAATCATACAAGAAAGTACTCACCAAGAATGATACCGGCGAAACTGGTGGTCACCAAGCTGGTATTGCAGTTCCCAAGAAAGATGAAGATTTATTGAGTTTCTTCCCGAGGCTTGATCCAGATCTCTTTAATCCGGATGCGTGGATAACGTGTATCGATCCGGACGGCGATGAATGGGAGCTAAGATACATTTACTATAATGGAAAAACCTTTGACCCACCGAAAAGTACTCGTAACGAGTATCGATTGACCCATTTGACAAAGTTTTTTTCGAAATGGAGCGCGGAATCTGGTGATTCTCTTGTTTTTACATCCACGGAAAGAGAGACATATTTCAAGCTACACTTGGAATCTGTGGATAACCACGAATCTATTAATGATCCTGCGCCAATTGTCCTTGCTGGTTGGAAGCCGGTTTTTTAGTTCATGATTGTTGATAGAAAATATAAACCGGGAGTTCTTGGGCTTTCATGGCAGGGCCTTACCAATAGAGCGTAGCTAATCATGGAATTGTATATCTATCCAATTAGAGATCGATGAAGTGACTGCCTCAAAAAATTGAATACAAGATGCCAAAGAAATCAGACAATCCCCTTTTTGACCCCCAGCGTGAGACAGCTGGATCTCAAACTTTTGGAAAATATGAGTATCAATATCATTGGGCGTTGTGCAGATTAATAGAGCAGCATCTCAAGCGGCAAGAGTACATCGTATTTGTCGAGCTTCATGAAGATGTAGTGGTCGGTAATTCGCTAGATGGCAACAAAGTTAAGTTTGAATTCAGTCAAGTAAAAGAGTTTTCGAGTGCAGGGATCACGCTGAATGGAGTAATGTCTTCCAAGGCAGGAAAAGATTCAATACTGCTAAAAATGTTGCGTTCGGTATCAGAAAAGCAGTTTATTGATGACGTCGATGTTATTAATCTTGTCGCTACATGTGGATTTAAATTTCCACTTAAAAATCCGAATCTGAAAGTTGAGGTTCTAGCATGCACAGATCTTACCGAAGAATCCATATCGGAAATTAAAAAACATGTAACTTCAGGAAAGATCGATTTGAAGCTTATTGATAAGCTGAATTTCATATTGCCAAATCTTGCAAGCGTGGGGATACAAGACGCTGTTGTCGGTAGGATTGCATCACTCATCGATCACATATATCCGATGAGCAAATCGATGCCAGTCTACGTTTATAGAACTCTCGTAGATGAATTACATCGGAAAGGTATGGTCTCCTATGATTACAAGAAATGGGAAGACCTGGTTGAGAAAAAAGGGCTAACCAGCGTTACAGTTGACAGGGTAATTAACCAGTTCGCGGTTGATGATCGTAAAGTCGATTTAAGATCAAATTTCGATCTACTCGCTGCAGAGCTTGCGATCCCGTTTATACAGAAAAAGAACTTGTGGAAGTGTGTTGAGCGATATTATACAAGAGCAATAGCATCACGGGACCCGGCAACAATGGCTATCGACCAACAGATATGTGACAAAGTGTCGAGTGCAGAGGATTTGTCCTTTTCGGCAACAATCGATGCTATTGAGTTCATTGAAAGTGAGCTCTCTGAGAAGACGAAGCAAGCACTGGGCAACGCCAATGACATAAGAGGAGCAGTGATATGTCGGATGTTACTGAATTAAGAAATCTTGAGCGCTATAAACTGCTTATCCGCAATTTGAGGACGTTGAGATATGAAGAGCTTAAGATTCAACCAGCTAGAACTCCTGTCCAGTTCGAAAGAATTAGGGGGGCGGTTCGAGTTTCAGCCGAGATTGAATCTAATAACCGGCGTAGATAATGACGTTGGAAAATCGTCACTAGTTAAATCAATTCTTTGGGTTCTCGGCTGTGAGCCATCGTTCGATGATGATTGGATATCGATCGACTGTAAAGGAATTGTAGACTTTACTGTTGACGATATTCGTTATTCTGTAGCGCGGTACAAAGATCAACTATATTTGAAAAAAGGTGATGGCGAATACAAAAAATATACACGAGTAACAGGCGAGTATTCAGATGTATTTTCCGAGATTGTGCGATTTAACGCATTGCTGCCGGCGCGTCCAAAAGAAGGAGAGGTGCCTCGGCTAGAAACGCCACCACCTGCATACTATTTCTTGCCGTACTATTTGGATCAAAAGAAAACGTGGTCACATCCTTGGGCCGGGTTTAAAAATCTAGGTCAGTACGCAAATTGGCAAAAGACAATCATAAAATATCATGCTGGCTACCTCTCTGACGAACACTTTCAGATAGAAGAGTCTATATATGATGCAAAAGTATTGGAAACTGAAAATAACTTTGAAATAGAACGTATCGATAATGCACTCGCAGTTGTAAATAAATACTTTGTTGAATCTAATGTCGACTTTTCGGATGAGTTCTTTGAGGCGGCGAAGTCGGAAATTGACATAGACTTGGCCGCACTCTGCAATGAGCAAGAATTGTTGCTTCAGAAGCTATCTGAACTTCGAGGTGAGGAACAGTACCTCCTCAACCAGCTTGGATATGCTCGGCATGCTGCAAACGAGATTGAGCTCGATTACATTTTCTCAGTAGAGAATCTAGAAACAGATCACCTCGAGTGTCCAGTCTGTGGCACAGAACATGATAATTCAGTTATTAGTCGTTCAAGCCTGCTGGCTGATGAGCAAAAGCTTAAGTCCCAAGCAGACGATCTGCAGATTGAGTACCGATCTACCCTGACTGCACTTAACGAAACCGAGTCCAGGTTAAATTCTGTTCGACAGGAAATTGACTACATCGAAGGCAAGTATTCAAAAGAAGGTATTGGCCAAGATTATACCAACTTGATAGACACTATTTCGTCGCGACAGGTAAAGCAAAGGGTTAGTGTTGTACTGCATGACAAGCATTCTGATGCTAAAAGGTACTCCAATACCTTAAAAAACCTGAAAGGTCGTCAGAGAAAACTTCTAAACAGGAATGAACGCGAGAAGTTAGATTCGGACTTTACCGAGCTTATGGTCACATACATCAATGACCTTAACGCAACGCGTGTCAACTTATCTAGAATCAACAAACCTACGGACTACAACAAAGTGTATGATAATGGTGGTGCCGCGCATAACTCGCGCGCTGTACTGGCTTATTATTTGGCTTTGTATTCACATATGAGAAAGCATGGCTCATGCGTTAGAGCTCCTCTCATTATCGATACACCAAATCAGCACGAACAGTCAGATATAAACTACGAAAGTATTATCTCCGTTCTAACAGAAGATAAGTTAGGAGATGGTCAAATTTTCCTCTGCGCTATGGACAATCAGGCCCTTAAACCGTTTGCGCAATACGCAAATGTTATTACTCTTGATAAAGAGCAGCTTTTTAGTAAAAGTAGGTTCCACGAAGTCCGGGAGCGGTTTGAATCTGTGTTTTCTTAACCTTGCAACTTGAATTTTAGAGCAGAATATATGGAGAAAATGTCAAGAATTCTTTTGCGGCAATAGTTTGAGGGTCTCGGGGAGTATGATGTGCGGCTCCTAAGAAACGCACTGCTTCGTTCAAAATGTTTGGTCATGTCTGGCTCAGGGTTAAGTAACTAGTAGCCAGACGTCTGAAGCCACTTTAGATCGTGAGCGATGCCATCCAGCCCGGGAAACAAGTGCCTTCGGCTTATCCCGTATTTGTTTAATGTACGCTTTATTTCTCTGCGCGCTTTTCTTCTGATGATAATCCTGAACATTGATTTATGAGAAAATGCATCTTCGGGGTTTGGGTGAACAGTAAATAAGCCGGCTTGGGCCGCAATTCTTGGTGTGACGTGGGGTGGCCGGTACCTTACCACCTTATTTATATCCAGTGGGTTACCTTTGAAATCGCTCACCGTTGAGGCTCCCCAGAATATATATACAGCGCTATCGCCATCATGTTCCTCTTCAACTGCAAAGTATGCAGCAGAGAGGGGATTGTAACTCCAGTCCATGAGTCGTGTGGGCAACCCATGATGTTGAGCCACGGCGAGCCACTCCCAGTCATTTTCCGGTCTGTATGAAATATGAGGTAGTGCTGACTCTTTGAAGAGAGTGAGTAGCTTTTTCTCCATCGACGTATGCTTAGCTCTTGGATTGGCGGGCTTAAATCGACCAACGCTTGGCTTCAACTCATAATCAACGCTTTTGAGTCCTCTGCAGATCGTATTCTGCTTTCCTCTAATAGATTCTATAACTCCATGAAACTCGCTAAATGACTCGACTAAATACTCTTCCATGATGAGGTGTCCAGTATTTCTGACTTTCCCATTGATTTTGCAGTCAATTGTCTGAGCTTTTAGCTCGGCTCCTGGTGCCTATGTGCGCACCAGTGATTAAGGGGGTGCCCCTCGGAAACGACCCCCCCGTTGCTTTTTGCGCACATGGCACACCTTCATTTATTAAAGGAGCCATGACCAATGACTATACATTCTAAACCGAATACTTCTTCTGGCAACGAACCTAACCTGATCAAGTCAGGCAATGGGAAGTACCAACTGTCCGAGCCTGCCTCACTCGATGATGTGTACAACCTGATGTTGCAGCTTCTGGAAGAGAAGTACCTGAGACCAGATACTCTCTCTTCCCCGAATGCAGTCAGGAGATACCTTCAGGTCAAGCTGGCCAACCGTGACCACGAAGTCTTCAGTGTTGTCTTTCTGGACAGCCAGCATCGGGTGCTGCACTACGAAGAGATGTTCAGAGGCACCATTGATGGAGCCGCTGTCTATCCCAGAGAAGTAGTTAAACGGTGTCTGCAGATCAATGCCGCTGCAGTGATCTTTTCTCATCCTCATCCATCTGGCGTACCTGAACCGAGTACAGCCGATATCCGCATCACTCAAAGACTGACCGAGGCATTGAGGTTAGTCGATATCCGTGTGGTCGATCATATCGTGATTGGAGGCACGGATTCTGTTTCCTTCGCTGAGAGAGGACTCCTGTAAGACTGTTCGCTCCCTCCTCTATTAGCCCCATCTCCAAGTAGTACTCAACACAATCTGATCACTTTTTCGGCACAGCGTCGGGCTGAGGCCTGCCTGTGCCTGATTACTTTACGAGGAATCAAAGATGACTATCCAATCCACAGTACACGAGAAGATTACCAATCAGATCATTTCAGCAATGGAGAACTCCAGAGATTTCCAGTTGCCCTGGAATGCTCCCGATCTGGGTTTACCGTCCAATGCGTATACACGCAGTACCTACAACGGCATCAATATCCTGTCTCTATGGGCCAGTGCTCTGGACAAGGGCTATTTGTCTAATAGGTGGGCGACATACAAGCAGTGGCATGCGATGGGAGCACAGGTCCGCAAGGGCCAGAAGGCTTCTCCTGTTGTGATCTACAAGCCATTGCCGGAAGCAGAGGTGAATTCAAGCACTGACAGCATTTCCGGTGACAATCCCAGACTCAAGGTTCTCATCAGGACGGCTTCTGTATTCAACGCTGATCAAGTCACTGGGCTGGATGACTTGCTGGAAACCCCAGTCCCGGAGATTACTAATCCCGTTGATCCGTTGCACGGTGTGGATCATTTCATATCCACTACCTGCGCCGATATCAGAACTGGAGGAGCCAGTGCCTACTACTCCCCGAAGAATGACTACATTGCCATTCCCGATCCGGAGAGCTTCATTGGGACGGATACCAGTAGCCCCACAGAAAGCTACTACAGCACGTTGCTGCATGAGCTGACTCACTGGACCGGGAATGAGAAACGCTGCAATAGGGATCTCTCGGGACGCTTCGGAAATGAGGCCTATGCGATGGAGGAACTAATAGCGGAGCTGGGTGCAGCTTTTCTATGTGCACAGCTCAATATCAGTCCTGCTCCCCGGCAAGACCATGCTGATTACCTGGCCAACTGGATCAAAGTTCTGAGCAACGATGTAAAGGCGGTCTTCTGGGCCTCGGCCAGAGCCTCTGAAGCCGTGGCCTACCTCAATGACCTTCAGGATAACTCTACGGCACAACCTCTCCGGAATGTGCCAATCCCCAACCCCGGTAGTAATCAACCAGGCACAATCTGATCAGTTGTCTCCGTGGCACTCCGCAATGGAACCACTTCAGTCAATAGCTGGCTGAACAGGCAAGTCATTCCTGACGAGCCCTGTAATTCCTGCAGGTTTCTCATAACCCGTTAACACCGGGAAGCCAGCTACTGCCTTCAGCGGTGACGGTGAAGGTCAAAAGCCTTCCGTCTTCCCTATCTCTTCGATTCAACCCCCTACGGCCTCCTGTGGATGGAGGCAGTCATTACCGACGACCAACCAATGAGGATCAAATCATGACCTTTTTCAAATTCCGTCGTAAAAGGAACGTCCGTGTCATCAAACCGCGCTCTAGAATGGACCGGATCTGGACCATGCTTAGCTGGGCCTGCAAGATCGGATTCCTGGTCTGGCTTTACGTCCACTTATCCGAGATACTGATTACTGCGATTCTTGCTCTGGGAGTGTGGTACGTTCTTCTGCCGCTTCTGAGAAAGAACAGGCGGGGTGTCAGAACCCGTTAATTGCAGGTGCGTTTTCAGGTGTCAGATCCGTTATATCGGATTCGAACCTTAATAAAAAAATAATATGACGGTATATTTGTCGGTATTACCAGTAGTCGAATTACACTAAAACCTTAGAAAACAAGATGATAGGACTGCTATTCGAGTCCTCTCACACGACCATTTATCCATCGGTGCATTCCGGTCACATAGGTTGCACTTTATTCCGAGGACATG
>TARA_R110001599_G_scaffold92495_1_pt1 | contig 15028 bp, 16 predicted proteins | sample TARA_R110001599 | Tara Oceans TARA_R110001599 (sample SAMEA4398360) | marine metagenome | biome: Polar Biome; feature: [MES] marine water layer (ENVO:01000295) within the mesopelagic zone...; material: water (ENVO:00002006), including particulate matter (ENVO:01000060) such as...... | reverse complement strand
GAAATCAATATTCGGCTTACTTCTTTTGATCCCAATATCGCTTCCACTGAAGAATTGATGGGAGTGGGGCTCGATGAACGTTTGGCGAGTCGGATTGGTAACTACATAAATGCAGGAGGTGGTTTTAAGGTGAAATCCGATTTGAAGCGCATCTACGGATTCCCCGATAGTCTGTATCTGGTGCTTGAGCAATATATTCAATTGCCGAATGAATTGCCCAAGCGAACGAGTAAAGACAAAGAACCTTTTGAGAGGCCTTCAAATAAGGAGAGTCTATATGAGGAAGTAGAAGTGAATGCGTCACTGCCAGAGCTTTTTGTTTTAGATATTAATGAAGCAGACTCTATAGATTTTCAAAAACTCAGGGGTATTGGTCCAGCTTACTCGAGTAGAATAGTGAAGTTCCGGCAGTTGTTGGGAGGATTTAATAACATTGACCAAATCAAGGAGGTGTTTGGTGTTTCTGATTCACTTTATCAAAGTATCGCCTCGCAGCTTAGTGTGAAAGAGGTGTTTACGCCAGTTCAAATCAATATCAACTTGGCCACATTTAAAGAAATCAATGCGCACCCGTATATCAGCTACGAACAGACCAAAGAGATCATGAACGCCAAAAGTAAGTACGGTAAATTTAAATCACCTGCTGACTTGAGTCGGTTAACTTCATTTGATTCAATTCAAATCGTTAAATTGACTCCATATCTTCAATTTCAATGACCAAAATTCTAAGTGCTGAGCAAATTCGAAAATGGGATTTGTTTACGATTAAAAATGAGCCGATTTCCTCTATTGATTTGATGGAGCGTGCTTCAGAGGCTTTCGTAAAACTTTTCTTGGCTAAGATTAAAGACAAGCCTAATGTTGATGTTGTTTGCGGGCCAGGGAATAATGGTGGCGATGGTTTTGCTATTGCGCGGTTACTGATTGAAAATGGACTTAAAGTAAACTGCCATTTGATCGATTTTGGCCTAAAACTGTCAGAAGATTGCAGCAAAAATTATCGAAGATTCTTGGATATCAGTCAGGTGAATATTGTCAAACAGGCTAAGGACTTAAGCCTTAATGGAGATCTTATCATTGATGCAATGTTTGGTTCGGGCTTGAACAGGCCTGCCGCTGGTCTTGCCGCAGAAGTTATTCAAGTGATTAACCAAAGTCAGTCAAAGACCATTGCAGTGGATATACCATCGGGGCTTTTTGCCGACACAGTGAATTTATCGGGAAAGATAATTGAGGCCGATTGGACCATCACTTTTCAAATCCCTAAGCTGTCATTCCTTATTCCAGAGTCTGGTTTTTATGTGGGAAAATGGTCTGCTGTGGACATAGGGTTGCATGCCGGTTTTTTGGAAGAAGAAAGCGCAGATTATTTTTTATTCGAAAAGAGCGACATCGATCGCTCACTTTTTAATCGAAGGAAATATGACCATAAGGGTAAGTATGGCAGAGTACTTATTGTAGCAGGAAGTTTGGGTAAAATGGGGGCTGCTTATTTGAGTGCTAAGGCAGCGCTTAAATCCGGAGCGGGTCTTCTTACCGTACATATACCGAAAGCGGGATACGCCCCAATTCAAACTTCTTTGCCAGAGGCCATGGTTTCCTTAGACCCAGAGCATGAATTCGTTTCTAAAATAGATGAAGTTGGCGAGTTCGATGTTATAGGTATTGGGCCTGGTTTGGGAGTAAATCCTAAAACGGCAGAAGTTTTAAAACAGCTATTCACATCTTTTAACAGGCCTTTAGTGATAGATGCGGACGCTTTGAATTTAATTGCATTAGATAAAGAGTTACTCAATTTAATACCAAAGGGCTCTGTGCTTACACCCCATATTGGAGAATTCAATCGGTTATTCGGAAAGTGTGATAACGGATTGGAGCGAATTGAGAAAATTAAATTAATAGCAATTGAGAAGCAGTTGGTAATCGTATTGAAAGGAGCACACACTGTAGTTGCTACGCCAGATGGCAAAATTCACTTTAATTCCACAGGGAATTCAGGAATGGCAACTGCTGGATGTGGAGATGTGTTAACAGGAATCATCAGCGCATTGATGGCGCGAGGAAGCGATACTTCGACTTCTGCAAGAGTCGGAGTTTGTATTCATGGGTGGGCTGGCGATTTAGCTGAAAACACAGTAGGAAAAACGGCATTGATGGCATCAGATTTGCTCTGTGCACTACCAGAAGTTTTTTACAACGTGGAGAATAGTGCTTTTATTTGAAAAAACATTAACTTTAACTAAACCTTAAGAGTAACTTTGGGGTCTTTATAGACAATGAATCTTTTAAACCGAAACATATCAATCTCAAAAACATTAATGATTCTGTCGTTAATGTTGTTTTCGGTGATGGCAAATGCTCAAAACGAGAGCCTAGCCAGCTTGAAGTTGAACAGTGATCCAAAGGTTAAGGTGGAAGTTTTCCCCAACCCAACATCTGATTTTCTAACAATAGACTTATCTAAGTTGGATTTGAAGCAGCCAAAAATTGAAATCAGAAATATTATTGGCAGTAAAATGGAGATGACCTCTGAGGATCTTGGTGATAAGAAGCATCGCGTAGATGTTACTTCATACCCAAGAGGTTATTATCTAGTTTTGGTAAAAGACGAACAATCTAAGTTTCAACAGACTATCCGTTTTTCTAAGAAATAGATTTTAAAAAGATATTTGCCAACGGTAATGTGGCATAAAAAAAGGTTTGAGCTTATTAAGTTCAAACCTTTTTTTATTTATAGCCTTGGTTCAATTAAAACTCTGCGTTGCCCGGAGTTCTTGGGAAAGGGATTACGTCTCTAATGTTGGCCATGCCCGTTACGAATATGATCAGCCTTTCAAAACCTAATCCGAAGCCGCTATGAGGCGCAGAGCCATACCTTCGAGTATCTAAATACCATTCCATTTCAGCAGTAGGTACTCCCATTTCATTCATTCTGCTTAGGAGCATGTCCAGCCTTTCTTCACGTTGTGAACCTCCAACAATTTCACCAATCCCAGGGAATAGAATGTCCATTGCACCCACGGTCTTTCCATCTTCATTCATTCTCATGTAGAATGACTTAATGTCTTTTGGGTAGTTAGTAAGGATCACTGGTTTCTTGAAGTGCTTTTCTACCAAATAGCGCTCGTGCTCCGACTGTAAATCTGTGCCCCAGCCTTCGATCAAGTATTGAAATTTCTTTTTCTTGTTTGGGTTACAATTTCTAAGAATGTCGATTGCTTCGGTATAGGTTACTCTTTCAAAATCATTTCCTGCCACAAAGCTTAACTTCTCAGTCAAAGTCATCTCGCTTTTCTCATTGGCGGGCTTATTTTTTTCTTCATCAATTAAGCGTTGCTCAAGAAAAGCCAAATCATCAGCACAGTTCTCTAAGGCATAATTGATTAAGTACTTTAGGAATTCTTCAGCCAAATCCATGTTGTCTTGAAGGTCATAGAAAGCCATTTCTGGCTCAATCATCCAAAACTCAGCAAGGTGCCTAGTGGTATTAGAGTTTTCTGCTCTAAAAGTTGGGCCAAAAGTGTAAATGTCTGAAAGCGCCAATGCACCCAACTCACCTTCAAGCTGACCAGAAACAGTAAGGTTGGTTTCCTTTTCAAAAAAGTCCTCCTTGTAATCAACCGAACCATCTTCTTTTAATGGAGGGTTTTTGGCATCTAAAGTGGTTACGCGAAACATTTCGCCAGCACCTTCAGCATCCGACCCAGTAATGATTGGAGTTTGCAGATAGAAGAATTTCTTATCGTTAAAGAAGTTATGCACAGCAAAGGCCATGGCATGACGAATTCTGAATACAGCACCGAAAGTATTTGTACGAGGCCTTAAGTGAGCAATCTCTCTCAAGAATTCCATTGAATGCTTTTTGGGTTGCAAAGGGTATTTTTCTGGATCGGCAGCCCCAAGAATTTCAATACTCTGCGCATTGATTTCAAATTTCTGCCCAGCCCCTTGAGACTCCACAAGCGTTCCATTCACGGATATACATGCCCCTGTAGAAACTAGTTTAAGAATGTCTTCAGAAATCAAGTTTGGGTCGGCTACGATTTGAAGGTTATTAATGGTAGAACCATCATTAAGGGCAATGAAGTTTACATTCTTGTTGCCTCTTTTGGTTCGAACCCATCCTTTAACAGTCACATCAATATTGGCTTGACTGCTCTTTAATAACGCTTCAATTTTGATTCTTTTTGTCATAACAAACCCTGAGTTGGTCTTTAGTAAGAAAAACGAATGCAAAACAAGTCTTTTTTGAAGTGATTCACAACGTGAACACTAAAAATAAGCGGTTAGAATTTATTCGGAACAATGTCGCTAACTATGCGTAAAACCTACTTGAATAAGTTTTTTGACCCGTTTGTTAAATTTGCATGGTTTTTGTTAAAAAGTCTGCTGTTCTGATTTGTTCCTCAATTCTTTCTTCTAAATTTGCTTATAACCAATAGGATTTTTCTATCAATGCAAAAACTTAGTCTAAATCAATCTCTTAGCCAAAAGCTGTCGCCACAGCAAATACAGTTTATTAAGCTGTTGCAGGTGCCTACTGCCGAACTGGATACTAGGGTTGAGGAGGAGTTGGAGATCAACCCTGCTTTGGAAGAGGGGAGAGAAGAACCAGAAGCCCCAACTACGGAAGAAGATTTTAACGAGCCATCTGACGAGGTTTCTTCAACAGAAGATTTGAATGTTGAAGATTATTTGGGGGACGATGAATATGCTGGTTATAAAATGCAGGGGGACGGTAATTACTCTGAGGAGGATGACCGAGAGATGCCTGTGGCCATGCAAAGCTCCTTGAATGATCAATTGGATATGCAATTGGGTTTTCTAGGCCTTGATGATCGTCAGACTTTAGTCGCTAAGCAACTTATTGGAAGTATTGAAGGAGACGGGTATATCAGAAGAGAGTTAGACGCGATTGTGAATGACTTGGCCTTTGCTCAAAATGTAGAGACGGATGTTGATGAACTGGAGGATTTACTTCATGAGATTCAACAATTTGACCCACCCGGGATTGGGGCAAGAAATTTAAAAGAATGTCTTTTAATTCAATTGGATAGAAGATGGGAAGAGGATGACCCCGACCCAGCTGTAGAAATGGCTAAGGCTATTTTGTCAATTTGTTTTGAAGAGTTTACCAAGAAGCACTACGATAAGATTATAAAGAAACTCAATATTGAAGATGAGGTGCTCATGAAAGACGCCATACATCTGATTACTAAATTGAACCCGAAGCCAGGGGGGGTCTCTGGTGGAATGGCCAAAACTCAATATTTGATTCCGGATTTTATACTCACTAATAATGATGGAGAGTTCGATTTGACCTTGAACTCTAGAAATGCACCTGAATTAAGGGTGAGTCAGTCTTATTCTGATATGTTTTCGGCTTATGATAAGAGTGATAAGAAAGATAAAAAACTGAAAGAGACTGTCTCTTTTGTAAAGCAAAAACTAGATGCGGCTAAATGGTTTATTGATGCCATAAAGCAGCGCCAAAACACACTTTTGCGCACTATGGATGCGATGGTAAGGTTTCAGTATGAATTCTTTTTAGAAGGTGACGAAACCAAGCTTCGACCAATGATTTTGAAGGACATTGCGAATGAAATCCATATGGATATTTCTACCGTGTCGCGTGTTGCCAATTCAAAGTCTGTCCAAACTGACTTTGGTATTTTTCCATTGAAGTACTTCTTCTCTGAAGGTATCTCAACAGTTTCTGGAGAAGATGTGAGTAGCCGTGAAGTGAAAAATATCCTGAATCAACTCATTGATAAAGAGGATAAGAGTAAACCTTTGTCTGACGATAAATTAGAGAAATCGTTGAAAGCAAAAGGCTATAACATTGCCAGAAGAACAGTGGCGAAGTACCGAGAACAATTGAATATTCCTGTAGCGAGACTAAGAAAAGAATTATAAGTTTGAAGTTATTTGCCCAAATTGTATCTGCTGTTTTCCAGCCATTGCTGATGCCTGCGCTGGTTTTTTACACTTATCTTTTTCATGTAGATAACAGCTCAAACCTTACTGAAAAAGGCAGGACTACGGTGCTGCTTTTGATTTTTCTAACCACTTGTGTCATTCCTGTTTTTATCGTGTTGCTCTTTAGGTTTACTAAAGTGATTAAAGATTTACACATGAAGGAAAGACGAGATCGATATCTTCCCTTTGCGTTCATCTCGGTTTTCTATATTCTAGTCACTTATTTAATGAGCCGCCAAGTTTGGTTTAATCCTACTATGGCGGTTATCATGATCTCAATGACTACTGTTGTGATTACTACTAACCTAATTACCTATTTCTGGAAAATAAGTGCCCATGCTGCTGGTGTGGCTGGTTGGCTAGGTTTTGTCATGATTTTTTCAAGGGTTTACACCAGTGGGAATACATTGTTTTTGCCTTTAATTGTTGCAGTCATTCTCACCGGAGTGGTTATTTGGTCTAGGTTATATTTGAATGCACATACACCCTCCGAGTCACTGGCGGGCTTTGTTTTGGGGTTTTTAGTTTGTTTCAGTTCTTTACTATTGTTTGTTTAGCTTATGTACGAATTTATAAAGTTTGAAAAGGAGAATGGCGTAGCTACGCTAACTCTAAATAGACCTGATGTGTATAATGCACTCAACGATGAAATAACTTTTGAAATCCAAGCGGCTTTAAAAGACGCAAAAAGAGATGCCGAAGTTAGAGTACTGGTGCTAACAGGCGAAGGGAAAGCCTTTTGTTCAGGGCAAGACCTAAAGGCATCTGCTAAACATCCAGACCGTTCTTTTTCAGATTCATTGCACAAACGATACAACCCAATTATTAAGGCGATTACAGAAATGCCAAAGCCTGTGATTTGTAGACTAAATGGCGTGGCGGCAGGAGCGGGTTGCTCTTTTGCCTTGGCTTGTGATATAATCGTTGCAGGGGAAAGCGCAAAATTGATTGAAGTTTTCGTGAATATTGGTTTGGTGTTGGACTCTGGTTCATCTTATTTTTTACCTCGATTGGTGGGGAGTTCAAAAGCATTCGAGCTGGCTACTATGGGTACAAGGGTTTCTGCTGCTGATGCAGAGAAGATGGGCTTAGTGTCTAAGTGTGTGGCGGATGAAGAGTTGGACAGTGCAGTAAAGACTTACACTGATTATTATGCTTCGGCACCAACAAAGGCGATTGGCCTAATGAAGAAAATGCTCAATAAGTCACAGAACTCAAGTCTGAAAGAAATGCTTGAATATGAGGCCTACTGCCAAGATATTGCAGGCGCTACTTATGACTATAAAGAAGGAACTACCGCTTTCTTAGAAAAAAGGAAAGCGACCTTCAAAGGCGAATAAAACTGGAGAGCGCTAAAGGCATAATAAAAAAAGGGAAGATTAATCTTCCCTTTTTTGTGTCTATATGTCTTGAGTCTTTAATTAGAAACCAGTAAGCGAGATACCAAATGATAAGCCTTGTGTGTCAGCTCCTCCAGCGGGAGCAATGTCAAATTTGTTAGAAAGCTCATAATAACCGAAAAGGCTAAAACCTCCGAAGCCTACTCTGGCTTGTACTCCGTATCTGAATTTCTCGAACCCAAGGTCCTGACGGTCTTTGACCATTCTTTGGTCTGCTGCGTTATCCTCAAACTTCACTTTGGTAAAAGATGAATAAAGGACACCCACTTTCGCGCCTAAAGCGACTCTAAAGCCTCGGCTCATATTGTCTTTGCTTGTGTAATACCTGAACTCCAAAGGAATGTCCAGATAGTTTAAACCTACTTTAGATTTATCAAAAGTATTGGCCTGAGGGTAAACAGTCGCTAAATCGGAAACAGCAACACTTCTTACATTTGAATTGTTAACGCTGGTTCTAAGAGTTTTTCCATCTTCAAGTGTGAATCTTTCCATACCTAGACCAATACCAGGTGTGAAAGTGAATCCGTTATCGCCAATCGGTAAGTCGTAATAATATATTACGTTCACTGTTTTTGAACTGAAACCGCTAAGCTTGACATCGGTTGGAGCGTTCATAAGCGTGTTCAAACCCCAGTCTACAACAAGACTTCCTGGGAGGTCTGGCCTTTGAGCTCTGGCAATTGATCCTAGTGTTAAAACTCCTATAAGTAGTATTCCTAATTTCCTCATGTTTATTCGCTTTTTGAGCTGGGCAAAGATAGTATTTTTTGAAAGTATTAATAACTTGCTTTTGCAAAGTAGAAGAATTAATTACCTTTGCAGACCAAATTTAACGGGATTTAACAAATCTTAGTTTTGGCCTCGTAGCATAACTGAATAGTGCACTTGATTACGGCTCAAGAGGTTGCAGGTTTGAATCCTGCCGAGGTCACATAAAAGCCCTTTCCATGTAAGTGGAAAGGGCTTTATTTTTTTACTTCTATTCACCATCATATCTAGTTAATTTCTCAAGCCAATTGTTTATCATTGTATGATTATATCACTTATATTTTTGAATAATAGATTATCATAATATGAAGAAGGTTACTCTGGTAATAGTGTTCTTGGTTTTTGTGTCATTCAAGTCTTTTGCTCAATTCGGAGTAAGTATCCATCAGACTAATATCCCTTTTGTGGGATTTAATTATGAGTTGAAGGATAAGTATATGGGCGAACTTCGTTTTTCTACGGATAGTTTTTTTGATAATATTTCACCAGAGCTCGTTTTCACAAGGTTTATTAAAAAGGATACTGATTTTAATTTCTACGGAGGCTTGGGTGCTAGGTTGAATATCTATGAAGGCTTAGTTGTCCCAATTGGACTTAATATTTATCCATTCGAAAAGAAAAACTTTGGTTTTCAAATGGAAATAGCCCCAATAATTGGAGATGATGCGATTTTAAGAGGAACATGGGGAATACGCTATCGTTTTGGTGATAGACAAAAGTAGTTTGCTAGAAAAGCTAACTGGGCGTATGTTGTGGTTACAGTATTTCATACTTTTCAGGTATGATTAATCTTCAGAGCACCAGACTTGATCTTCACTTACTATCATTAGCTGACATAGAGGAAGTTCACGCTCTTCATAGTTCTCCCGAAGTAGACAAATTCAACACACTTGGTATTCCTAAAAACATAGTGCATACCCAATCCATCATTGAGCCTTGGGTTTCAGAACATCAAAAATTGGACGCCAAACAATATACTTTCACCATTAGGGCGAAGGAGACTAATGGCTTCGTTGGTCTGATTGCACTGAAATTGGGAAGTCTCAAATTTGAGAATGGAGAGGTTTGGTTCAAGCTAAGCCCTAATATGTGGGGGAAAGGGTATTGTACCGAAGCCTTAAAGCTAGTTTTAGCATTTGGCTTCGATGAATTAAAGCTCCATAGAATTGAAGCAGGATGTGCTGTCGATAACGTGGGTTCTGCCCGAGTGCTTGAAAAAGTAGGGATGACCAAAGAGGGCAGGAAAAGAAAAGTGCTTCCACTAAAAACAGGCTGGTCCGATAATTTCGAATATGCAATATTGGATGCAGACCCGAGACTTTGAGCCCATTTACTAGTTACATTTTTTCAAGTCAAGACCTTTAAAAGTATTTTGCACGACATTGTCCTAATACTTTTCTAAGTTGGGTAAATCTTTTTGGCCGAAAACGAGTTGATAAGTTCAAAGGAAACTGAATGTCCCAAGTCAATAACACTGCTATTCTATTTTTTTCAAGAAACCTCAGAGAGGAATTCTTGGCGAAGAATGTAGGACTGAGCGTTAATCAGTTTTCTAATTTATTTAATCTCCTGGTACAAAAAACTCGGAGGACGATTGATCAAACCCAGATTCCGGTAAAAGCGCTTTTCTCCGATGAACAAATTGGAAGTTCATTTGGGGAACGACTCACTCACGGTATTTCGAACTTATTCTCAGAAGGCTTTGAGAACGTGATCGTTGTTGGTAATGATGCTCCTGAACTCTCTTCTGAAGATTTAATTTGGGTTAAAAGCAGTCTCGAAAATGGCAAGAACGTTTTAGGAAGGGATAGTCATGGTGGGGCCTATCTGATAGGTGTTTCTAAAAAAGACTTCTGCGCTAATGCATTCCTAAATATAGATTGGAATACTACGTTAGTTTTCGATCAACTTAGATCGATTCTATCTTCAGAAGAGCTTGATAAGCGCCTAATTGACTTAAATAAGAGGTCGGATTTTGAAAGTATTATAAAGGAAGGGTTATACTTATCAAGAGCGTTCAAGCAAATACTGAAAGCAATTTTCGGGACTTATACGATACGTACTAATTTCAATTTCTCCCTTCCAAAATCCATTTGGTTTCAACTTACAGAGCTCAGAGGGCCGCCCTCATTCGTTTCTTAGTCACTCTAATTTCTCTTTACAATTAGTATTTGTCGAAGAGAAATAATTTTCAATCAATTTATTCAAAAGTGCCCAATCTCATTGAGAGATGTTCTTCATGTCGGTTGACTTGAAATGACTTCTTATTTGAAATTGAAAGGAACTTTCTACTTAAGAAATAATTTTATGCCCAAAAAATATTACGACCCGAGCGACCTAAAGAAGTTCGGAAACATAACAGAATTCCAACCCGAAATGGGGAACAAGTTTTTCGATTGGTACGGCAGCGTTTTCGAGGAAGGCGCTTTAACCGCCAGAGAGAAATCGCTGATCGCCTTAGCGGTGGCGCATGCGGTTCAATGTCCTTATTGTATTGATGCCTATACGGACACCTGTTTGAAAAAGGGAGCCGATGAAGAGCAAATGATGGAGGCGGTGCATGTAGCCGCGGCAATCAAAGGAGGTTCTGTTCTCGTTCATGGAGTTCAGATGATGAATCAAGTGAAAGAAAAATTGATGTAGCCTATGACTTTACAGACATTAAAAAGACAACAGCACTCGCTTTCTATTGCCGAAAGACAGATTAAAATCTTGGATGATCACGAAGCCATTGGGATTGCTTCTTTCGAACAAAAGATTGACCCCATTGGTATGATACCATTAAAGCCTATTTCTGTTGATGTATTTCAGGTCAACGTTGGCAAAATGTGTAATCAGGTTTGTAAGCACTGCCATGTAGATGCTGGGCCTGACCGCAAGGAAATTATGACGCGAGAAACCATGCAACAATGCTTGGATGCGCTTAAGCTTTCTAAGGCTACAACAGTCGATTTAACGGGAGGTGCTCCAGAGATGAATCCTGACTTCCGTTGGTTCGTGGAGGAGATCTCTAAGTTGGGTAAGACGATTATTGTTCGCTGCAACCTGACTATAATTTTAGCCAATCCTAAATACCATGATTTGCCTGAGTTTTTCAAAAAGCACAAGGTGAATGTGGTGTCTTCGTTGCCATCATTCACTGCCAAAAGAACCGATGCTCAACGTGGTGATGGTGTGTTTGAAAAGTCGATCAAAGCACTTCAAATGCTGAATGAGATTGGCTATGCAAAGGAGGGGACAGGCTTAAAGTTAGACTTGGTCTATAATCCATCGGGCGCATTTTTACCAGACGATCAAGATACGCTGAAAAATGAGTTTGAAAGAAAGCTCAAAGAGAATTTCAATATCGTTTTTAATGACTTGTATGCGATCACTAACCTTCCCGTAAGTCGATTCTTGGACTACCTGGTGAACAGTAATAATTATGAGGAGTACATGAACGAGCTGGTCAATGCTTTTAACCCAACCACAGTGGAGGGTGTAATGTGTCGTTCTATGGTTTCAATTGGTTGGGATGGTTATTTATATGATTGTGACTTCAATCAAATGCTTGAAATGAAGTTGAAAGATGGTGCGCCAGACCATATCAAGGATTTCAATCTAGATAAATTAATGGCAAGGGAGATTTCAATTAACCAACACTGTTTCGGTTGTACTGCAGGAGCAGGATCGAGCTGTGGTGGAACAACAACAAATTAATTATAGAATGAGTAACTACTTAGACACTACGAAAGATATATATAAAGCAGCAGCCGAAACACCAGATGTTGGGCTCTGTTGCACCACTACTCCAGTTTGGTCATTTCCAGGTTTGGAGATTCCTAAAATCATGCTTGAAATGAATTATGGTTGTGGCAGTACTGTCCATCCGAGGGATTTGGTCAATTCTCCCAAAATACTTTATGTAGGTGTGGGCGGAGGAATGGAGCTACTTCAGTTCTCCTATTTTAGCCGTCAGAAGGCGGGTGTTATTGGTGTAGATGTGGTGGATGAAATGCTTGACGCTTGTAAAAAGAACATCAAGGAAGCGGAATTGACCAACGACTGGTTAGACGCTTCTTTTATCGATGTACGACAAGGCGATGCGCTTAACTTACCAATTGAAGATGCTTCGATTGATGTGGCTGCACAAAACTGTTTGTTCAATATTTTTCATGAAGAAGACCTAAAAAAGGCACTTCAAGAAATGTACAGGGTTTTGAAGCCCCATGGCCGACTGGTTTTGTCTGATCCGATAGCGGAGCAAACCATGCCCGAAAATCTAAAAAATGATGATCGTTTACGCGGACTTTGCTTGAGCGGTTCGTTGCCTTTAAAAGACTATATCAAAATGATTACCGATGTCGGGTTTGGTACAGTAGAAATAAGAGCTAAAAGGCCTTATAGGATTTTGCACCCCAATCAATATGATACTGCCGAGCCAATATATATAGAGAGTGTAGAGGTTTGCGCAATTAAAGATCCAATGCCAGCCGATGGACCATGTGTGTTTACGGGTAGAACCGCAATTTATTATGGGACAGAAACTCATTTCGATGACCACGGTGGCCATATTTTATTGCAGAATCAGCCATTATCGGTTTGTGATAAGACAGCTGGAAATTTAAAAGCCTTGAATAACTCAAATATTTGGGTTTCACCTTCTACCTATTTCTATGATGGAGGAGGCTGTTGTTAATATATCAGGTTTTTCGTCTGAATTGTAACACAGAGAAATTGTTAGGGGAAGGCGGCTGTCTTAAAGAATAGACCACTCCTTCCTTCAACTCTTCTTTAATTTTTTTACCTTTCCTAAGCAACCCTTATACAAATGGGCTGTCTTTAGCGCAAGGATTAGAAATTTGGAACCGAAATATCAAAATCTTCATCAAGAGGTAATTGATCTGTGTATGTTGGGCGACCGACAAGCGCAGTATCAGTTGTACAAGCTTTACTCGAAAGCGATGTACAATGTGTCTTTTCGGGTAACCCAAAATGAGCAAGAAGCCGAGGATGTACTTCAGGATTCTTTTTTAAGTGCTTTCAAGAACATTAATAGCTATAAAGGGACAGCAGCTTTTGGCAGTTGGCTGAAGCGAATCACCCTGAATAACGCTATCAATTTGGTGAAAAAAAGGCGTTTAATTTTTGAGTCCGTAGAAGACTATGGAGCCTATGATGAGCGTTTTGATCAAGAAGAAAATGATGATCGGGATTTCGAGGTTGGTCAGGTAAAGAAGGCCATTGAGCTTTTGCCTGATGGATATAGATTGGTGTTAACACTTTACTTGATTGAAGGTTATGACCATAAAGAGATTGCGGAAATATTGAGCATTACAGAATCGACTTCTAAGTCGCAGTTCAATAGATCGAAAAAGAAGTTGAGGGATATTTTAAAGGAGGAATTTCAACATGCGGGATAAGCTAGAAGATTTCATGAAAGATAATAAGGAGCAATTCGATACCGAAACGCCAAGGGCTGAGGTGTGGAACAAGATCCAAAAAGGCCTTGACAAGAGTGACAAGGCTACAGGGAATTCCACACATTGGTTCTGGAAAGTAGCTGTTGCAGTATTGCTTATTGCGGTAGCCTATTTGGGTTCCGAAAAGTATTTTGGTACTGATATGAACAAGGAAAGTACCGCCATGCAGGAGTTCAAAGAATTGGAGACTTTCTATACCCAAATGATTTCTGATAAGAAAATGAAGCTATCGGAAGAAGTAGAGACAGGTGAGTATTTCAGCTTTCTGGAAGCTGATATTCAATCCCTGGATCAGAATTATGAAGAGTTGAAAATTACATTTGAAAGTGGACAAGAAACGCCTCAGCTTAAAAGTGCCTTGGTGCATTTGCTCAAACAAAAGCTTTATTTGATCGAAAAGCAATTGGAGATTCTTGAAGAATCTAAAAGCGAAACGTCTGAGGGGGTTAGCTCACTTTAAATAGGCTCAATTCAACTTCGTTAGAATCGAGGATACTTCCCTTTTCGCATTTCAAAACACGCTTAGGATAGTTCTTAATGAGGTTATAATCGTGAGTGGCCATCAGAATTGAAGTTCCACCTTTATTGATTTCCATAAAAGTCTGGAAAATTCCATCAGAAACTTCAGGGTCTAAATTTCCTGTCGGCTCATCGGCAATTAAAAGCAAAGGATCATTAATCAAAGCCCGAGCAATAACCACTCTTTGTTGTTCACCGCCAGAAAGTTGATGCGGCATTTTACTAGATACAACTCCTAAACCAACACGCATTAGGACTTCGGCCAATTTACTCTTCATCTTGGCTTTGTTTTTCCAGCCTGTGGCTTTCATTACAAAAAAGATGTTTTCAGCAACCGAACGGTCAGGAAAGAGTTGGAAATCTTGAAATACAACGCCTAGTTTTCTTCTTAAAAGTGGTATGTCCTTACGCTTTATGTTTTGGATGTCGTGAGTAGCAATTCTAATTTTGCCTAAACGAAGCGGCAAATCAGCATAAAGGGTCTTTAGCAGAGAACTTTTTCCACTTCCGGTTCTACCTACCAAATACACTAACTCTCCTTTATTAATAGAAAGATTGATGTTATTCAATACGGTTTTATCGTCCTGAAAAATGGTGGCATCTTCGATGCGAACAATGGGTTCTCCTGAAAAAGGCATAATTTAAATATCCAGCTTTTGAAGTTTACCGAAAGGTAAGCTATTGATTACTTCTTGCAATTCTTCTTCCTTTCCTTCCAAGTCGTACTTTTCTAACTTTTTTAACGGTCGGTCGGCACGGAAGTATGCTATGAGCACGAAATTTTCGTCTCTTAATTGAATGTAATCTGGGATTTTCGCTTTCCCCTTTACTTTAATGATGTACATATTCCTTGATAACTTCGGGTCATTTGCATAACCCGAAGTTGGAACTAAAGTTTTA
>TARA_R110001599_G_scaffold656_5_pt1 | contig 15074 bp, 14 predicted proteins | sample TARA_R110001599 | Tara Oceans TARA_R110001599 (sample SAMEA4398360) | marine metagenome | biome: Polar Biome; feature: [MES] marine water layer (ENVO:01000295) within the mesopelagic zone...; material: water (ENVO:00002006), including particulate matter (ENVO:01000060) such as...... | reverse complement strand
TCAGGAATACCGATCACGATGCCAAAATCGGATCGCTTAAACGTGCCCCGCGCAGAAAATCCAACCCGACCATTAGGATCAAAAGGGTGCCCGGCATAGCCACCATTAAAAGTCGCATTGAGCACAATCGGCTTGGTGATCCCGTGCAATGTCAAATCTCCAGTGATCCGCATTGAGCTAGCGCCAGTCATTTCAACGTCAGTAGAACGGAATACAATCTGAGGAAACTGCGCCGCATCCAACCATTCAGGCCCTAGCAATGTATTGAGAAAACCCGCTGGCGGCGAAGGCAATGCCAGTGAGTAAGGATCGACAATCGTGGTCACACTCATTGCCGCTGGTTTGAGGGGATCAAAATTCAACTGTGCAGTAAATTTGGTGAACCTTGCCGTATACAAGGAAAAACCCAAATGCTTAAGCCGAAATGACAAATCCGCGTGGGATAGGTCGATGTTGTAGATGCCCGCAGGCGCTTCGGTAACCAAGGATTTAGCGGCTTCAGCGCGTTCATTCTGACGCTCCATCGGCAAGCATGCGGCAAGCGCGATCGCGGTCACACAAAGGAACAGGTGTTTTAGGGTGTATGCCTTCATTTTCTATCTCCTTCACCAATATTTGTATACCGGGCTTTCCTGCCAATGCCAGCAATGATGACGGCTTAGCCATAGTTTTTCTCATGGGCTATTAAGGTCTTCTCTACTTTTTGCAAGGCACTAAGAATTCGCATCGCGATTGAATCCGCCGAATTATCCACGCCCAGCAAAGTAGCGGAATGCGCCGCACAAAGATTTTCTGCTGCGGCCCAGCGCTCACTCAACTGTGTTGCCCAGTCACGAAAATCCTGGGCGGCGCCAGCGCGTTTCTCCAGTGTTTTCGCTAATGTCATGTGAAAACTCACCGACGGCTTTTTCAGTTTACCCAGCAGGCCCGGCAATGGCAGATACATTAGGGTGTCGTCTGAATGAATTGTTTTTGAGGTTTTGTGGTAGGCCAGTACCGACGAAAAATGCAGATGCTCGTTAGTTGAAATAAAGTCGACGCCGGCGGGTATGGCAAATTCCAAGTCATCTGCAAATAATGCCGCGCACTCAGCAGACTCCGTCAATTCTGGCTGCCACGCTAAGTCTGGAAATTTTTGGTGATGGCGCAAGGTTCCGTACAACCGAGCATTGGGATACTGCGCATGCATCCCAGCAACATGAATGGTATGAAAGGGATGTAAATTAATAATGGCTTCAATATCAGCGCCATGATTAGTCAAAGCGTCTACCTCAGCCTTGAGTGCGCTATTCAGGGTATAGGCGTCTAACAATAAAAATCTGCCATTCGCACGACGCACCAAAGAGGCATGAGTACCAATATTCAATACCCCGGCAATTTTGAACTCACCACGAATATTCCAAAAGTCGTCTGCTATTTTTATAATTTTTTCGCTCATGGCAGTACTTACCCTCTTTCGTTAATATCATAAACTATCGCGCGTATTTTCTTCCTTGGAGGATACCACTCGCCGCGAGACTTGGCCTAATGGCAACATCGTATTCTACACCTCAGGGAAACTATCCATGTCAGAGGACAAAACTCAGAAAATAAAAGACACTGCCGCCGCACTTTTTGATGGCTTTACCGAGGAAAAACCCTATGACTTGTGGCTAAGTTTTGACAGTGACTTGGCCAAGCGTATGTCGCGTTTTGTGGTTGGCGATATGTATGCGCATGATGTGCTGCCCCGCGCTACCCGGCAGTTAGTCGCGATCTCGGCGCTAAGCGCCCTTGGCAAGCAAGATGAATTAAAACTGCATATTCACGCGGCCCTGAATGTGGGCTGCGCGCCAAGGGAAATTGCTGAAGCTATTTTTCAAATCGGTGTATATGCCGGTTTCCCGGCCATGAATAGCGCGCTACTAACCCTGCGCAGCGTGCTGGAAGAAAACAGCTTGTGGCCGCTAGACCAAAGCGACCCGGACTAAACCTTACCAGGGCCACACTGCACGTTCACGATACAGACCACCACTGGCACTGCCCGCCGGTAATGTTGCCAGCCACACGGTGGTATCTGCGCCCTGGGCAGGAGTTAAGGGTGCATCTTCACCACCCAACTCGGTTTTTACCCAGCCGGGACAACTGGCATTAACGAGAATATCGGGATAGTCCTTCAATTCGCAAGCGAGTAGCGCAGTAAGCGAGTTAAGGGCGGTTTTCGAGGAGCGGTAAGCCAAGCTGCTACCCATTTGTATGTCAGTTAGCGAGCCTAGCTCACTCGACACATTCACAATTCGGCCATAGCCCGCTGCTTGCATGCTCGGCACAAAAGCCTGACACATGCGCAATGCGCCGTAGAGATTTACCTCCATGGTCTGCCGCCACACATCAATGTCTAAGCCCAGCGCTGGCACCCATTTGTCGAGCGCAACACCCGCGTTGTTAATGAGGATATCCACCGCGCCAAACCCCTGAAGTACTCGCTCTGCTAAGGCAGCGACACTTGCACTAGAGCTTATATCGACAAGCTCTACCAGCACCGGCAAACCCTCCTTAGCCATTGCCTGTAGGTCCGCGGCTTGCTCAAGCGAGCGCGCCGTCGCGATTACGTGGATTCCCCGCGCCGCTAATTGACGCACTGTTTCTATGCCAATACCGCGATTGGCACCGGTTACGATCGCTGTTTTTATTTCACTCATTTCGCTTGCCTTTTGCTCGTCACGCCGTGAATATATTGATAACATCCTATTGTTATATCTTTATGGCTTTAAAGCAATCCGGAGAGCACGATGCAAGATTATTATGGCTACCGTAAAAAGTTTGCGGTTCTGGTTCCATCTACCAACACCGCCGTTGAAAGCGAATACCACAAGATGTGCCCAGAGGGCGTGGTACTCGCAACGCGGGCCTGCGTCATTCCGCCCATGCCAGTGACCGACGAAGACAGCTTTGTCGCCTTGGTTCACGCTATTGGCAATGCCACCGAGCAAGGTTTGCGCGACGCCCTAACGGTATTGCCAGATCACGTCATTTTTGGTTATTCAGCCGAGACCTTCTGGGACGGCAAAGAGCGCTCAGATCGCGAGTTTAAAAAGTACAACGACATTGCCCAAGAGGCGGGTAATTGCAATATTACCTTTGGCGCACAGGCCATTATGGATGCACTGCAATGCTACCCCGGCGTTAAAAAAATTGGGGTGATCACGCCGTATATGCCAGTAGGCGACAGCATGGTCGTTAAATTTTTATCTGACATTGGCTATGAAGTTGTACGGATTGAAGGTCATCGTTCCGACAGCCCTGTGAGCATTGCCTACGAGAGCGCTGGCAAAACGCGCGCGCTGGTCAAGAAAGTGAATGGCGATGATGTTGATCTAATCTTACAAGCGGGCACCAATCTGCATTTTGTCGAATTGGCTGCGCAGTTAGAACAAGAACTGGGCAAGCCGGTACTCGCTATTAATGCAATTACCTTTTGGCATGCCCTGCGCAACAACGGAATTCCTGACCGTATTCGCGGCTTTGGCTCATTACTGGCGGAACATTAAACGTTAAAGCGAAGGAATGGCCGCTAGAACGCGGCCATTTTTGCATTGACTAGCGAACTACCGCGACGCTGGTGGCAGTGTCAGAAAGCTTAGTGGCGTCCACAATGAACTTGCCTGAACGGCATGCTTTACTGGCGGCCTGCATTTTTTTGCTTTCGCACTGCGAGGCGTCGGCGCCATTAATGCACCACTGATTAGCGCTACGCAATATCTCGTAATTAACGCCATCGGCACAGCTTACTTCGTAGTGACGCACGTCTTGGCCGGGAATATAGCTCAGTTTTACTGGGCTATTGAAGGCCTCTGCGCCTGCGGTCATCGACCCACTTAAGGCTATTAGTGCTAAGGCAATCATTGATTTCATGCGGTTTTCTCCCAGATTTAAAAACGTTGGGGAGTATACGCAAAATGATTAAAATTGGAGCACGGCGTTCTGATAATAATTACGCAAATACCCCTGCGCAGTTACTTTTTTGCTAATTCCGCAAACCCGCCACTCATATTCGCCACATCTGCCGATGCCAGCCATTGCGCCATTACCGCATCGCCATTGAGGTGAGCCAGTAAAAACACAGTCGATATTGCATTCACGATATTTAAGGCGTCACGCTGTGGCGGCCCCTCGCGCTCTGGGCGGCATATTAGATTACCGAGATAATGGTCGGCACCGGCCACCACCACCGCGTATTGCTCGCCTGTCGGCGCGGTATCAAAACTCATTTTGTGCAAACGCCAGTCGGGGAAAAACTGGGGGTTCACATCGTGGGTGCCAGTAGTCATTAACACCGGACCCTGCATTTTGGTCCAACTTTGCGCGGTAATTTCATCGAACATGGGGCCAGGTGGCGACAAAGCCACCACAGCATCGACCCGGCTATCCTTGGCGCCAATTTCACCATCTTCAGTAATCGCCCTTGCGCCCGCAAACTGCTGAGCCGTAAAGGCGCCAAAGCTATGACCGCTTACCGCCAAGCGCTCAGGATCGATGCTGACCGGCAACAACGCCTGCACGCGAGCCAGGTGGTCAATCAAATAACGGATATCCGCCACCCGACCGCCGATTAAACCGTCGTTGCCATAGCGCAGCGCATTAAAGATGCCTCGCGCCATGTTCACACCATCGAGATGGGTGGTGGCAATCACGACAAAGCCATAGCTAGCCCAGTGTTTTATCACCGCATCGTAGCGGTCCTTGTCAGACCAGTTACCGTGGGAAAAAATCACAACGGGCGCGGGGTCATCGCGACGGGGATACCACACTCGAAGGTCCATATCGGCGCGATCATCAGCGCCGCGAAGCGTAAGATCTTCCAGCAGCACCGTCTCGTAGGGCCCCGGCGAGTAGCCTGGCATCCTTTCCAGCACGCTGCGCGCCGCCTTCGCCAGCGGTTCGGCCGCCTCCAGTTCAAGGGCTTTGCTGCATGCGCTCAGATTCACAAGCACCGCGAGCAGCAGTAGCCGAACGCAAGCGCCCAAGGTCAATGCCCTCATAAACCACTCCTAAATTGATTCAATAAAGCCGCGGTTTCTGCGGGCTTTTCAACAGGCAGTAAATGACCTGCGCCGTCGACAACAATCTTTTCAACAGACGCGGCATTGCCCAGCAAACTGACAAACTCGTCAGCTAGTTCAAACGGCAGCTGCGGGTTTTGTTTACCCCACAGAATGAGACTTGGCGCTGTCACCTTGGCCAAGACCGGCGCCGGTTCACCCGTGTCAAAACTCGCCATGCGCTGCATTTCGGCTTGGCGATTACCGCTATGCCGAAACATATGATGGAAGCGTTGCACCAGCGCGTCAGTTGCGACGGCATCATCAACGACCATCCATTCAATAAATGCGCGATAGGCTGCAGTAGGCACAAAATAGAATACGCGATAGAACCACGGCGCGATGCCCGACGCATTGCGACGGCTACTCTGTTGCCGCTTCATACCCCCAGAATTGATTAACACCAAGGCGCGTGTTCGCTCAGGGTAGGCCGCAGCGAAATTAAAGGCGATATTGCCGCCAAGCGAGGAGCCAACCACCAACGCCGAGTTCACAGCAAGTTGGTCGAGCAATCCGGCGAGTAAGTCGACGTCTCGCGCCATACTGTAATCGGCCTTTTTGTCCGGTCCGCTGAGACCATGACTTGTCATATCGTAACGAATTACCGGTGCGTCCGTGCCCAGCTCATCAAGCATATCGTCCCACATTAAAGAGTCAAAATAGTGGGAATGCACTAGCACCCAGGGCGGGCCACTTTGCAAATCACCGTCAATGCGATACGCCAAGGTGGTGCCGCCAATCTCAGTAAACTGCACCCCCTCACCATAGTGTTCAAGCAAGTCGGCGGTATCAATATCGCGATAGGCGACTAAGCACCAGAGGGTATAAAGCCCAATACCCAGTAAAATAGTAATCAATAACCACATCAGCACTTTGGCAAGTTTACGCATTGCTAAACCCTATTTAGCGCCCGACATGACCGCTTTCAAGCCCGCCGCCATTTCTTCAATTACGCGGCTGGCAACTAGATGTTGCTCTGCCCATGCCCAGCGTTCAGTTAACAGCGGTGTCGCCGCCAGCGGTTCACTTACGCCAAACAAGGGCGCTAATGTGCGCACGTAAAACAACACCGGAATCACCGCGCAATCCACTGTCGTTAGCGCCGAGGTTGGCTGCAATTCGGAAAGTTGGTACCAGCGCTGCAGGGTGAGCAATTCCTCTAGCAATTTCGCCAATGCCGATGCAACCACCGCCTTGTCACGCGGCGCAGCGCGTAATTGTTGAAACAGCGGAAACAGCGCTTGTGCAAAATACAAATCGATATAGCGCGTCATTGCGCTTTGCTGAGCCCGCGCCCAAGGATCAGCAGGGCCAAGCGCGCCGTCAGTAAATTGCGCTTCTAGGTATTCAATAATCGCCGAGGATTCCGCTAAATAAGCACCATCATTATTCAGGATCGGCACTTTGTTGCTCACGGTTAAGGCCTTATAAGTATCTGAGCCCAAGCCGCCCGGCGGCGCACTAATATCTACCGCAAGATTCCGCGCGTATATGTACATGCGAACCCGCGCAGCGTAAGGGGAATGCGGCAGATCGTAGAGCTCCATAACAATACCTTTTAAAAATAATGATTTTTACTGGCGTCACTTTCACTTGCTTAAGCACCGCGAATAAATGTAAAACTGTTTAAAGCAAGTGCACACCCAGCGCAGCACTCACAAAAAGGCCCAGCCAAATAACGGCCACATAGGGCCGACTGCGCTGCACAGACGTTTCCAGAATGTCGTTAACTTCGTCGCTTGGCCCGTCTTGCATTAGCCGGGTAAACGCAGGCACAAAGGGTTTTAATTGAATACGGATACCAATACCGCAGCTCACCAATGTTGCAAATATCAGCAATTTCCAGGCGACCCAGTCGGCGTTGATTAATCCTGGTTTAAAGAGTGAGGCCAGTAAAAAAGCGACGATCGCCACAACAACGGCAATGCGGAAAAAGAAGTCAAAACGGGATAAGGCGGCGGTAAAAGGCTTGCCTTCATAGCTATACAGCACAAGGACATTAACGAGCCACACCGTGGCAATTAGCCAGCTTATACTCAAGCCCAAGGCATTCAGCGGCAGAACACCAAGCAGAGACGCCAGATGCACACCAATGGCAAACATCATCGGCATGGCCAATTTGGGGCCCTGATCGCATGCCAACATAATTTTGGTGGCAACCAAGCGCGCTTCGTTACCAATAGTGCGATTAACAAGATATCGGCTAGACAAGAAAGTGCCTAAGTCGCCGCCTAGCCAGTAAACAAAACCAAGAATGTGTAGATATTTAAGTAAAAGATATTCCATTACACCGTCCAATACAGAAAAACAGGCGAACCGCTTGGGTATTTATAACAGAGCGGGTCGACACAAGCCCAAATGTATTAATATAATAACATTATATCTTTTGCAATATCAGCACCAAAATAATGACCGGCTGCCGCGCAGTGCGCAGTCGGCCGAACAAGAGCCAAAGATCAGAGGTGACAACGTTGTCAGACGGAAATAAACCGGAAAAAACACTAGCCCGCCGCTTGGTGCCCCTCGCTGTACTGATTGCCGGCATTATTATTGCCCGTATCCTCGCCGGAGGACCGCCAACACCCAAAGCCGAGACCGCCCCCGCGACCCCAGCCCAGCAAGCGGTATATCGGCTAATTAGTCCCCAGCAACTACCCATGGTGGTATCGACCTACGGCAAATTAGACACCCGCCGCACGCTGGAGCTTGCTGCTGAGGTCGGCGGTAAAATTGTCGCCACCAACGACGCGTATATGGTCGGCAATACCGTTGCCGCCAATCAAGTTTTGCTGAGACTCGACGATATCGACGCCAAGACCGAATTAGCCCGTGCCCAAGCGCGCCTCGCCGAGGCCGAGGAGCAACTTGCCAATGAACGCGGCCGAGGCCGTCAAGCCAAGCGCGAGTGGCGCGACCTCGGTTCAGATGAGGCCAACGCCCTATTCCTACGCGAACCCCAAGCCCACCGCGTTGAGCTTGCGGTCACGGCGGCCAAAGCAGAGCTGCGCTTGGCGCAACGCAATATTGAGCGCCTGCAAATTCGCGCGCCCTTCAACGCTGTGATTAAAAGCATTAGTGCCGATTTGGGCGACTACGTAAACAAAGCAACAGTTGTTGCCACTCTACTCGACACCAGCACGCTTGAAGTTCACCTGCCGCTTAGCCCCAAACAATACCGAAGCCTTAACTTTAGCCCAGAGGATTTCGCCCAAGGTGTTCCCGTCATGCTGCACCGCGAGCAAGACAGCCTAGCAGCAAAAATTTACCGCACTGCCGCCGTCGTCGACAGCGACACCCGTTTATATACCGCAATTGCCACCATCGACCCTGCGACCAATACCAAGGGCTGGCGGATCGGCGAGTTTTTGCGCGCCGACATTCCCGGCACCCGCAGCCAAGCCATGCTAGCGGTGCCACCAGAAGCCATTTACGAGCAGCGCTTTATACGGCTTATAAACGCAGACAACACCTTGACCATGCTGCCAATTGAGATCAGCCACTCAGACGAATCCGCCGTGTATGTAAAATCAAAAACTATTGCCCTGGTAGATCCGCTGCGCGTTATTGTCAGTGGCCTAGCAGTAAGTGCCCCCGGCACGCCGCTACTGCCAATCGCAGACAGCACTGAGGATCCGACCGCCGCCACACAGATGCCCCAACCAGTATTAGCACCAGCACCGCCACCCTCACCAAGTGCGAGTACCGAGCTCAACGGCGTAGCGGAGCACTAGCATGAACTCGATAATTCATTGGTTTATCCGCAACCCTATTGCCGCCAATTTATTAATGGTGTTGATTTTTATTGGCGGGGTGTCGACGTTTAGCCATGTTGATAAGCGCTTTTTTCCGGAACGCGTAATCAATCGTGTGCAAATCGATGTAGTCTACCCCGGCGCCTCGCCAAGCCAGGCAGAGGAACAGCTGCTCAATAGAATTGAAGAGGCTATTCGCGATCTTAACGGCATTGAAAAAATCGAATCACTAGCGTTGGAAAATGGCGTCGCCATCACTGTCGACGCTATTGCCAACTACGACACCCAGCGTTTACTCAATGACATCAAATCCAAAGTCGATGCCCTGCCCGGTCTGCCCAGCGGCGCTGAACGCCCACAAATTTACGAATTACAATTTCGTAGCCGGGTTCTTAGCCTCGCCCTCACCGGTGATATTAGTGAAATCGAACTGAAGGAACTTGGCCGCCACCTGCAACAACAGCTCGCGGAAAAAGCCTGGATACCCACCGTTGATTTGCGCACACCTCGGGACTACGAAGTTAGCATCGAAGTTTCCGCACAAACTTTAGACGAATACGAACTTAGCTTTGCCGATGTCGCACGTGTCGTGCGCGGTAGTTCCTTAAATGTATCGGCGGGTGAACTGCGCAGCAGCAGTGGCGACATGCAAATTCAGGCACGCATGCAATCGTATACTGGCGAGGATTTTGCCAAAATACCTGTTGTGACTAGCCCCACCGGCGGCCAAATTTTACTTGGTGATATCGCCACCATCACTGATGGCTTTGTTGAAGATGAACTCTATAGTCGCTTCGACGGTAAGCCTACCTTGTCGCTAGATATTTACGTAAACGAAAATGCCGACATATTAAAAACCAGCGCCGCTTCGGTGGCCTTTGTCGAGGAAATGAGCAGCACACTCCCTGAGGGCGTCACCCTCAGTTTGTGGCGGGATCAGTCACGGGAATTTCGCGGCCGCTTAAACACCCTGCTCAACAACGGTTTTGGCGGACTAATTCTAATTTTCATCATTCTGCTACTATTCCTCCGACCGCTACTCGCATTCTGGGTGTGCTCCGGTATAGCGATCTCCCTGCTCGGCACCATTTGGCTGCTGCCGGCGGTAGGTATTAGCATGAACATGGTGTCGCTCTTCGCCTTTATTCTTATTCTTGGCATTGTGGTAGACGATGCTATTATTGTTGGCGAATCGGTGTATAGCGAACAAAGCCGTCTGGGCCCAGGCACCGAGATCACCTACCGTGGCACAGCGCTTGTCAGCAAACCGGTGATGTTTGCGGTCATTACCACCATGATTTTTTTCGTGCCCTTTTTAAACCTGCCGCCGGAGATGGCCGAGCCCTATAACCTTGGCGCAGTGGTCTTGGTCGCCCTGAGTTTTTCGCTCGTCGATTCCCTACTGATATTGCCCGCTCACCTCGCCCACATGAAGCCAGAGAAACCAGCGACCCGTTTTTACCTGAAATGGCTGGAACAAGCGCGGCACATAGTTGCAAGGGGTTTGAGCCACTTTATTCAAAATACCTATCAACCGATACTCAAGCGCTGTCTAGATAATCGCGGCATGACCGTCGCGTCTTTTTTAGCGCTATTTTTTATTGTCAGCTCCCTGCTTGTCGGCGGCTGGCTACGCACCAGCTTTTTCCCGAATGTACCACTGGATCTAATAGAAGCCAGCTTTACCCTAAAAGACGGCACCCCATTTCACCAAGCCAAGGAATTTGGTCTACGGGTAGAAAACGCAGCCCAGCAGTTAAAAGATGAAATTAACGCAGACTCAGCACTTCCCTACATCGGCCATTTAGAAAGCGCGATTTACGGTGAAAGTATTAAAGTCTCAATGGAGCTACTGAACGTAGAGCAACATCCCTTTGACATTGAATCGCTAAAACACGATTGGCAAACCCAGATCGGCTCCATGGCATTGGTGCGCGACTATTTAATTCAATCAACCCTCGCCCCAGTCGCCAAGCCAATCGAGTTAGAGGTCAGCGCCATCGATACCGATCAGCTGCGCGCACTGTCTACGGTCATTCAGCAACGTCTCGCCGAGTATCCCGGTGTTTACGACATTCGCGATAAATTAAATGACGCACTGCCGGAATTCAGAGTGCATTTAAAACCCGCCGCAGAGACTCTCGGCATTACCGCCGAGGACGTCATTGGCCAATTGCGCCAAGGCTATTACGGCGAAGAAGTTCAACGTATTCCCCGCGCCCAAGAAGACGTCAAAGTCATGCTGCGCTACCCGCGCAGTGAGCGCCAGCAGCTCGACCAACTGATGCAACACAAAATTCGCAGCGCCAATGGCAAGGAGCTACCACTGGAGACCGTCGCCGAATTGGAATTTGTACGCGCGCTGAAAGAAATTCGCCACATCGACGGCCGCGTGGCAACTACTATTACCACAGAGATGAAGGACGGCTTTAGCGCCGGACAGGTGTTGCGCAGTATTGAACAAGCCGAAGTACCCCAATGGGAACGCGCCTATCCCGGCAGTAAAATTCGTCGCGAAGGAGAGCAGGAGCAACAGCAAACCTTTGTGACCCAGCTCGCGCAAATGAGCCTACTGTCCTTGATTCTAATCTACGGTTTATTTGCCATCGTATTTCGCTCTTACAGTCAGCCAATACTGGTGCTTTCGGCCATCCCTTTTGGCTTAATGGGCGCGATTATTGGCCACATTATTTTTAACCGCGAAATCAGTATGTTCTCAATACTTGGTGTGGTCGCAGTGGCAGGCGTGGTGGTAAACGATAACTTGGTCATGCTAGACCGAATAAACGCCCTGCGGGCCGAAGGTCTGGCAATACGTGACGCGATCCTACAAGGCGCAAGCGACCGCTTCCGCCCTATTTTACTGACCTCACTCACCACCTTCACTGGCATGATGCCGATTATGATGGAAGACAGTATTCAAGCGCGTTTTCTCATCCCTATGGTGTTGTCACTGGCCTTTGGCGTCTTGTTCGCCACAAGCGTCACCCTGCTATTTGTACCCGCACTGACCTCAATATTATTTGGGATAACCCAGCGAGCCACTGAAAGGGATCAGACAGCGAGTGACGCAGAGTTTGAAACAAAAACAGGGACGGCCTAGCAGCAACTTGTCATGTGAATGCTGCTAATTAGCGATCTACAAACTGAATTGACTGGAAAGATTCCATAATGGATCCAGTCACTTCACGCATAAACTCTTGGTGCTTAGGGTGGGCTACATAAATCTTTAAATCTTCCTCTGATATAAACTCAGCAACGAGTGCGTAATCCGCATTGCCACGGTATATCGAAGCATCTTTTCCGAAGCTGTAGTGGGCAATTTCGCTAATCTGATTCTTCAAATCTTGAAAGCCAGTAGTCACCCTGTCTATTTGCTCACTAGAAACATTCTGCTTCCACTTTAGTAAAACTATGTGCTTGATCATAAACAGACTCTAGATTCGCTTGGGTTGTAACCCCCCATTTTTAGCTAAAGCTGAAAGTAGAGGTTAATGGGCCAGCTGCGCTAGCCGTTGTTTCGGGGTTATTCCTCCCAGGGTCAAATTCGGCCGTTCCTGGTTGTACGTCCAGAGCCGTCGTGTCGCATAGTCCTGAACATCGGCAATGGAATCAAAACTATAGTGGCTGAGCCAGTCGTAACGTACGGTGCGGTTGTATCGTTCAATGTAGGCATTCTGCTGTGGCTTGCCGGGCTGGATAAAGAGCAGCTCAATGCCATTTTTATCCGACCAAGCGGCGAGCGCGCCACTAACATATTCCGGGCCATTGTAGCATCGTAGCCGCCGGGGTTTGCCCACCAAGCTGTTCATGAATACTCCTTTAGATGCCTGACGGCTGCAACGACGCTAAGGTACCGATGCTCGACCCGGCTCTTGCACTTTACAGGGCCTTCACGAGCAGAGCAGGACCGGAAGCACAGCCCCATAAGGTAGCTATTTCTCCCTTCGCCGGCGCACTGAAGAACCGGTTTCTTCGTAAGTGAAGCTGTAATCGGCCAGACCGCAGTAAGCCACAGAGCGGGATTTTTTACCGGGCCGTACATCATACTCGGTGCCCTGCCGGCTAATACCCCTATCGTAGTCGATCTCGACAACGATATTGACCGGCACGTTGCAATTGTTGCGGAAAAGAAATTCCGTCGAGTAGCGCTCAGGCTCATCATAGCTGCACGATGACAACGGTGATTTGCCGGGGTAACGCTTAATATCCAGCAGATCGACACAGCCGCGCATGCCGCCGGAAATCGGTTGAATACTGGCTCTGCGCTTCTCCTCCATCTGCCGCTTTAACTCTGCTTCGCGATCGGCTATAGCCTGCACTTGGGCCTCCTGCCGCTGTTGAAGCTCCTCGTTTTTACGGCGCATCTCCGCTTCCTCGCGCTCCTTTTCCGCCAGCTTCTCAGCCTGCGCTTGCTTATTTGTCTCGGGATCGGCCTCGGGCTTGACCTCCAGGCTGCCGGCACCACTGTCATCATCAGCGCTATCAGCTGTCTTACCGGAGTCGTCATCGACCATGGCGGCTACCGATACTGACGACTCCTGCAGCTGCTTCGGCGCTACCGGTTCTGCACCGGCTTCCGGTTTAGCTGGCCTGGCCTTACCCAGCAGAGCCTGGGTTCTGGCTATTTCGGCAGCGCTTTCTCGCTCTTCACCCACTGTGCTGATAGTGCCATCTGGCCGCACTACCACGCGCTCATTATTCATTGTCACCATGCGCGCGTTCCAGTCCTTCTGAAACTGCGCCAGCGAATTATTCCACACTTGCTTTTGTCGCTGTTCACGGGCGTATTGCTGTTCTTTGTAATTCGCGTAACCAGCAATCGATTCTATGCCGTTATAAGCCGCATTGATGCTGTCCCTGGCATAATTCAGCTGTCCCTCCGCAGAGAGTATTTTCTGCCGCTCAATGCCGTAGGTCTTCTCCCCTAGCTCAGCTTCACGCTCGCGCAACTGGGGATAAATGCTGGTATAAGCGGCAAAATTATATCGCTCTACCGCCTGCTTAATGCAGCGAATATAGCGCTGATTTTCATCGATTAACCCATAATTATATTCGGCATTTTGATTGATATTGGCATCGCCATTGTAGCCGCCACAATCGTGCTTTTTCATAAACGCAGCCATGGTCAGAGGCTTGTACTTGGAGGCAATAAAACGGCTATAGGCCCAGTTGCCCTGCTTTGCCCTGGCAACATGAGTACGATACGCTTCCAGGCGCGCAACTGTTTTCAAGCGCGCAGCCTCTGCAGCATCAATACCGACAGCGATATCCTGCGGGAACCCGGACGCCTTTTCAGTCGGAAAGCGGATGGACAGCAAGCGCTTTACAACGCTGTTACGTGAACTGGCACTGGAGAGAAATGATCGGCTGATTTTCTCATAATTTCGCATGTACTGTTCGTCGTCACTATTTCCCCTGATGGCGGAGCCGCCGTAACCACCAAAACAGCTTTCACAGGAAACCCAGGGCGTCACCACCTGTCCATTTTGCAGGCGCTCACCTTCTGGCAGAGGCGCATACAGATCGACATACTTATCCCGGCCACTTCCCCACTGCGCCAAAACGCTAACGCGCACCCAGTCGCCCCAGGCAGCGATACGTTGTCTATCAACATTTCGCTGTGGTGTGATAACAAACCGGTAAACGGGTACGCCGTCCAGAAACGTCATTTCCACCGCAGTATCCAGCAAACCCTTTCGCTTTAACTCACTGGTTTTGGTTTCGAAGCCATAGCGCGAACGATAGGCTTTAAAGAAGGCGTCATCACCTTTTGGAACCTCCTGCCCCACCAGCCGATAGGAATAAATTACCCCCTTATCGCCCTGGGGAGCCTGCTGCCTGGCTTTTTCCACCCTTACCCTGCTGACCATGGGGTCGCTATCCAGCGTTTTATAAACATAACCCACTTCGCTCATGCTGCCCGCGCAACCGACAACGAGGGCGAGCATAAGCACACAAATAATTCTAACTAATTGCATTGATACCTCTCTTACCAAAATGATGCCGACCGCATTGCTTGTACTGCAGGATCTAAATTATTAATGTGATGCGCAGCCCCTCAGTACTTCCTTTCTCCTCACAAAACTCAAGAATATGTATTAGTAGTTTGTATTCATCCATATTTCACTACTCTCTCGATGTTTTAACGCCGCAAGCGGCCGCGCCGCTTTACGGCGTCGGCCTGCCTTGCCTTGTTAAATGCCTTGGTGCTACCATGCGCATCTACTATACGCATTAT